>Ga0256405_10005937_pt1 | contig 20271 bp, 14 predicted proteins | sample RumenRJG_02DNA_FD_189096 | JGI IMG/M metagenome (GOLD analysis project Ga0256405, IMG submission 189096) | Bovine rumen microbial communities from Lethbridge, Alberta, Canada - RJG_02 | ecosystem: Host-associated > Mammals > Digestive system > Stomach > Rumen | place: Canada: Alberta... | reverse complement strand
AAACCTTGTTCGGAAAATCTAACAACAATATTGTCAATGAACGTAACGGTTCCGAGGAACCAACTTTGTTTGATTGTTTAACTTTTAACTAAGCGTCCACAACTTTTAGTGGACACGCATGAATTTTAAATCGTCGAAAAACTTACAGATTCATTTTTTAGGACGGCAAATCAGCAATAAGTGATAATGATTTCACGTTTTAATAACATTTTTTAATGTAAAAAAAACGTTTAAAGAGAAATTTTCATAGCTGAAGAAAATGAATATCAGATAGTTGGAAATAAGAAAAATTTTATATTCCTTTGCAATGGATCTGTCGGCCAAAACTGGCAGCCCGCAGTGAAAAAACTATTTTTTTATTGTTAATCTTATAGCTTATGGGTAAAAAACTGTTAATGTGTGCAATTTGTGCCGTGCTCAGCGTGGCCTTTGCATTTGCCCAGAGCACGGTGACCGGTACCGTCACCTCCACGGAGGACGGTCTTCCGGTTATCGGAGCCTCTGTATTTGTACAGGGAACATCCAATGGTACGATTACCGACAACGACGGTGCGTTCACCCTGCGGAATGTCCCGAACGGCGCCAATCTCGTCTTCTCCTACATCGGGATGAAGGATGTGGTCCTTCCCGCTTCTTCCCGCATGGAGGTAATGCTCTCTCCGGATACGGAGCTGCTGAACGAAGTCGTCGTGACCGCCATGGGTATTACCCGTTCCGAGAAGTCCCTCGGTTTCTCCGCTACGACGGTCAAGAACGAGGATATCGTCGGCCAGCGTGCGTCCAACGTAACCTCCGCCCTCGCTGGTAAGGTTGCGGGTCTGCAGATCCAGTCGACATCCTCCGATCCGGGTGCCGCCAATTCCGTCACCATCCGTGGTTTCAGCTCCATCAACGGCAGCAACCAGCCGCTGTATGTCGTCGATGGAATTCCGCTGGCTTCCAGCACGTTCGGCGGACAGGGCCATTCCATCAGCGCGGGCGGTGTCTCCAACATCAACCCGGATGACATCGAGTCCATGACCGTCCTCAAGGGTGCGGCTGCTACCGCCCTGTACGGCTCCCGTGCCGCGAACGGCGTCATCATCGTGACGACGAAGTCCGGTAAGGCGACCGGCGAGCGCAACTTCACCATCGAGTACAACGGCGGTGTCCAGGCGCGCCAGGTCTCCCTGCTCCCGGTCATGCAGAATGACTACGGCCAGGGCTGGAACGGTACCCAGACCTATATCGAGAACGGTTCCTGGGGTCCGAAGTTCGATGGCTCCCGCCAGGTCTACGGTCCGGTCTGGAACCATCAGGAACTTATCCACGACTACAATGCGGTCGAGAACAATGTCCGCGACTTCTTCGAACTCGGCTGGGCCCAGAACCACAGCGTTGCGTTCAGCGGCGTCTCTTCCGACCAGAAGATGACCTATTATCTGTCTTACTCCTATTCCGGTGACGACGGTATCATCCCGGGCAACAAGGACAACTTCAAGCGCAACACCATCGCCATGCGCAACAGTTATGCGCCGGTCGGCTGGCTGAAGGTTTCTTCCCAGGTCAACTTCGCCCGTTCGAAGACCGACGTCGTCGGTTCCTTCCAGGGTACTTCCATGATCAACGGTATCCTTGAAATGCCGCGCGACATCAACATCCCGGCCATGCAGGATCTGACCAGCGCCTTCTTCACGCCGGAGGCCTATTTCACTCCTTACGGCATCACCAACCCGTACTGGTCCACCGAGAACAACTACAACCATACCGACCAGAAGCAGATCTTCGGCAAGGTCCAGGTCGACATCATCCCGATTCCGGCCCTGACGCTCAGCTACCGCTATGGTTTCGACTATTCCGACAGCGACCGCAAGTACGGCTATCCGCAGATTTCGCTGGATGACGCCCTCATCGATGATGACCACGGTTACGCTCCGTCCAACATGAACGCGGACGGCTCCGTCTCCGCTGCTTACAACCGCCGCTATGAAACCAACCACGACTTCCTCGCCGCCTACCGCAACAAGTTCTTCGACGAGCACCTGGATGTTTCTGCGACCGTGGGTGTCAACATCAACGAGCGGGCCAGCACCAGCATGTCCGGTGCCACCGAGGTCCTGACCTTCCACAGCGGTTTCTGGGATCTGTCCAACGGTGCCAACCGTACGGACCTCTCTGAAAGCCAGTCCAAGCGCCGCCTGATCGGTGCGTTCGGCGACCTGACTCTCGGATGGGACGACACCTATTTCCTGACGGTCGATGTCCGTAACGACTGGTCCTCCACCCTTCCGCTGGAAAACAACAGCTACTTCTATCCGGGTGTCACCGGCAGCTGGATCTTCTCGAACGTCCTCCCGAAGAACGATGTCCTGTCTTTCGGAAAGCTTCGCGTGGCATACGGTAAGACCGGTAGCGATGCCGGCGTCTACAACACCAACCCGGTCTATGTCCAGGCTTCCTTCAACGGTTACTACGGCAACGGCATCGCCGCGTTCCCGATGAACAGCATCAACGCATTCCGCCGTACGTATTCCATCAGCAGCCAGACCCTCCGTCCGGAAATGACTTCCGAGTTCGAGGTGGGAGCTAACCTGCAGTTCTTCGAGGGCCGCTTCGGCATCGATGCCGCTTACTATGATAAGAAAACCAGCGACCAGATTTTCTCGGTCAACATCGATCCGGCCGTGGGTTATACCTCCGCCGTGACCAACTTCGGTGACGTAGGCAACAAGGGCTTCGAGCTCCTGGTCAATATCACGCCGATCCAGACCCGGAAAGTCCGTTGGGACATCGACATCAACTTCGCCAAGAACTTCAGCAAGGTTCTGTCCCTGCCGAAGGAACTGGAGGGCAAGGTTTCCATCTATGGCTTCTCCGCCGGTAACGATTCCGTGCAGATGTATGCCGAGGAAGGCAAGCCGCTGGGTACCTACTGGACCTATCTGCCGAAATTCGTCACGGACCAGAAGTATCTCAATCCCAACCTGACGGGCGACGAACTGAACGCTGCGGCCAACCTGAATCCGTACTACGATGCAACGGGCAAGTATGTGGGATGCCCGGTCGTCGGTACCGACGGCCAGCCTGTCCAGGGCTCCGAAATCGAGCCGACCGGCTATGACATGAACCACAAGTGGACCGGCGGTCTGACCTCCAGTCTCACGGTCGGCAACTTCTCCGTCAGCGCCAGCCTCGATGTCCGTTACGGCGGCAAGATGTTCTCCCGTTCGAAGAACCTCATGCAGTTCACCGGCAACGGTATCATCACGACCTACAACGACCGCCGTCCGTTCGTCATCCCGAATTCCGTCGTGAAGACAGATAACGGTTTCGCCCAGAACGAGACCCCGATCCTGATGACGGATTCCAGTTACCAGAACTGGCTCAACAACCACGGCGCCGGCGAAGCCGGTATGTTCTACCTGCTCGACCGTACGTTCGCGAAGCTGCGTAATGTCACCCTGACCTACAACCTGCCCCGCAAGTGGATCGGTCCACTCCGCGGCGTCGGTCTGTCCGCCTTCGTCAACAACGCCTTTGTCTGGACCCCGAAGGACAATTACTACATTGATCCGGAAGGCTCCACGGTCGGTTCCGACCTCTCCGGTATGTTCGGCGAACTGTACGTCAACCCGTCCTGCCGGATCTACGGTTTCAATGTCAACATTAAATTCTAAAGGAGGACGACAGTATGAAAAAGATATTCACATTCTTCACCGTCGCAGTCCTGGGGCTGTCCCTGACCGCTTGCAAGGATTACCTCGATATCAACTACGATCCGAATAACCCGTCCGCCGACGTCGTCAACAACGACATGATCCTGCCGGCCGCCGAAATGGCGCTTTCTGCCAAGTACGGTGACATCATGCGGATCTACGGCGCTTATCTTGCCGAGCATTACGCCCAGTATTTCGGTACGTCCAACTATGACGACTTCGGCAAGTTCATCCTTTCCGCGACCCGTTCCAACAACCCGTACAGCACCATCATGCCGGGTTGCATCGGCAATGCGACCGTCATCCGCGAGAAGGCTGCCGCTGCGGAGCAGTGGGGTACCTACCTTGCCGCCACCGTGCTGCGTGTCTTTGCGTTCCAGGCCATGGCCGACGCATACGGAGAAATCCCGTACAGCGAAGCGATGGATGCCAACAACCTCAATCCGAAGTACGATGAAGGCCAGGAGATTTACGCCGGCCTGGTCGCCGAACTGGATGAGGCCCTCAGCAAAGTTTCTCCTTCCGATGTCGTCGCAACGAACTTCCTCTATTCCGGCCAGACGGCCGCTCCATGGATCAAGTTCGCCAACGCGCTGAAACTGAAACTCCTCATGCGCGAGAGCGGTGTCGTCAACGTCTCTTCCCAGCTGGCTTCCCTTATCAACGAAGGCAACTTCCCCGAGAGCGATGTCGCATGGGCCGGCATCTGGGCCAACGAGAGCGGCAAGGCCAATCCGTTCTGGCAGGAGGAATTCTCCACGTCCTTCGGATCTACCCAGATCAACTGCGGTCTGAACGTCGCCCTGTTCCGGGCCATGTCCGACTACGATGACGCCCGTCTCCCTGCTTTCTTCACCAAGAACGGCAACGGTGTCTACTGGGGCAGTATCTCCGGTTTCAACATGTCCACCTCGAGCAATTACAAGGCTGCCGCCTTCTGCCGCCCGAACATGGCATACAACAGCCCGGTCTACCTGATCACCCGGTCCGAGATCGAGTTCTTCCTCTCCGAATACTATATGACCGCCGGCAATGCCGACCAGGCCAAGGCCCATTACGAGGCTGCCATCAAGGCTTCCTTCGCTTCCGCCGGTGTCGAAGGTGCGGATGCTGCGATCGCCGCGTGGCCGTATGACGGTTCGAAGAAGTGCATCGGTGTCCAGAAGTGGATCGCCCTTTCCGGTACCAACAACTTCGAGGCCTGGTGCGAAATGCGCCGTCTGGGCTATCCGGCCTTCGGCGGCAAGAGCGCCAACGACATCTATTCCGGTGACAACCTGGATCCGGAAGTCCTGACGCCGGGCGACCTGTATACGCCTTGGGAAGTGACGCCGGACGTGGGTGCCAACCAGCTGCTCCAGCGCTGGCCTTATCCGCAGAGCTCCAGCAACTACAACGCGAACGCGCCTGAAACCAACAAGAAACCGACCGAGAAGGTCTTCTGGGCAAAATAATTTGATCGGCTTATGAAAAATAGAATATTGACAATCCTTTGCGCCGCTGCGGCCATCGTCGCAGCCGGCTGCGACAAGACGGTCGACCCGATCGATATCACCTATTTCGCTGACATCCAGCTGCAGGGTGACAACCCGTACGTCGTCCAGCTTGGCGAACAGTATACGGAGCCCGGTTTCACGGCGCTTCTGAACGGTGAAGACTATTCCACCAACGTCAAGATCAATTCTTCGGTGGATACATCTGCTCCGGGCATTTATTCCGTGACCTACAGTGCGACCAATCCGGACGGTTTCACCTCCTCTGTCTCCCGCGACGTGTATGTTCTGAATCCAGGCGGAATCGCCAATGTCTATCTGAGCAACTGCTGGATGGGATCGCGCAGCTACAAGAATCTGCCGATCGTCATCAAGCAGGTCTCCGACGGTGTCTATGAGATCGAGGACCTTTGCGGCGGTTTCTACTGCTACGGCCGCTATCCGGGCTATGAACCGACCTATGACTTCCATGCCGATACGCAGTTCTCCATCAATCAGGACGGCAGCCTGAACATCCTCGCCGCCGGTAACTGGTACTTCAAGGGCTCCTTCGATTATGGCAATGTGACGGGTGGATATGATGCTGCGACCGGCGTCTTCGACTATGACTTCGACGGTCTCCGCGTGACCCTGACTCCTTTTGAACCTTAAAAAACGGAACGATCATGAAAAAAGTTTTCTATATTTTAGGTATTCTCTCCCTCTGCCTGCTGGCTTCCTGCCAGAAAGAGGATGTCGGCGGTACTTCGATGGAAGCAATGGCCGGCGAATGGGTCATCGAGGCGTATGACGCCGTCGACGCTTCCGGAAAAGTACTCTACGAAGATCCTTACGGAGGTGTAGATTCCCGTATCTGGACTTATAATACGGCCGATGACAATGGTACGGAGATGTACATCAGCGATGTCGAGAACGAAGAAGACTACCGTTTCTGGGAGTACAAATGCAAGGTCAAAGTCGACCTGGCGAACCTGACTTTCTCCGCCACAGGTGCCGACGACCTGATGAACGGCATCAAGGTGGACATCACCGACGGCAAGATCACCCTGGGCGCCGCCAAGACGCCGAGCGGCATGCCTGCCGACAAGATCGAGTTCTATGTTGTCTTCGAGGACGATGATAATGCCGGCAAGCTCTGGAACAAGCTCTATGTCCATGGCTACCGCTACACCGGCTTTGACGCGGATGGCATTTAATTCATCCGCCACAGGCTTTCTTGAAGGCCAATCCTAAGAGAGCGGGGCTGTATTCCAAGATGTACGGAATGCAGCCCCGTTTTCTGTTTTTATTCGACGCCGAGGGACGCGCGGCTCCTTGCGAAAGCAAGCTTTCGGCGGGGCCAAAACCAAAAACAGCCGGTTGCTTTCGCAACCAGCTGCCGTTCATTGTTTTGCGGAGAGAGCGAGAATCGTAAACCAAGTACAACGCCCTTCGTAAACCCTTGCAGGAATGGTTTCTATTGCGTATCTTTGCGAACAACGATGCTCGACTTTGAGCAAAATTGGGCCATTATTGGGCCACGATTTTAACAAAGAGATGCCATGAAGATTAAGAGAAATGTCGCTTTCAAACTGAGGGCTTACGGGAAGAACAATGACCTTTTCCAAATCCGGCTCCGCACCACGTTCAACGGACAACGGCTGGACCTCAAGACCGGTTGCCAGATCAACAATAAGTCTGCCTGGGATGATGAAGCCCAGCTGGTCAAGTCTGGTTACAAGGGCCCGAAGGGAGAGACAGCCCTGTCCATTAACAATGAACTCCGGAACATCAAGGACCAGATGGACTCTACCTTCAAGTTCTTCGAGGCTATCGACCAGATTCCGACGCCGTCTCAACTTCAAAAGAAGTATGAGGACCGGCTGAACGGATCCGTTCCCCAAAAGCCTGCCCCGGAGCCCAAGAAGGAGCGCAAGCCCAAGGAGCACGATTTCTTCAAGGTCTATGATATGTTTCTGAAAGAATGCGGCGAAAAGAACGCCTGGACGGAAGCTACCTTCGAGAAGATGGAGGCGATGCGCGTCGACCTGACCACCTTCAAGAAGAACATCAAGTTCTCCGATCTGACGGAGGCCACCTTGACGGAGTTCGTCGCATATATGCGCGACAGCAAGAAGCTTCGCACTCCTCGGAAAAAGAAGGGAGAAAGAGAAGACTATGACCAGGAGGACCTGGTGGGCTTGAAGAACTCCACCATCGAGAAGAAGTTGGGCTATCTCCGCTGGTTCCTGAACTGGGCCACCGACCGAGGCTACAACACCAACCTGGACTATAAGAAATTCCGCCCGACGCTCAAGATGACGCAGCGGAAGGTCATTTACCTGACCAAGGATGAAATCGCCCGTGTGCGCGACCTGGAACTCTCCGAGGCCCAGGTCTACCTGGATCCTATCCGGGACATCTTCCTGTTCTGCTGCTTCTCCGGTCTCCGGCACTCCGACGTCAACAACCTCCGCCGCAGCGACATTAAGGGCGACCACATCGAGGTCACGACCGTCAAGACGGCGGACAGCATTTCCATCGAGCTGAACAAGGTCACCCGGGATATTCTGGAGAAATACAAGGATACCCCCTTCAAGGACAACAAGGCCCTGCCGAACTACACCAACCAGGCGATGAACCGCGATATCAAGGAGCTGTGCAAACTCGCTGGTATCAATGAGGAGATCCGCGTTACCACCTACAAGGGCAATGTCCGAACCGACAAGATCCAGCCCAAGTGGGAACTCGTCGGCACCCACACCGGTCGCCGCACCTTCATCGTCAACGCCCTTTCCATGGGCATCACCCCTAACGTCGTCATGAAATGGACCGGCCACTCCGACTACAAGGCCATGAAGCCCTACATCGACATCGTGGACTCCATCAAGGCGAGTTCGATGACGAAGTTTGACGGGTTGCTATAGGTTCAGTGTTCTTAGACTTTTGAGGCCGACACTTTACGCCGAGCGTCAATAGTTATGACATTCTTTTTATTATCAAGATTGAGATCCCGAAGAACCGCATCGAGTTTAGCTTTTTCCTCATCCGTGAAATACATAATTACTTTTATTCCAAGCTGTGTATTATTAGCGGCTTGGTATATCTCCAACTGATTCTGCAGATTCTTCTTCAAACTTGAGTTACTGGCCAGTTTAAACTCCACGAGAGTAGAATCATTAGCACCCAGAGATACTTTGTAGTCAGCAGGCCCTCGTCCATTATTAACCTCTCGATTTACGTCAAACGGTGAAGCGAACCAGACGAAGCGAAAAGCATATTGTAAATGGTCTTCTCTGGAGATAGGTTTACCATTGACATAAAATAACCGGTAACCATCGTTTTTCTCTATACAGTCCTTTAGATATTTGATCCTTTGAATTGTTTCAACATAAGAAGACACAGGTTCAACATCATAGAACTTTGTGTGTATTAATTGGTTCTCAATAAAATGGTGAACATTTGTGACAAGTAATGATTCAACAGAACGGACTTTTTCGTCAGCAACACTTTTTGCTTCCTCCTTTTCTATTTCCTTCTTCTGAATATAATACTCAATTAGTTCAGGGAATTCACGCAGTGTTTCCCATTTTGCCGCCTTGATATACAGATCTTTTTCTTTATTATTCATTTGAATAACAGGAATCTTAGAAGCAAAATATGCGTTAATATGAGACCGGAGTTCTTCATTTTCTATACCCTCAGAAATCTCGTTGAAGCGATCAAGCATCTCGGTATGATTAATCCAAGTCTCATCTCGAGTGAGTATATCTTTGGGGGTCAAGACAACGAAGTCTCCATCATATTTTGGCAAGTAATAACTACGTGGTAACCATCGTTGGAACTGATAATCAAAATACGCCTTCTTGACATTAAAAATAGAACATAGTTCAGGAGCAATACTCTTTTTTGCAAAAGTCTCGGTGTATTTCAACAAAAAATCAAGAATCAAATTCGTTGTAAAGTCACTGATATTATCCCGACCTACTCCTTGATTAAAAAGGCCAACTTTCTCTAAATGAGTTGAATCCGTCAAAGACTCCTTGCCAAGATCTTTAAAAGCAACAGGCATTAAGGAATGCATATTCTTGGCAAAATATCTTCCTAACCCCTTCCCGCTATTCCCAATTTGACTATATCCGAGCCAATTCTGTTTCATCTCTGGGAAAGAGTACCAAGATTTAATAAGAGCCCCATCTTCAATCTTCTCTTCTGCCCGTTCTTTTAGAAACGATAAATAGGTAAGGATTTGTTTATGCAACGCTTGATACTCTGACTTGTTACTTGAGAAAAGAAGGAACGGATCGATAAATAGGGGCATATCACTAATGAGCGATATGTTAAAAGCTCCGTATTTCTCAAGTTCTTCAGGAGAAACGTTGAAAAAATCTGAAAAATGAACACCTATCCTCATACCTCAGCAAAATCAACAGTGATGAATATCTTTAAATGTGAAATAATCTTTCCGTTCTTGAAGAGCTTGAAATAATAGTCGAATCTCCTTCTCGACTCGATCTCGCGTATATGTTGGGTAAACTGATTTTTTTATACAATACTGCTGATTAACAATGTGTTGAAAGGCTTCTGGATCTCTATCTGGATTGGTTATCTGATCGAAAAGCCAATTAGATGTGATCATCTCAAATGGACTGGTGTCTGGAGTCCCTGAATTTACTTCACGTCGCATTGCCTCCTTAGCTGGACCTATATCTAAGATGTTTGTATATGTTCCGAAATACTCAGAGTAGCCTCTTAAAACCTCATCTGCTGTGACAGGTCTACGAGTTATCACTATGGCCTTAAATGGGGCTCTAAGAGAGGGATCTATGGCCCCCATAATTGAAATCGAATAACATAAGGCGGTTGTTACGATTAGCAAACCACAGAGTTCAACATTCAAAGCCCTACAACAATCCAAAAAGTGTTTCCAAGTAATTAAGTCTCCAGAGGATAATCCGACGCCTTCTTCACATCCATGAGCCTCTATATGCAACGCTAACATTTCGTTATCCTGGTGCTTTTGTATTATTGTGAAAAAGGTGTTGTTAAAATCTGACACGGAATGGACACGATAGTATTCACAAAACATTGATTCCTCAGCAGCACAGCGTGGTCTGAGTACATCATTATAAAGTTTTGTCCCTGTCTGAAGTTCTCCTTCTTTCAGAGACTCAATAACTACAATTCCAAATTTGTTTATTTCTGTTTTCGAGTTCGTGCTCATAGGCTTTCATCCAGCAGATCTCACATCACCTATACCGTTTTCCGAATCACTCTTGTAGTTTTAAACTATTATAAAGGTCATTTTGTTATAGGAAATATGCCAAATAGGCTGGTATATACCTGACCGACTCTTTATGAGCATAGTCTTTCGTATAAATCAGGTAACGGTCATTAGTGATGCGTGAAGAGAACTTCTTGCAGAAGGCATCCAATGATACGTGTGTCTTGTAGGAAGAAGATTTTACCTCGATGGGAGTGATCTTCGTACCTCGGGACAGGAGGAAATCAACTTCGTAGTTGTGCTTGCCACTTTCAGTCGGCCAGACATGATAGAACAGTTTGTTGCCGGATGCAGTGAGCATCTGGGAGACAATGTTCTCATAGAGATAACCTAGATTCGTGGCTAATTTGTCACTCAACAGGCGCTCATAGATGATATTCTCTGTGAAAGCCTTATCTCGGAAAGCAAGTGTCACGAAGAGCCCGGTGTCACCAACAAACATTTTGTACTGCATCAGATCTTCGGTACTGCCTAAGCCCACATTAGGATCATCGCTGTGATGCGAGATATTGACGGTCCTGGATTTCTCCATTTCAGAAATTAGTTCAACGAAATCTTCTGCATGGGCTCCGGGAATGACATTGGATATCTGGTAGCGAGAAGCGTTGCTATTGAGTTGGGCCGGTATGGCGGCGAATATCCTTGCCGCTTTCCCCGTAGGATCAATCTTGCTGAAATCTTCATCGTACAGGTCTAGGATTAAGCGTTTTGCGTGATCCACGACCTCGAAGTTGTTGGACTCAAGATAGGCATCAACAGCCTGGGGCATTCCTCCCACAAGCATATAGAGACGGAAGTCCCGCATAAGTTTGCGATGCACTTCCTTCAGCGGTTGGGGATGTTCCCAAACGGAACGGAGCAGCGGGATGGTGGCAGTATCTCCCAGAGCCCAACGGAACTCTTCATAGTCCATGGGATACATACTGATGCGCTCCTCCTCACTAGGGATTAGAATGTTTTCCGTGTTCTTGCGGATGGAGATCAGCGAGCCAGTTTCTATGTAATCGTATCGATGGTCTTCTACAAACGACTTGATTGCCTGCCGGGCAAGGGGTTGGAACTGCACTTCGTCGAATACGATAAGGGACTTGCGTTCCACCAATTGTACCCCATATGCAAGTTGTAACCGGAGAAAGATGTAGTTAAGATCTGAAACATCGTTAAACAGGTTCTTTACCTCTTGGGAACACTTGGTGAAATCAATAAAGATGAAAGATTCGTATTCGTTTTGGGCGAACACTTTTACAATGGTAGATTTACCGATCCGGCGAGCCCCCTCAATAAGAAGAGCGCTCTTTCCCTTACTGCTTTCCTTCCATTGAAGAAGGCGGTCATAAATCTTGCGTTTGAAGAGTCTTTCAGGTTCCATATCTTTTATTCTAACATTGCGAATATAGAGTATATTCCGGTCTCCTCAAAATATTTTATGTGGTTTTTCTCAATTTCCTCAAAATTTAAAACGGCGTTTTTCTCAAAATCCTCAAAATGTTGACGTTCATATGGAAAGGCTGCAGGCGATGAGAATGTAGCAAAAGGAGTGATAATAACCTCATCGACTGTTCCCTCGGACGCTGTCCGGGGGATTTCTTTTCCCTTTAGTTCAAGCGGAAAAGAAGGTTGTTTACAAAACAACTTGACAAGAGGCGAAGAAAAGCGAATCTGCCAATCTTGAAGGCTCCTGTTTTTGTCCTGCGTGCCGATTTTTACAGGCCGCAATTCTTTGAAAACCGCCGATTATGGAGGGCGGTTCTCCATCGTTCTGGGGAAGTCTGAGTATACGCTAAAAGTATACTGAGTACCATTTTGTAGTACCATTTTCGAAAAAATTGCACTTTTTCGCCAGAAAATGCCCCGGGGATCCCGGAAGATTTTTGCAGGTGAAAGCATATTCATAACTTGAGTCAGGGAAGCGACCCATAGTTCCCGGAATGTGGGCGCATTATCTATTGAAGATCGGCACGTCGGTACCATCGTGCTGTCCGAAAAAAATGATAAGAGTGCCAAAGTTTAATGCTTAAAAAACTTGTTTAAAATGGAGAATAAATCAAACATCAGCGAACTGCTTAGTAAGCCTCTTTGGCAGATGACCGGAGAGGAATACTATGAGCTTACGCAATTCGCTCTGGCTAGTTCCCGGAACGCTGATTCGGGATCCACTACGGCGGGCCAGAAAGCCCTCGGCGTTCACGCCCTGGCTGTCGAGCTGGGATGCTCAGACTCTACCATATATGCGCTCATGCGCGCGGCACGTGAGGAAGACGGATCCGCCGAGGGAGGCGGGATTCTCAAGCCCGCCATCGTCTCCCGGATTGGGAGAAGGATTGTCTTCGACGTTGACACCGCCCGCCGGCTGGCCGACGGCTACCAGTCCTCGAGAAAATGACCAGATTCCTGGTAGAAGACTGGATGATGGGATGCGGACTCGGCCTGGGTGGATACGAGATGCCGATCTTCGCGTACGCCTATTCCTTCTTTCGGGAAGGGAAGACGTTATTCGCAAGCGAAGGAAGCATTGCCGCGCTGATGGGCTGTTCCCGTAAACAAGCGGGAATAATTCTAAAGCGGCTTTGCGAAAGAGGCCTACTCATCCGCTCGGAAACCAAGCATCCGGAATTCCAGACTTATTCCTACTCTGTCTGCGAGGAAAAGGTGCGAAGTTTTGTTACACCCGGTTGTGAAGATACTTCGCAGGGGGATGCGAAGAAAGTTCCCACCCAGATGGGAAGAAACGTTACATCCCCCTGTAACCTTCCTTCGCATAATAATGATATGGATAAGTATATGGATAATTCTATGAATATGTATGAAAATGAATCAGTTAAAAGAAAAAACAATTATGGAAAGTATATCAATCCCTCACTTGTTATCGGTGATCCGTCCGAATTCTGAATCACCAGCGGAACAAGACAGGCGCTCCAAACTACCCGACCAAATTAAGGGAATAGGAAAAGAAGGTCTGCAAATCCTCTTGACAGAATTGTATCGCGGCCAAGTTGAAGACCGCGGGAATACATTCATAGACATAGCTGGGACCGAGTTGGTTGAGAATATCGAGGCGGCGGCCAAATGGATGATGGGCTCCAAAGTAAAATCCTGCCTTCTCCTTCGAGGCACGCTGGGATCCGGGAAGACCACGATACTGGAGGCTCTTTATTCTTTGTACCATCGTTTCTGCAGGAATGTCTGGAAATGCAAAGCCCTCGATGTCTACGAGCAATACCAAGCAAAAATCGACAAAGCCGGTTCTTGTTATGACGAACTCAAGAAAGCGGATTTCCTTTTTCTGGACGACCTCGGGATAGAATCGGCCCAATTTAGGAACTACGGTATTGACCATGCTCCTCTTCCGGAGCTGATATATTATCGATACGATAAACAACTTCCGACGGTCATCTCTACCAATCTATCAGAAAACCTACTGGTGAACAGGTATGGTGGCCGAGTACAGGACCGGTTTCTGGAAATGTGTACGATTGTCCGTTTCCGAGCCCGTTCTTATCGCGAGTTGCTTGTGGAAGATCCTAAGGAATGATGCTTTATGCAACAGAACCTCCGATACAGCATCACCCTCAATGAAGCGCAGCTCGATTATCTTTCGGACGAGCAGCAGGATATCCTCCGGATGAAGTGCCTCAAAACCTTCATCCGGATGACCGTCCTGGAGGAAACCAAGGTCTCCGGAAAGAACTATTCAGCTGTCCTACAACCCGGGCAATTTATGGCCTCCAAGGTCGACCTTGCCCGGCTGTGGGGCTGCAATCGGAAGACGGCAACCCGCATCGTCCACGAGTTCAATCAGCTTGGCATCCTCCGGTCCGAATCAACCAACCGGACCACCATCCACACGCTGATTTGCCTGTCTGCCTGGTTCCCTAGGCGAGGGATGATAAGAAATGGCTTTTTCCTCAGCAATCCGGAGGTCAAGCCTATCACGAAACCGCCCCATACCGCCAAGCGTGTCCCACCTGAAAAGGTCGTCGATTCCCACGGATCCGATGACCGGACTAGGGCGGATCCAGGTGGGACATCGTAGAGCCATCCCCGCCTCTTTTCTCTTTCCCTTTATTCCTAACCGGATAGAGAAAAGATGCGGGAAGCGGAAACCCTCCGGTGACAGGGCCCAATAACGAATTCGATCCCAACCTGTCGCTCCGTCTTCTTTCAAGGCTGTTCCCCCAAAGCCACGACCGAGACTCAGAGCAATGGCGAGGTCAATGAAGCGAAGCCGGTCCGGAGGGTGGCAGATTTAGAAGCAGGGCTTGCCCTGTTATAGCCCACTATAACTACTCGCTTTGCTTCTGTAGTTGTGGGCTCTGCCGAGGGCTTGGGCAAGGGACCTCCGCCCCTTGAATCCCCGGACAGGGAGTGACCCTCTCCCTGCACCCTCCGATCAGGGCACCGCCCCGATACCCCGTCACCGGTCTTTATACATTTCAAAGAACAAGAACACCAACCCATGAGCAAAACATCAATCCATATCAAACCGTGCAACATCGCCCAGAGCGAAGCGCATAACAGGAGGGACGAGAAATACCTCAAATCCCTGAATCCCGACCAGATTTACATAGACACTTACCTTACTCCTTTCAATAAGTCTTATGTCTCACCAGAACTGGAGTTCACCAGCCTTCAAGAATACTATGAAGACCTCAAGGCAATGGTTAAGGAAAAGACCGGCAGGGCTATGCAGGAGAAGGATGTAGAATATACGGACAAGAATGGCAAAAAGCGTGTCCGTAAAGGAAGCAGTCCTATCCGAGAGGGGGTGGCAGTTATCGAGGAAGGAACCACATTGGAAGACCTCAAGAAATTCACCGCCGCCGTCCAGGAAAGGTGGGGCATAAGAGCCATCCAGATTCACATTCACCGTGACGAAGGGCACTATGAGGAAAACGAGCGAGGCCGGAGGATCCGGGTGCCGAATTATCACGCCCATATCGTATGGGACTGGATGGATCATACCACCGGAAAGTCTCATAAGTTGAGCGAGAAAGATATGTCGGAGATGCAGGATCTGCTGGCCGATATGTTAAAGATGGAGCGTGGACAGAAGAAATCCGAAACCGGGCTTGAACACCTGGAACGGGAGGAGTTTATTCTTAAGAAACTGAAGAATGAGCAGAAGGCTGTCAAGGAAAAGACTGAAGCTTTGGAGTCAGAGATCAAGGGACTCGATTTCGACGAGGAAGAGCTCAGCGTCCCTGAAATAGAGACGGACAGTATAGTCAAAAAAGCCAAGGAAGCCATACGGAAGGAACTCTCAATACCTGTTCCTGTTGTGGGAAGGGAGAAGTGGAGAGAGGAACGGGAAGAAGCCGTAAAGGCTATCATGACGCATATGGAAGACGATCTTATCGCGGCGAAGGGGAGCCAGAAACGGAAGATTTTGAGTTATGGCAAAGTGCTCTACAAGCAGACCAAAAGGGAAATCTATAAAATCAGTGAAGAAAACAAGCGACTCAAAGGGGAAAACCAGAGGTTAACCAAAGAGAACGACAATCTGAAGGGAAAACTTGCGTCAGTGGATGAGAATGCTGTCCGGAAACTGCGAACGGAACTCGTCGCGGCAAACCAGCGCGCCGAAAACGCCGACCTTGCGACTGCTCAGGAAAAGGAGCGGACCAATCAGGAACGGTACCGGGCCGAGCAAGAGCGCAAAAGAGCAGACAATGCTGAAGCGCAAGTCCGCGAGATACTTTCTGTTCCCGAGATCAGAGACTTCTGGGAGAGGATTCTTCGTCAAAAGGCCTTTCTGGAAGAGATGAACCTTAGGATCGGGAAAGCCGCGAAAGCCCTTTACGACTTCGCCAAGAATCGCGACCTCATCTTCTCAAATGAGGCAGAGGACAGTATCGCCAATGGTATTATCGCAGAAGCGATCCTGAAAGACTTGGATCCGACGGATGAAGGCCAGCGGAAGAAGGCGGCGAAAAACCTGCTTGGCAAGGTCGACTGGAAAGGAACGTATCAATCCAGCTGTGATCTGGCCGAGACCCGCATCGAACAACTCTGCGAAGAGATTACCGTCTCGAAGGAGATCGTGGCAACTCTATTGCTCGCTGCCGGCGGCAAGGGTGGTGTCAGCGTCGGGGGTGGCGGAGGTGGCTCCAACAACGAACTCACCAACTGGGACGGGACGAAGAAAGATAGAGGGAGAAGAAAGTAGTTCATGCATCAGTGTTGTCCCACAATTTGACAACATCTTGTCAATTTCAATAAAAAGCCGTTGATTCATTGAATCTATCGTACGTCTTTGATAGAAAATCATTACTTTTGTATGTTATTCAAGAATAACATACATATTTAGCGAAAGTGTTTTCGACGTCCTAGAATGGAAATGTGCTAGTTTTCAAACGACCGGGGCAACGAAGATACCTACGCTCGCGCATTGATTATGCCGTTTTCTCTTTCCAAGAGAGGACACTCCATATCAAGCCGAGTGTGGAGTGTCGTAGTAGTTTATCTGGTCTAGGTCCTAGCACAACCTCCATTCTGGTAAATGAAAAGAGGCTTCACACTTTTGTGTTATTATAACTGGTATGGAGCCGCCAGAAAAAAAGAGATGATACGGTAGGATATGCCAAGATATTCCTTTTCTGGTCATGAGTCCTTCTTCTGTAAACCTTTATGGCTTAAAAAGGCTTATGACGCAATGAATGAAGGAGTGAGCTTTACCTCACCTGATGCGGTTGCTTCGCTCGGCGTTGGTAAGAATATGGTCGCTTCCATTCGTTTTTGGTCTCGTGCATTCGGGCTCAGCATAAATGATAGACCAACTCCCTTTGCTCGGAGTATTTTTGATACGGATCTTGGCTATGATCCATTTCTTGAGGACGAAGGCACATTATGGCTTCTCCATTATTATCTCCTCAATAAAAAAGTTGCCAGCCTATACCATTTGACTTTTCTAGACTTTCAGCGTGAGAAAAGAGAGTTTGACAGGAATCAACTTTTGGCATTTGTGCGTCGTAAATGTAATGTTCCAGAGCAAAAGAACGTTTACAACGAAAACACAGTGAAGAAGGATATAGGCGTACTGCTTCATAATTATGTCATGCCGGCTGATATAAGGAGCAATGAGGATTTCTCTGCCATCTTTTTGGATCTCGGTCTTATCAATGCGCTGGGCTCTGACCGGTATTCTTTCAATGAAACCGACCCCAGTCATATTCATCCAGACGTCCTTCTTTATACACTCTTGGACTACAAAGGAGAAGACAACACCATTTCTCTAGATGGCATGCAAGAGGTCGCTCTTGTTTTTGGTCTTTCGCTCACAAACCTTATCGAATTAATTCGTGAGGTTGTTGCTCAGCATCCGGAAGACTTATCTTACACAGATAACAGCGGCGTGAAGAATTTACAGTTTATTCACGACATCGATGCTGCCGCCGTTCTTTATCATTATTACACGGAGGCATGAAATACAGCGCATCAGTAAATATCGAGATTGGAGTTCAAGATGACTTCCAATACATCGTTACACCTAATGTCCGGCGTGTACTTGGTGAAATCGTTTCCAGCGTTACGGCGGGTGTCCATTCTTTCTCAATAATAGGTACATATGGAACTGGCAAATCCAGTTTCATCATGGCTCTTGAGAACGGATTAAGGGGGAAAGATACTTCTTTGGTTAACAATCGGACTGTGTTTTTTGGCCTTGATTCTTTCTACCTGCTAAATATTGTTGGAGAATACGCATCCTTGCAGAGGATTCTTGCCAACAAGCTAAATACGGAGAATAACAATGCTTTAGATGCCTTAAAGCAATACTGCAAGAGAGCTGAAGCCAAGAACAAAGTGGTTCTTATTGTTGTTGACGAGTTTGGTAAAGTCCTTGAGCATGCCGCAAAGAACAACCCCGAGGAAGAGTTATACTTTATCCAGCAGTTTTGTGAAATCCTGAACGACCATCGTCGTAAAGCAATACTCTTAACAACTCTTCACCAGAACTTCAGCTCATACGCATCGAAGCTCTCCGAGTCACAACGCCAGGAATGGCAGAAGGTAAAAGGCCGTTTCAAGGAGATTGTCTTTAGTGAACCTGTAGAACAACTCCTTTATTTGGCATCAGAGCAGTTGGCTCTCGATCCGAAACAAAAGGCTAATGAGACAGACTTCACTACTGTTTATGCCTTGGCAAAACAGTGCAGGTTCATTTCCGATAGTTTTTCAGAAGAAACAGCCCGCAAACTGAACCCCATTGATCCCCTTGCGGCCTCATGCTTAACACTGGCAATTCAGAAATACGGCCAGAATGAAAGGTCTCTCTTCTCGTTCCTCACGACTTCTGGGCAGTATTCGATTCTCAACTATGTCGGAAAACCTCACCAGACCTATAATCTGGCTGACGTATATGATTATGCCATCTACAATTTCTATTCAGAGATTTCCCAGGTCAATCTGGAGTCGTCTGGTTGGTCTGCCATCAAGGTGGCTCTTGGACGAATTGAGAGTGGCATCTTAGCCGATGTGTTTATTGCCGACGCACAGAAGGTTGTCAAATCTGTTGGTCTCCTGAGCATCTTTGGATCCTCCGAAACATCCCTTAACAGGGAGGCGCTTGAAAAGTATTGTCAGTGTGCACTTGGCATATCGAATGCTGGCGAAGTAATACGTGAACTGGAAAGAGTAAAGGTTATCCGATACGCAACTTACAAGTCTCAGTATATTCTATTCGAAGGAACTGACATCAACATAGAGGCAGAACTCCTTCGTGCTGCCACAATTGTTCCCACGCCCTCTGCTACGGTTGATGAATTGCGGGATTATATTAAACCTCGCATTGCCTCTGCATCGGCCGAATTCTATTCTAAAGGGACTCCAAGGTATTTCTCATTTGTGGTCTTGAATGAGCCGGAAGCAAAGGTCCCCGATGGCGATATTGATGGATTCTGCGAACTCATCTTCCCTCTTGAGGAGGGATGCACTAAACAAGTAAAGTCGATATCAGCAACTAGTGAGGAGGCCTTACTCTTTGCTGTGTTTAATAACGTTTCCGACATTGTCAAGCACCTTCACGAAATCAAGAAACTCCAGTACATTGCGGAGAAGGTTGCCGTTGACGACCAGGTGGCGAAACGTGAGATTTCGAACATTCAGGAGTTCGAAAAGAATTGCCTCAACTCTGCGCTAAATGATTACCTGTTTGATGGAAGCGGCAATGTCACGTGGATATTTAAGGGGCAGGAATGTCAGATTCATTCCAAGAAAGACTTTAACAAACTGCTCTCGACAGTTTGTGCCGAAGTTTATTCAGGAACGCCGGCCATTCAAAATGAGCTGTTCAACAAGCAGAAACTAAGCTCCGCCATTTCTTTGGCCAAATCCAATCTTCTGGACAGGATTCTCAACTATCCAGATCAGCCAGACCTTGGATTTGGTGCGGAAGAGTTCCCGCCTGAAAAGACGATATATATATCACTGCTTAAGAATACCGGCATTCATCGCCAGGACGAGGACGGGGCGTATGTCTTCGATGCTCCCACCGATGATAGAATCATGGAGTTCTGGAATGCCTGCGAGGAGTTTGTTGCAAAGACTGTGGATCGCCCTCGAAACGTGAGTGAACTCATCAAGATATTGATGTCCCGCCCCTTCAAGATGAAGCAGGGATTTATCGATTTCTGGATACCGATTTATCTGTATATCAAACAGCAGGACTTCGCTCTCTATGGTGCTGCCGGTAACTATGTTATGGGCATCAATCGTGAGGTTTTCGATCTATTGTGGAAGCATCCTGGTGATTTTACCATCAAGGCTTTTAGCGTAAGCGGGGTGAAACTGGAATTTTTCAGGAAATATCGCCAGTTCCTTAAGA
>Ga0256405_10005936_pt1 | contig 20276 bp, 24 predicted proteins | sample RumenRJG_02DNA_FD_189096 | JGI IMG/M metagenome (GOLD analysis project Ga0256405, IMG submission 189096) | Bovine rumen microbial communities from Lethbridge, Alberta, Canada - RJG_02 | ecosystem: Host-associated > Mammals > Digestive system > Stomach > Rumen | place: Canada: Alberta... | reverse complement strand
GCAGGATCGGCGGATACCCGGACTGCTGGGTCTTCTCACCGGAGGAGCGTTCACAGAGCGATCCGGTCGTTCTGACGCTCGACGAGTTTGAAACCGTCCGGCTGCTCGACCGGGAGGGAATGACGCAGGAAGAATGCGCCGCACGGATGGATGTGGCGCGAACCACCGTCACAGCCATCTACGAAAACGCCCGCCGCAAGATCGCCGAAGCCCTTGTTGACGGCAGGGAGCTTCGCATCCGGGGCGGGAGCTACGCGCTGGAAAACCAGATTACGGATCAGATTCCGGAGAAAGGAAAGAATACCATGAGAATCGCGGTCACCTATGAAAACGGAGAAATCTTTCAGCATTTCGGACATACGGAGCAGTTCAAGCTCTACGACGTGTCGGACGGAAAAATCGTCGGGGAACAAATCGTCCCGACGAATGGAAGCGGTCACGGCGCGCTGGCGGGCTTTCTGAAAGCGGCGCAGGTCGATGCCCTCATCTGCGGCGGAATCGGTATGGGCGCGCAGAACGCGCTGGCGGAAGCGGGGATCGCGCTCTACGGCGGCGTGACGGGATCGGCGGACGCGGCCGCAAAGGCGCTGGCGGAGGGAGTTCTCCGATTCAATCCCGACGCGAAATGCGATCACCACGGTCACGAACACGGGGAAGGTCACGCGTGCGGACATCACACCGGCGACTGCGGTCACGGGCATTGCACGGATCATCACTGTGAGGGAAACTGAATGGCTGCATACAGGTTTTTCGGCTGGGAAAGCGCCGACATCAAGGATGAACGCGGACTGACGCCGCGAGAGTATTACGATCTGCTCTCCGAAATCTGGTGTGCGGAGACCTGCGCGCCGCGAATGCGCTCCGACTGGTCGCCGGAGAACAAAACGCTCGGTCAGTGCTCGATCACCGCGTTTCTGTTGCAGGATCTCTACGGCGGAAAGGTTTTCGGCGTACCGCTCGGCGACGGCAATTATCATTGCTTCAACGTTGTCGGGGATTGCGTGTTCGATCTGACGAGCGAGCAGTTCGGAGATAAAAAGCTGAATTACACGGATTGTCCCGAACAGTTCCGGGAGACGCATTTTGCCAAAGAGGAAAAGCGGCAGAGATACGAACTCCTGAAAGCCAGGCTCTTCGCCCGGCTGCCGGGTATTGCCGAAACCGAATTACAGAGAGGAGAATGCGGATGAACGACGAATGCCTGATCTGCGGCTCCCCGCTTGAATATCTGGAAGCGGATCAGCCGATGGAGTGCGCGGTCTGTCACAGGAAAGAGAACAGCAAGACCCGCTGTGTCCGGGGCCATTATGTGTGCGGCGCGTGTCACACCGCCGGGATGGACGCGATTGTCGGTCTGTGCCTCAGCGAGACATCGAAGGATCCCGTCCTGATCCTCGAAAAGATGATGGCGCTCCCGTTCTGCCACATGCACGGGCCGGAGCACCACGTCATGGTCGGCGCGGCACTTCTGACGGCATACCGGAACGCGGGAGGGGAGATCGATCTCGAAAAGGCTCTTTCCGAGATGATGAACCGCGGGAAAAACGTGCCGGGCGGCGCGTGCGGCTTCTGGGGAGCCTGCGGTGCGGGGATCTCTTCCGGCATGTTTGTATCGATCATCTCCGGTTCCACACCCCTGAGCGTTGAGCCGTTCGCGCTGTCACACAAAATGACGGCAAAATCGCTCGGCGCCATCGGCGAGGTCGGCGGTCCGCGCTGCTGCAAGCGGGATTCGTACCTGTCGATTCTGTCCGCCGTCGACTTCGTAAAAGAATACTTCGGCGTGGAGATGGAGAAGCCGGAGGTCGTCTGTACCCATTCCGCGAAGAACAATCAGTGCATCGGGAACCGCTGTCCGTTTGCGAAGTCCGATCACTGACCCGGAGGATGGGATGCTGCTCGATCTTTTTCTGACCTTCGCCAATATAGGGCTTTTCACCTTCGGCGGCGGGTATGCCATGATCTCCCTGATCGAAAACGCCTGCGTGGAGCGAAAGCGCTGGATCACCCACGACGACATGATGAACATCACGGTGATCGCCGAATCGACGCCCGGCCCCATCGCCATCAACTGCGCCACCTTTGTGGGCTATCGCCAAAAGGGCCTTCCGGGTGCGCTGGCGGCTACGCTGGGGCTGATCCTGCCTTCCTTCGTCATCATCTATGCGGTCTCCTTGTTTCTGGATTCCTTTCTCGAGATAACGTGGATCGCGAGCGCGTTCAGGGGCATCCGGATCGCGGTGGGGATTTTGATCGTGGACGCGGCGGTGAACATGATCCGGAAGATGAAGAAAAAGCCGCTTCCGTGCGTGATCCTCGTGGGTTCCTGTGCGGCGATGCTGTGCGTCAACGCGTTTTCCCTGAAGGTCTCCTCTGTCAGCCTGATGCTTTTAGCCGGGGCGGTCAGCCTGACCGTCTTTCTGATTCGCAGTGCCTCGTCCGGGAAAGGCGGTGAGAAGCCGTGATCTACCTGGATCTTTTGATCGGGTTTCTGAAAGTCGGATGCTTTGCGTTCGGCGGGGCGTACGGCGCGATCCCGCTCATCCGGGATGTGGTTCTCTCCTACGGTTGGCTGAGCGACGAGCGGCTGACGGACATGATCGCGGTCAGCGAAAGCACGCCGGGGCCGATCATGGTCAATCTGGCAACCTATGTGGGCAGCAGTCAGGCGGGTCTCTCCGGCGCACTGATCGCAACACTGGCCGTGGTGACGCCGTCCTTCCTCATCATTCTTCTCCTGACAATCCTGCTCAAAACCGCGCTGAAAAATAAATATGCTGCGGCGGTCCTCGGCGGGCTCAAGCCTTGCGTCATCGGGATAGTTCTGGCGACCGGATGTGTCATGGTGTTCCGGCAGGGCGTTTTTCCCCTGCTGGCCGATGACGGAGATTTCCGCCCGCTGCTCCTGACGACGGGGCTGGCGCTGGTGTATTTCGGATCGGGAAAGATCTTGAAGAATGGACTGTCGCCCGTCGTCCTGATCCTGATTTCCGCCTGTGCGGGGATCGTGATATACGGTGTGTGAGAAACAGCGATGACATCCGGTTTTCAAGCGTGGGTATCGCAAGGATGGGGTGATTACGAATATCCCGCTCTATCTGGCACGGAAGACGCGGAAGCTGCTGTGAGAAATTCTCCGCCGATCCGCTCTTTCTAACACTTTTTCTACCAAAATCCGCTGAATATTAGAAAGCCCCCTCCAGCCCAATGCCTGTCCCGTTCCCGAAAAGTTTTTCTGACGAATATGCGAAAACCCTTGTATTTATTCACTTTTTGGCTTCTTCCATCTTACGCGAACTTCCGGCATCGTCCGCTAAAATCCGCTATCGTCCAATAGTAATTATCATCTTGAAAACCGTTTGACGTCAAGTCACGTGGGTTCGAATCCCACACCCTGCGGGAAATAAGGAAAGGCATCTCGTGGCTCATTTGGGCGGGAGGTGCCTTTTCTGAAACGAAAGATGAGATTTAGGAGAAGCATCAATATGGGTATTTCGTTCAGACACCCCGCGGGTTTTGGAAAAAGGATGGAGTATAACCTTGTCGGTCAGATGCTGATGGAAGGTTTGGATGTGTATTTGCCATTGGTCGATGACCATGGTGTGGATTGTGTTATCAAGAAAGAAGACGGTACATTCATCGAAATCCAAATAAAAGCGCGATCCAGTGAAGTGAGCGAAGGTGACGCCGCGCTCTTCGCAGCAATCTCCCATAAATTTACGCCGAATTTCTATTTTGTTTTTTACTCCGAACGACTGAAAACAATGTGGATTATGTCTTCCGAGGAATTTCTCAGCGAATGCGTTACAAACAAAAACGGAAATAACAAAGGGAAACACAGTATTTGGTTTAACGGCAGCAAAACGGAAAAGTCAACCGGATCAAAACAGGAATATTGCAAGGAGCGATTTAAAAAATACATCTGCACAGATTTTTCGCGTTTTCACTAAGGAATGAATGGGAGAAACGACGGGAGAGCCGGGGACTAAACCTCGACTCTCCCACTGTACTTTGTTCATTCATGCGTTCGAACACTTCTCCCATATGTGCAACAGATCCATGTGCACCTCCGACTTGATCCGGATATCGAATGCGCGGTCGCTGGCGAGAAATTGAATCAGCGACTGCTTCGGAATCCGCGAACCGTCAATCAGCTGGGCGGAGGTTACATATCCGAAATCGATCCAGTTGTTGACTGTCGTTCTGCAGTACCCTGTCATCTCGCGGACTGCGTTCAAGGTCAGCGCATTGGGATAGGAAGCGTAGAAGTCTTCGAGGTACCGGACGAACTCTGCGCGATCCGGTTCCGTCAGCTTGAGATGCAGTTCGGGATGCGCAAACCGATACGCGCCTCTGGCATTGAACTGTCCTGCGGGGATCCGCGCCTGCTGTTCCGCAGCCGGGAGACGCAGAAACGCGTCCACGTCTTCCCGGCGAACCATATACTTGTGCGTGGTCATCTGATCGTTGACGATGCAGGGGATGACCTGATTCTGCAGCATCCATGCCGCCTTGCGCTTCGAGATATGCAGAAGGATTCTCATCTGCTCGAGGGACAGGACTTCATCGTTTTTCTTCATGAGCGTTACTCATCCTCGCTTTCACGATCCTGATACGCTCCGAGGATGCTCGAGAGCACCTCTCCGGCGCGTTCCTTCGCACTCGCCTCGAGATGGGAACAGCAGTCACTCGTTGTCTTCATTGAGGAGTGGCCTAACCACATCTGGATCACTTTCATGTTCACATCCTTGTTCAGCAGTAAACTCGCACAAGTGTGGCGCAGATCGTGATAACGAATATTTCTCATATTTTTCTGCTTCAGAAGTACCGGGAAGTGCTCCGTCACCTGATACGGTGTGATGAGATTTCCGAGCGGATCTACGCAGACCATGTCGAGGTACTCCGTGCAGTAGTCGCTGCGGAACATCTCCCGGTATTCCTCCTGACGCTGCCGGTGTTCGAGCAGGATGCTTTCCACCTCCGGGATCAGCGGCAGGGTGCGTCTCGACGATTCGTTTTTCATCTCGTTGCTGATGACCGTGACGTTCTGACTGCCCCGCCGCACTGTCATGACCTTCTGCCGGATGTAGATCAGCTTGTTTTCGAAGTCGATGTTCGACCAGGACACCCCCAGCGCCTCACTTCTGCGCATACCGTAGTATGCCGCGAGGACGATCGGGATGTACAGGATGTCATCTTTCGCGCGAGCGAGGAGTGTGCGCACCTCCTCTTCGCTGTAGAACTTCCCGACGAATCTTTTCGGCTCGGGGCGTTCTACCCGGTTTCACAGAAACCAGTCCATCAGATTCCCGGTGAAAATCTCCTGCCGCACCGCGTATCCGAACATACCGTGCAGGAAGTTGTGGTAATGCAGGATCGACCGCTCGCTGAGTCCTTCCTTCCTCATGCTGTCATAGAACCGCATCACCAGACGCGGCGTGATGTCTCCGAGGGTGAGCTTGTCTCCGAAGTACCGCGTGATCTGTCCCTTGACCATCTGTCTGTACCCGTTGATCGTAGATTCCTGCACTTTCTTGATCTTGACCGTCTCCAGCCACTCCATCAGGAACGCGAGGAACGGATAGTCCTCCGGGGACCGCAGTCCGCTCAGCATCTTGTCGTACTCGTCTTCGAAATCCGAGATGGCGTCCCGGAGAGCGCGGTTGATCACGCTCTTTTTGGTGTAAAAACTAAAGTTTTTCTCACAAATACTTGCGTTTTTCCTGATTTTTCGGTATAATTTAACTAAAATTGCGGAGGGATATGGGTTATGGCGAAAAAAGAAGCGAGTACAGATCTGTGGGTTGCCTCACAGTTGGGTGAGTGCGGTATTCCATATTCACCACAAGGCAGCACTGTGAAAGAAATCGACGACGCATTAAAAAGCGCATCCAAGAAAGGCACAAGGAATGTCGGCTATCCGGAGTTTGTCGCAGTTGTCGAATCCTTTGTCCTTGTGATTGAGGATAAAGCGGATACATCTAAGCATTGTAAATACACAGACAGCGGAATTCTTGACATGGATACAAAAGCAGTCATGGATTATGCGGTGAATGGCGCTTATTTCTATGCGAAACATATTGCACAGAACAGTAACTTCAAAAAAGTGTTTGCGATTGGTGTTTCCGGTGACGTAAAACATCATAAGATCACTCCGTTGTATGTGGATGATCGTGAAAGCTATATAGAGCTGGATTCTGTTGAATCATTTGCCATGTTCAGCAAAGAACACATTCAGGAGTACTTTACCCGGCAGGTTTTGAAGGAAAACACACCCGAGGAGAAGACGACTGAGAAGATTTTGCAGGATGCTGCGGAGCTTCACGAGTATCTACGCACATACGGAGCTTTGAAGGATCAGGACAAACCTCTGGTCGTTTCCGGCATTCTTCTCGCGTTGGATGAAATCAAAAGTGGTAGTTTCTCCATCAATTCATTGACCGGGGACACCGAAAAGACTGACGGCGAAAAGATTTTTGAAGCAATCAGGACACGGTTAAAACGGTCTAATGTCGGACCGGACGCCAAGCGTGAAAAACTGATGAGCGAGTTTGCCATCATTCCGAACAGCACAAAACTGAATACAGTAGATGACACGCTCGAAAAGACTCCTCTGAAATACTACGCTGAGTTTTTGAAGGAGCGCGTGTTTGATTACATCAAAGCCCGAACTTCTTCTGAGGACTTTATTGGGCGGTTTTACGGCGAGTTTATGAGTTATTCCGGTGGAGATGGACAAACGCTCAGTATTGTTCTGACCCCTGCCCATATCTGCGAGTTGTTCTGTGATTTGCTGGATATAAAGCCGGGTGATATTGTGCTCGATCCATGCTGCGGAACTGCGGGTTTCCTTGTAGCCGCTATGCATCACATGTTATCGGCGGCGGATTCTGAAACGACAAAAAAGAATATTCGCAAGAAGCAGCTGCACGGGTTTGAAATCCAAAGCAACATGTTTGCCATCGCTTGTACGAACATGATTTTGCGTGACGACGGGAACAGCAATATATGGTGTCAGGACTTCTTGAAGCAGAATGAAGCACAGGTACAGTTAAAAGGCGCGACGGTCGGCATGATGAACCCTCCCTATTCCCAGGGAACGAAGAAAGATCCGTCCCAGTATGAGCTGTCTTTTGTAGAGCATTTGCTTGATTCTCTGACACCTGGCGGGCGGGCTGCCGTGATTGTCCCGCAGTCTTCCATGACCGGCAAGACAAAGGACGAGCAGAAGTTCAAAGAATCCATAATGAATCACCATACACTGGAAGGTGTGATTACCTGCAACACCGATACATTCTATGGTGTTGGTACAAATCCGGTTATCGCTGTGTTTACTGCTCATGAGCCGCATCCGGTCGATAAAGTCTGTAAGTTCATTGACTTCCGGGATGACGGATACGAGGTCAGGGCACACGTCGGACTTGTTGAAGGTGACTCCGCAAAAGATAAGAAGCAGCATCTTCTTGATGTCTGGTTCGGTCGTACAGAGGCACCGAGCAAGTTCTGTGTTGAGTCAACAGCGCAGGCTGATGACGAATGGCTTCATAGTTTCTATTACTTCAATGATGAGATTCCGACCGACGCTGATTTTGAAAAGGCTATCGGGGATTATCTCAGCTTTGAATTCTCCATGGTGATGCAGAACCGTGAGTATCTTTTCACGGGAGGTGAGCCAGATGATGAGGCTTGATGACCGAGAATGGGAGGTTTTTACCTTGGAGGATATCTTTGATATTCTGCCAGGTAAACGTTTGGAAAAGAGAAACATGGTTGCTGGTGATCGACCGTTTATTGGTGCATCTGATAGCAATAATGGCCTAACTGCATATTGTGGGAACGTCAATGAATCTCTTGATAGGAATGTTCTTGGCATCAACTATAACGGCAGCGTTTGTGAAGCGTTCTATCATGCTTATGAGTGCATTTTTTCAGACGATGTAAAACGATTTCATTTGAAGCATCATGATGATAATAAACTGGTTTTATTATTCATGGGCGTGGCTATTCGTCAGCAGAAGGTTAAATATCAGTACGCATATAAGTTTAATGAGCAGCGTATGCGAAGGCAGGTCATTATGCTCCCTGTCACAGAAAATGGGCAACCCGATTATCAGTTCATGGAAGATTATATCCGTGAATTGATGTTGGCTAAGAGAGAACAGTATCGGCAGTATATTGAGAAACGACTGGAATCTCTTGGGTTAGACACTGCTAACAGGGGGGGGGTACAGCGATGAGCTGAAATCCCGTCAGTGGAAACCGATATTTATTTCATCGATATTTGAGTTGGTGCGTGGCCGTGAGAACAACATGGCAATGCTTGATACTGGCGATACTCCGCTAGTGTCTGCAAAGAACGGAAACAATGGCTTGAAGGGCTTCGTGAATACGCCAAAGAAAGTTGTATCGGGGCACTGCATTACGTTGAACAATGACGGCGACGGTGGAGCAGGTCTGGCGTATTATCAGCCAGCTAATATGGCTCTTGATACTCATGTGACTGCTTTGGTTCCAAAGAAAGAGATGAGCCAGTGGACGATGCTGTTTATCAGTGAATGTCTATCGGTTTTACACGGTTTCTTCGGTCATGGATTGTCTATCTCGAATGACCGTGCCAAGAATATAAAGATCATGCTTCCCGTCGCTGATGACAGACAGCCCGATTATGACTTCATGGATTCATTAGGCGGGATAATAATTGCATATAAATATCGGCAATATCTATCTTTTATAAATAAGAATAGATGAAACTTTGCCTCGCGGTAAGCTCTCCCGCGGGGCGTTTTGTTTTTCTGTGCCGTTTGCTCCGGATGCCGTTCCTGCCCCCTGTTTCAAGACGGCGTCGCATCGCTCGCGCAGGTTTCTGTGTCCTGCGGTCTTGGCGATGTCGTATCACACCCAGCCGGTCGTTCGGTTGTCAATGAACACTTTTTCTTTCTGTGCGAGGGAAATTATAGCATCCCTCTTGCAATCCGTCAATAGATAAGTTATAATTATTGTGAGCTCTCTATTTCGATCTCTATTCTCCTCTATTTTTCAAAAAAATTTATCGGAGGCATCATGTTTTCCTTCCGCGCTTCCTTCTGGAACACCGACGTCTATATCAACGGACAAGAAAAATACGCCGCCAACGAAATCCTGACGGCGTATCTGAACAGGGCGGACGAGCTTCTGCGCATCCCCTGGATCGGCGATCTGAAGCGTCTGCGGCATGATCTGATGATCGATCGGAAGTGGGCTTTGCCCGGTTCCGTGGGCGGACAATGGAGTACTACCGGGTCGAGAACTACAACAGCAATGTCTGGGAAGCAGTAAAAATCCTCGACAGCTTGAATGAAGCGATTGACCGGATGCCTCCCTATGACAGGATTTACGTTCGCGGACACTATATGCTCACCGATCTGCTCAACGAATACAAGGAGCTGTTTAACCGCGCGTTCGTTATGGACGAGGAAGACGAAGAACTGTCCCGTCTCACCCGATTTGAACCGGATGTGAGCGACCGGGAATGGCCTGACCCGGATCTCCCGGAGTCCGCAGAGGACTTCAACGCGGAACTTGCGGCTTTCTTTGACAGTTACCTCGGGCTTCTCGCCGCCTGCCGAGAGGTGAAAAAGGTATATGCCCCGTTTGTCACAGGGATCCTGCACCGCGAGTCCGCTTTCCCGGATTCCCATGTGCTTGCGAAAATGTTCCGGGATTTCGAGGAGCGGGAGGGACACCCTTTCCAGAAGATGAAATGCCGGATGAGCAGTTTTGCCTATCAGCCGCAGAAAGATACTGATGGTGAAATGATCTTCTGCGAACAGATCGAGTTCCTTGACCTGCGCTCGTTCCTGTACTACGATTTCTGGAACGGGCTGCGGCTCAACCGGCTGCCGACAAAATGCGGACTGTGCGGGAGATATTTCCTTCTCGAAGGCGGGAAGTACAGCCGGTACTGTACGAACCTCATACCGGACGAGCCGGGGAAGACCTGCCGGGATGTAGGCTCCAAGCGGCGGTACGACGACCGATGCAGGACCGATCCTGTATGGCAGACGTACAACCGGGCGTACAAGGCACACTATGCCCGGTACATGAAAAAGAAAATGACGGCAGCGCGGCGTCCGCGCAGAATTCGAGGCGTGGTCAAGAATGGCCTCAGAACTCCGCGACCGTGCGGCAGAGGATTTAATTTCGTTTGAGGAGTATTGTGCGCAGATCAAGAAGTGAGCGGCATAATTCTCCATATTTTATTGGATTACACCCAGATAAATATAATCGATATCCGTTTCCATAAATGTTCGCATCTGCTTATTCTTTTCTCTTCACAGGCACCCAGATCGCGCTATGGTAGTCGGGATCGGTCTTTTCTCCGTTTACACAATCATACCACTCCACGCTGGCATTACCACAAAGCTCATACTCCGGATTGCCGGGCAGCCATTCCCTGAAGATTCGGGTGTTCACGCTCTGAAGTGCATCCGGGATCGGGCCGATACAGGTGAACACCGCCCAGTCGTTTCTGGGAAACTCATAAACAACCATGCCTTCCGGTATATCGCCGCCCGTGTATTTACCGGCAACGAGATACCGGAACCTTCCGCCGCCAATGTCATCGATACAGACGCCATATTCCCCGATGCAGTTGTCCACCAGAGCCTGCTCGTAGGGATTCGACGGTGCATTTCCTGCATAAACATTGTAAGCATACTTTTCACAGATCTCATCCCAGAATTTCGGGATCTCCGTGTAAGCGGTTTCATTGTCAAACTCTTTCTGAAAGCCGATGACCTTAAACGGGAACATCGGTGTGATTTTGCAGTCCATCTGATTACCTCCATGAATGGATAGTTTGATTGTCAAGGGAAGGAAGGTGTTTACGGCCGCTCCGCCACGCACCTGTGACGGTGTTGCGCCATGGAACCGGGAGAAAGCCTTTGTAAAGCTTTCCGGCGTTTCATACCTGTACCGAAATGCAATGTCGATCACTTTATCATCCGTCTCCTTCAGATCCAGTGCCGCCCGGTACAGCCTGCGGTTCCTGATATACTCCCCGATACCATAGCCGGTCATCAGAGAAAATCCCCTCTGAAGAAGGAACGGAGAAAGATACACATGATCCGCCACATCCTGCGCACTGATGCTGTCGGTCAGATGCTCTTCCATATAATCGATTGCCGTACGAATGCTGGTAAGCCACTCCATTGACCGGCCTCCTTTCCTTGATGGGATCATTGTATCTCTCAAAGCGGAAATTGTCCTGTCATTTCCTGCTCGGATCTGTCCTGACACTATCCCTTTCGGATCGGGTGCCGAATCACAGTTTTCAGCTTTTCCGGCGCCGTTTTTCTTGCGTCGCTCAGATAGATCTCATGGTGCATTCTCTGACTTGTTATGTCCAGCACATATCCCTGGGCTTCCATGTACTCATGCATCCGGGCAACCGCAGCGGGTTCATCGTCATAGGCACCTACATGCAGACATTGAACGCACAGTCCCTCATCATAGGTCAGAAACTCTGCCCTCGAGAAGTCCGTTTTCTTTTTTCTTGTCGCTTCCTCGACGGCCCACGCAAAATCATCTGCGGTCACAAAATCGGGCAGACGGATCACGGAGATCCACCGAAAGGCATCTTTGTGCGCATAGTCAATGCCCTGAACCCCGTCCTGCCACCAGAAACCTTCCAGCGGAGGAACGACGTAATCGAAATAGCCCTCGATGCGATGATCCCCCATTTTGCTCATTTTGATGGTAAAGGCGATGCCGTATAGTATAGGGAGCTGATCCTCTCTGTAATACCGATAATCCGTGAAGCGATCGATCTCGGCTGGTTTCAAAAGGCCGATCTCATCATAGTGGCGGAGCATTCTGACGCTGACTCTGGACAGTTTTGAAAATTCTCCGATCTTCAGCATGGCGGTACCTCCAGTTGCTGTTTTTTGAGCTCACGTCAAGTATAATGCCTGCCATAGTGTGAGAGTCAAGTGTTTTTCTCACTTTTCCTTCCAGTAAAATGAGTACTGCTGTGCTTTTTCAAATCCAAGCTTCTCATAAAACGGGAGATCGGAAATCACATAGGCTTCCTTAGCGCCGAGTGACTTTGCACGGTTCAGCGCTTCCGAAAGGAGCGCGGCGGCGATCCCTTTTCCACGGCAGGAAGGAATCGTGCAGACCGGCTCCACATAGGCATAATCAGTATCCGGGCGGACCCATACGCAGCAGTAAGCAGCCTTGCCGCCGTCCTGCGCAAGCGCGGTCAGACTGAGGCGCTTATTCAAATGCCTTCGGCTCTGCGGTATGATGGGATCTTCACGCTCAAACACTTCCCGATTTTCCCCGTGGTCGAAGCCCTGCCATAACAACCATTGAAATTCATAAGCCTCCTGTGCCGGGTCAAGTTCCGAGAGGGTGAAACCTTCCGGAAGATCGGATGAGATCAAATGATTCAGATCCAGCCGCATCACGGTTTCCCGCTGATCTGTCCGGACAAACCCTGCCGTTTTTGCCGCTTCGATTTCTGCTTTATTTCCGTCATGAACGGCGATTCCAAGTCCGGAATCGTCCTTCAGCTCCCGGTATGCATAGTCCAGGATTTCCGGGTACAACGCATCATGCTCCGGCAACGCCCCACAGAAGGCTTCCCCGAAGTACATATCATAGATCGCCGCGCCGACGACTTTCCCCTCCGACCACCAGAGTCCGATGGAGGAGCCGGCGCTTTTGTCAAACTCCGGGTGCTCCATCATCCATTCAAAGCGAGCCCAGTTCCAGTTGATATGCGTTCTGTCCTTCTGATTCAACTCGATCAAAAAGATGCAGACAGCTTCATAATCCTCATCCCGGTATCTGCTGAAGCTTACCTTGGGCAGCCGCTCATGATGGTTCGGACGGTTCAGCGTAAAGCGCGGCCCTTCCTCTCCGTTGGCCCCGGTTGGGTGAAAGCTGCATTTTTGAAGGACTCTCTGTGACGCGAAGTTCCGGGCGTCCGTTTCCGCTTCAAGCGATTTCACTTCCGCATGCTCAAAAGCCCAACGGCAGGCTGCCTGTACCGCTTCCGCAGCATAGCCTTGCCCCCGGTATTCCTCCAGGATTCCGTATCCGATTTCCGCAGTGCCGTCTTCCCGGAGCCCTTTGAAGCATAGATCACCGATATGCGTTCCGTCTTTCCGCTCTATCATCCAGGTGGCATACCAGTCCCATTGGTCGGGATTCCGCAGACAGCCCTCCAGCATCTCGGTGTATGCTTTCCTGAGTTCCTCGTCTTGCTCGGACGCTTTCATGACCTCCATCTGTTCCCGCGATGCGGGGTATATACGCAAACGTTTTGTATTCAGCATGGTTTCCTTGCTCCCTTCCAACCGTCGGCCTGTTGTTTCAACCAAAAATCTGTCCCGGGAGTTTCAGCTTTTCCTTCGGGGGAAAGCCTCTGTCGAATGCCTCCACATCCGCGTCGTCCACGTAGTAGCCTTGCGGCGTCTGATATACGCCGGTGATCCCGTCCAGATACCCGGGAATCAACTCTTTGCAGAGGAAAAAGGAATCGTCCGCGCCTTCCGGCAGATCGTGATAGCGGATGCCGAAATTCCGGGCATAGTCAAAGCCGCTGTGGCCGTAAAAGCCGATGTTGCCCTCAAACAGCACCGCGCCGAATCCCATTGCCGCCGCCTTTTCCAACGAGTAATCGAGGATCTTTTTTCCGTAGCCCCGGCGTTTCATCTCCGGTGTGATCCCGATCGGCCCCATGGTCAGAACGGGGATCACACGCCCGTCGTCGGCGTTGATCACCGTGCGCATGAACATGTTCTGCCCGATCAGCACGCCGTCTTTTTCCATCACAAAATCCAGTTCCTTCACAAAAGCCGGATCATCCCGGAGCACATGGATTACATAGTGCTCGCTGCAGCCCGGACGATATACGTTCCAAAAGGCTTCCCGCACAAGATTTTCGACTTCTCTGTATTCTTCTTTCTTTTCAGGACGAATGATCGTGTCATTTGATTTCATGGTTTCCTCCGAATTTCATGATTCCGACTGTTTTGATGATCAGCAGAGCAAAATAGAAGAGTCCGGCGTAAGGCTGCCTTGCCGCGATAAAGACGGCGACGCCAATGACGGACAGTGCCATACCCGTCACGAGCCGGTGCCTGTTCCAGACCGGGCTGTCAAAATGAAGAAGGATCAAGCCGCAAAGACCGTTCAGAGCCGTGATTCCAATCGTAAGCAGGAATACGATCTTCAACCAGAGATGAACGCTTGTCAAACCGGTCAGAGCAACTGCCGCAGGCAAATCTTTCCCGTTTCCGAACACAGGCAGGAACAGCAGAATCGCTGTCAGAAGATCCAGCGTGCTGCCAATGAAGGAAACGGTCCTGCCGGTGAAGTCCTGCTTTTCCTCCTCTGCGGCGGAGAGGATCTCCTCCGGGCAGATCAACTCGTCGATCGTAACAGAGAAAAAGCGGGCGATCTCCTTCAGCGAGTCTATGCTGGGATACCCTCTGCCGGATTCCCATTTGGAAATGGCGGTTCTGGAGACAAAGAGCTTCTCCGCGAGCTCCTCCTGCGTGAGACCTCTTCCTTTCCGCAATTCCTGCAGCTTTTCATTGAATTCCATCCGTATCCTCCCTGCGGTGATAAACAGTATCGGCTGCGTAACGGTAGAGCAGAAACAGTCCCATGCTCAACAGAACGGCGCCGGCGATGTCCGTAGCCCAATGAACACCCGAAATCAGCCTTCCGATCACCATGAACGCCGAATACGCGGTGACAAACAAACCGGTCAACCCCCTTACAAAGGGCTTCGGGGCCCTTCGATCAATCTGATATTGCAGCGTCGGCATCACGCTCAGAACCAGAAGCGTCGTTGACGAAGGGTAGGATGCCTCCAGTGCTCCGTCGATCAGGACCGGTCTGTAGTTGATCGGAACCATTTCAAAGACCAGATACCCGATAACCACCAGTATGTAATACAGCCCCAGAAGAATGATGTCCGGATCGACCCGGAGCAGGCTTCTCCGCCCGATTGTCTGGGCGGCGCCCACCGCTCCGAAGCAAAAACAGACGCAGATCGGAATCAGTCCGAACCAATCCGTGATCGTGCAGATGGACATGTGCACACCTGTGAGGCGGTGGAACCAAAGATTGAAAGTCGCAAAACCGACCTTTGTTCCGTTCGGGCCGATCGCTTGTACATCAAGGCATCGGACAAACAGCGTCCACAGCAGGAATGCAGTCAGAAAACCGGCGCCTGCCAACAGCTGTGTTTTTCCCATTCGCTTCATGTTCTTTCCGTCCTTTCTGTCAGCACGTCTGACAGATCAGCACGTCTGACAGAATGGATGGTAGCATAGAACTATGAATTCCGCAAGAAACGGTCTTTCACATCCGTGATACGAAGCGTGTCATGCCCGAACAGACTTCCCGCCGTAGGTTCCCCAGGATCGAAACCGGCAGGGAGCATCCTTTCTCTCTCAGTCTGTCGGTTTCAGGACAGAGCTCCAATAATTACATCCGCAAGGGACCCGGGGCCTGCTTCGCTGCTGTCAACACACAGGTCATATCCGTTCTTTGGATACAAATATGATTATTCTGCGGAATAACGCGCCTCCCCGTAAACCGCTCCCAGTATTTTTCTTCCTGAAGATACAGATTTCCGGACAGTTCCATATTGCCGTCATGATCCCGAATCAACTCGAATCCAAACATGTCCTGATAAAATTCCAATGCTTTCCTGCAGTCTTTTACGACAATAAGGGTTCCTTTGAATTTCATGGTCCGCTTTTCCTCCCGATCCCGGCTCCGCGTAAACCGGGCTGCTGTTCTCTTCCTGTCCTGATCAGATGGCCTTCCTGAATGGCGGCGAACGTTGCTGCCGCGCAGACAATAACCGCAGAGTATTTCAGCGGAACAGCGGGAAGCGTCAGCGGCAACAGAAACAGCAGCGCTCCCGTCGCTTTGTTCATAACCGAATGAACAGCTGCAAACTTCTTCTGTACGGCAAATCCCGAAACGATATTTACGACCTTTATGAGAGCGATCATTCCGATCCAGCCATACAGCCATGCAGGAATATGCAGGACCGGAAGCAATTTGATCAGGCATACGAGTACAAGCACCAAGTCCGCAATCGTATCCAGCCTTGCCCCAAGCGTGCTGACCGTATCTGTTTTTCTCGCAGCGAATCCATCCAGCATATCGGACAACCCGACAGAGATGTAAAGCGCATAAAAGGCAGGAGAGAACACCGGACAGAAAAGCAGAACGATACTGACAGCTATTCTGAAAAGCGTTATTGTGTTTGCCATACTCTTTTATAGTCTGTATTCCATTTGGACATCAAAGGGCTCCTCTGCTGCCAGTTTCTCGTTGATTTCTTCTGCAAAACTGCACCCAAGTGCCCGGTATGCCGCCTGTGACTCTTTTGAGGAATGGGCCGAAATGTACAGTTTGTCCGCCCCCAGCCGCCGGGCTTCTTCGCAGGCCATGGAAAAGAGCTTCCGGCCGACGCCCTGACGCCTGTATTCCTCCGATACCTGAAAACAAACCAGCTGCGCATATCTTGCCGCAGTTCCGAACAGTCGATGGGAGACGGTCGCAAAACCGATGATCCGCCCGCCGTCGAACGCGCCGAAGCCGGTCTGGTCCAGGTTGATGTGATGCGCCGTGTCTTCCGCGATTTCCCGGCAAAGCAACTGCGGCCAGTTTTCTTCATAGGCATTCGGCACAAGCTCCCAATCGCTGCCTGTCTTTCTCAGGCACTCCGTGACAGTCTGATAGCGGACAAAATCGTCCAGTGAATTCCCTGTGAAATTGTACTTGTCCAGTCTCCTGTATTGATATCGATTCCCCATATAGAAGGCAAGGTTCCTGACTTCACAGCCTTTGTCCGCGTAGTAGGCGAGCATTTCCGGCATCTTCTCGGGATCATAGCTCGTCACGCAGTCGGAGATGACATGAACGGCATATCCGGCCTTCGTCATGTTGAAACAGGTGGATTTCACACAGGCAGTTGCATCGGCGCCGGTGATGTAAAACTCCCTGAGTTCCTTTGACCGGATGAATTCCGAAAACGCCTCGCTGGTCAAGGCGCTGGCCTTGGTCTTTACGAAAATATGATCCGAGACGATCCTGAGCTCCGGCACAGGTTCCGCTCCTTTTGTGCCGGGCTTGAAGGTGCGGGTCCCGGCGGAGGGGTTGTTGTGCTGAATATACACGATTTCCATGCCGCATCCCGCCGCCCATCCGACAGCGGAATTGATATTGTCAATGATGTCCCTGTAATGCTTTGTGATGTCGTTCTGGATATCGATCACCACAAGTGCTTTTTGATTCATTTTTTCTGACCTCTGTTCCTGTTCATCAGATTTCTCTGTGATTATATACAGCCAATCTTTCCTTGAAACAGCCGAGACTTTGTCAGCCGTTTGGCTGAACTTCCATTTGTGACTGCGGGGAAGGCAGTTCGTTTTCGCCGCGCCAGACGATCCTGTTGGCCAGGTACTGAAAGGAACCGTCCGTTTCTGTCTTCATCGTGACCTCATGTTCAAAAAGGTGATCCGTATCAGGATGAAGAACGCCGCCGTCGTTTGCCACGTCATATCTGCGTTTTGCAACAGTATCGCCATTGTGCTTCAGAACAATTCTTGCGTGTGAAGGTCCAAACGGCCAGTCCGGCTCCCCGACAGCCTGAAATACTATTTTATACTCGCCATCCGGGGAAGTCACCGCGTCGATATCTGAGATCCTGTACCTCGCGGAATAGAGGTAACTGCCGATCAGGAGCAGCAGCCCCGCAAGTATTACGGCGGCGATCCCGCAGACTCTTCTAGCAACCTTTTTTGCTTTCATTTTCCTTCACATCTTTCAATACCATGTTCATCCAAGACGTTCGATGCGGACAAAGGCTCTTTGGCACCAGGCAAACAGGGAAGTGAAAGCCTGATCGAAATCGTAACCGTCCGGCAGATCGGCCAATTCCAGAATCAGCCGATCTTCCTCCGACGCCGCTTTCTTCAGATCCTTCCTGCTGAGGATGAAACGCCCGCTTTCCAGAAAATGCAGATTCTGGATCAGGTAAAACACGTTCTTGCAGGTCCCGCGAAAACCGGCGGTGTTCTTGTCCCTGTCCGCATGTATATAGCGATGACACAGTTCGTGATACAGATTCCCCAGACTCAGATTGACATAGTTGATTTCGTCTTCCCGAGCCGCGGGCGGAAGATAATCCGTCAGGCTGCCGAGCAGGTCTTTCGTCGTATGGCGCAGTTGGCAGACCTCCAGGGGATTCCAGCGCTTCATTTCGTCTTTCCCGCAGATGAAGCCGCAGGATCTCTCGTAAAAACCGATTTCCTTCAGTATTTCACGGTATGTATCCATATCCCTCACGGAAAACCGGTCAAGGATCATCATGACGTCGATATCGCTGTTTTCATGAGCTTCGCCGCGAAGCCAGCTTCCCTGCAGCCCCATGTACAAGAGCCGCTCTCCGAAAGCAGACCAGCAGTTCATGATCAGATCAGCCAGGTATTTGTCCGGATCAAACATTGTTACTTCACCCCATAGGTCGCAATAAAGTGCCTGCTGAACTTGTCGATTTGCCCTATCGCATCTCCCGTTTTCTCCGGCTCCCGGTCGCACAGGTGAATCAGGGCAGAAATCGGTGTGGTATAGGCAAAAGCAAGCATCTCAGGGTCATCTTCCCTGAGCAGTCCCTTTTTCATCATGCCCGTAAAGATCTGCGCAAACATCTCTGTAAGCCCGGTCAGAAAGTGTTTCGTTGCCAGCTCCCGGGCGCGATCATCCCGAAACTGCTCCAGCGTGAGCACCTTCCTCGTTTTTACAATTTGCTCATCGTGAATCGTGAGCTCCGCCATCCGCATGGTCATGGCGATGAATTCTTCCGCAGAATCCGGCACGGGCGGCAGATGTTCCGAAGAACCGAAGCGCTCCCCATAATAGGCAATCATCCTGTCAAGCAGGGCATCCCAAATGGCTTCCTTGCTTTCAAAATGCTTGTAAATACCCGACTTGACCAGCCCGAGGGATGCACTCAATTCACGGATGTTGGTCCCCTCATACCCTTTCTGTGAGAACAGATCGAGCGCCGCTGTCAGGATTTTCTCTTTCGTGTCTTTTGCCATATGAACCTCCGCTTGATGCAAGGTGACCCCTCGTTCACTTATTATAGTGAGCGAAGGGTCACTTGTCAAGGCCTTGCGTTATTGTTTACATTCCGTTCTTATCCGAGACCGGTTTCGCTGTGTTTACAATCCGGAAAGACCGTGATATAATGGCTCAGATCATCGGAGGGCAGTACGCCGCGGCGTAGGGGATCGTAAAGCGTGTTTCGGCTCGCTTTGCAGGCCGCCTGCCGGATAAGATGACGAGTGCGCTCGCAGCAGTTTTTGCCGCGGGCATTTTTTCTTGGAGGCAGTAACTATGACAGCAAAAAACATCACCCTCATGCCCCTCACGGAAGACGACCGTGAGCAGTTCATCCTGGACAACCAATTCGCCTTCAAATTCGGCGCAATGCAGGAGTTCGGACAGTGGGACGATCATTTTGAAGAGGAGGGCGAAATTATCTCCCGCTCTACCATCGAGAACAGCATCGATGGCGGTGCCACTTACCGCATCCGCGAAAACGGACAGATTGTCGGCGGGGTTGTTTTGCACATCGACGAAGAGACGCGGCGGGGAGATCTGGAGCTTTTGTTTGTCAACCCGACCGCGCACAGCAAAGGGATCGGTCAGGCTGCGTGGCGCGAGGTGGAACGGCTCTATCCCGACGTTGCTGTCTGGGAAACCTGCACACCGTATTTCGAGACGCGCAACATCCATTTCTACATCAACAAATGCGGATTCCACGCCGTGGAATTCTTCAACCGCTTTCATCCCGATCCGCATGACCCGGAGACCGGAGAAGAAAACACGTATGAAGGGGGTGACGGCTTCGACGGGATGTTCCGCTTCGAGAAACGGATGAAATGACGCCCGTGATTGAATCGTCTTCTTCCTGATAAAAGAGTAAAGATCTGAGTCCTTGATTTTGCCAAAGCATTCTTGACATAAGTCTGGAATTGTGCTATACTGATTCCTGACATATGACAGCAAAGGAGGCAGAAATCGTGCCGAGAAAACCGCGCTGCCGCAGGATCGGCGGATACCCGGACTGCTGGGTCTTCTCACCGGAGGAGCGTTCACAGAGCGATCCGGTCGTTCTGACGCTCGACGAGTTTGAAACCGTCCGGCTGCTCGACCGGGAGGGAATGACGCCGGAAGCCTGCGCCGCCCCG
>Ga0256405_10005934_pt1 | contig 20283 bp, 18 predicted proteins | sample RumenRJG_02DNA_FD_189096 | JGI IMG/M metagenome (GOLD analysis project Ga0256405, IMG submission 189096) | Bovine rumen microbial communities from Lethbridge, Alberta, Canada - RJG_02 | ecosystem: Host-associated > Mammals > Digestive system > Stomach > Rumen | place: Canada: Alberta... | reverse complement strand
GCCTTTGCTTAATAAGACAGAAGACTGCGTCAAGCTTCCTGCGGTTTTATGGATGGAAACCGCGGACATATCCGCACCAGCATCCATCGCTGTCATCGGCGAGCCTTCCGCATGGAAATAGAAATGAGCGCCATGAGCTTCATCGACAAGCACCGCCATACGATGTTCATGGGCAAAATCAACGAGTTCCTTCAAATTGGTAACCGCACCGAAATAAGTTGGGTTAATGACAAATACCGCCTTAGCAGAAGGATGCTTAATGATGGCTTTCTTATAATCGGCTAAGGTTGGCTGATTGGCAATTTCAAGGTCGCTATCAATCTGCGGCATGACATAAATTGGCACGCCACCGGAGATAACCAAAGCGTTGATAACGGACTTATGGACATTGCGAGGCAAGATGATGGATTCGTTGGCCTTAACCGCCGTGAAGATCATCGAGATGATGCCCGAGGTTGTGCCGTTGATCAAAAAGAAGCAATCATCCGCGCCCATCGCGTCGGCAAAATAGGCTTCCGCTTCTTTGATGACGCCGCTAGGCATCGACAGATTGTCCAAGCCATTCGGCGCATTTAAGTCCATGTGATAAACATCCCTGCCAATCAAGTCGATGGCAGGGTTTTCGATATTGCCCATATGATGGCCAGGAACATCAAAGGGGACGATGTCGTTCTCGCAATAGTTCCTGATGGCATCTAGATATGGCGTTTTGTTGTGGTCGTATTTTCCCATTGCACGCACAATATACTCGGCTTAGATACGCAATGATACAATTATTTATTCACCACTCCTTCAAAGAAGGAAATCATCGCGTTATTGACCTTCTTGGAGGGTTCGAAATCCGGTGATACGACATTGTGGACATGGCCTACGGATTCATCCTCAATATCCACAAATGTGAAAGGATAATTTCTGGATTCAAGATATGCTTTTAAATTCATTGTTTCCTCACGGATAAAGTCCTTTTTACAGGTTGATAAAAATAAAGGTATTTTAAGATTATCAATATTGCCTTTGACTGAAGCGAGTGCCTGCATTTTCATGTCAAAGGCATAGGTGCCCATCATGTATTTCTTCGCACGTTTGGTCATGATATCGCTTTGCCCAACCGCGACCAAATCATATAACGGCGAGTTGGCGGCAACGGCTAAAACATGGCATCCACCGAAGTCTAGCTGAAGGTTCTTCCGAACTTGCTCATCGTCCATGGCGGCAGCGATGATCAATGCGAAATGGCCACCAGCAGAATCGCCTGTTAAGACGAATTTATGGGGATCTAATCCAAATTCCTCCGCGTGCTCATATAGATGCTTGATCTCGCAAGCAAGATCACGAATTTGATCATGAACGGCGATATGGCCATGATTCAGCCGATAGTCTAGCGAGACGACATTGAAACCCGAATTTGCGAAAAACCTTGCATAATAGGCATTATTTTTACGGTTAGAGAAAATATAAGCACCACCATGGATTTCAATGATGGTAATGCCATTAGGCTTTTCAGCGTAATGGATATCATAACGTTGCTGCTTCTCCGCGCCTTCAAAAGGAGCAATATCCGTCTTGATCAAAGCGGGATCTTGGGGTGGCAATTCCTTTTGGCCTTCAACCTTATAATGGCCAAGCATCCATTTTGCGAGGCGCAACATCAAAACATTTACTTTCATTTTTTTACCATCCAAAGTGTTTCGTTAAAGCTTTCATGATGCCATCTTCTACAATGTCATCGCATACTTCATCCGCGGCACCCTTGACTTCTTCTCTGCCATTGCCAACGCAGACGAAATAAGCAGACTCTCCCATCGACATATCTTGCAAGTCATCGCCGAATGCAATCGCCTCAGAATTCTTTAATCCTAAATAATCCAATACCGATTGGATCGCGTCCCCTTTCGTGCGAGGTCCAGGCATGACATCGACCCCATATTCATGGAAACGATAATAGCCAATCGTCGGGAATTCACGCTGCAGCATTTCATCATATTCACACGGGGCATGCAGCAACAAACCCGTGGAATCTCCACCATAATATGGGTGTTCTGCAGGGATAACGTCGGTAAAGACCTCGTGGAACTTATATAAAAATTCATCTGGAGGGGCGATCAAATAACGGCTTTTTGGGGTAACTACTTCCGCAGTCAAATGGAGTTCCAATAGCCGATTCACAAACCGTCTCATGATCTTTTTATCCATCAGTTGCTTATGAATGGTCTTATTATGAAACACCGATACCGCACCGGCGGAAACGATATAACCATCGATATGAAAGCCCAGATCATACATGCCAAAATATTTCATGGAATGATATGGCCTAGCCGTGCAAAGCATGACATAAACGCCTTCTTTATTTAATCGCTTGATCGCTTCGATGCCGGTTGGAACAAAGGTGCGCGACCGCCAATCATATAAGGTGTTATCAATATCAAAGAACGCAATCTTGAAACTCATAACTTCAGTAGCTCCTTATGGATGGCTTGAAACACTTCTGGGTCTGCCTTTTCAATCTTACGGTCATAGGTGACAAGTCCATTGATCTCGTCTTCGACATCGCTTAACTGGGTATAGACAGCAACCGCTAATCCAACCTTCTTAAGCGGGATGATTTCCTCTTCATAAAGGCGTTTTAAAGAGGCGTTTAAATCATCTTTATCTTTCATTTTCTTATAGCCAAATGCTTTCGAAGTCCAGGTATGCCCTTCGATTTTTAAAGAATAACCACCGAATTCAGATAAGCTTAATATGCGAGATTTGCAGGGATTTAAGAAAACTCTGCGGAAATAAATATGATGCGAATCGAAATTGCCGACGCCTTGGTCATACCAACCAGAAGTCACATCAAACAAACGGCTCGAATCGATTTTCTTAACGCGTTCATAAACTGCTTTCGCTTCGAACTGTCCCCAGCCTTCATTAAAGATCGTCCAAGCAACGATAGAGGGGTGGTTGATCAATAAGCGCATCATCGCTTCATTGTTCTTCAAGAAGGATTCCTTCACTTGATCATCTTTGATGCCAAAGCTACGTTGATGCATCTTCAGCCGGTCATCAAACCGATAAGGTATAAACGGTGCGGTGCCAATTAAGAATAATTGATAAGGCGCCCCGATGTTCACGAAATCCTGCATGACCAACAAACCCAGACGATCACAATGGTAATACCATCTGCGAGGCTCAACCTTGATATGCTTACGCACCATATTGAAGCCATATTTCTTCACTAGCTCTATATCGTTGATCATGGCTTGGTCGCTTGGTGGAGTTAATCCAGATTCCGGATAATACCCTTGATCTAATGGGCCGGATAAGAAGATGGGCCTGCCGTTTAATGCAGGATAAAGATGACCATTATGCTCGGTGGTAGAGACTTCACGCATAGCAAAATAGCTATGCACTTCATCCTCGCCATATTTGAAGATGACATCATATAGATGCGGCGATTTGACCGTCCATAGTTTCATCTTCTTCAAGGTGATGATGCCTTCGCCGTCTTCGTCTAATGCAATCCTATCGATCGGTTCACCTTGATCATATACCTCGACTTTGCAGCGTTTCTTATCGTTATTTAATTTTGCAATAACCTTGCAAATCCTTGCTTTTATATCAGGAATGAAGCGGATTTCCTCGATATGGTCCTCTGGCACTTCCTCAAGCCACACACTGCCCCAAATACCCGAGGTTGGAGTGTACCAGATGCCACCGCTTTTATTCATCTGCTTGCCCCTAGGGAAATAAGGTGAGGCCGTATCATCAGTTACAACAACTTCCAGGATGTTACTTTTTTTATGTAGCTTAGGGCATCTAAATTCAAAAGGGATATACCCGCCTTCATGATGGCCTAGATGCTCGCCGTTAAGATAGACATCGCATACCTGATCAACGGCCTCAAAGTGAAGCACCGCCAAAGAGGCATTGATCTTTTTGGGTAAATCGAAAACCTTCTGATAATGCAGAACATCGTTTTTATGAACGCTTCTTTGAATGGATGATAATTGGGTCTCAACCGCGAAAGGAACGATGATGGATTCAGTATACTGAGCACTATGAGGATCTAAATCTTGGTTCACCTCAAAACCCCACTTGCCATTTAAGCATGCATAATGATCTCTTCTAAATAGAGGGTTTGGATGCTCGCTTAAAGGAGAGGATAAATCGACACGTTGTCCTTCTTCAGTGATGAGGTTGCTCATTTCTTTTGCTTGGCAAGATATGCCGCTAAAGCAGCTGCTTCCTGATGTTTACGGTTGAATGCTTTTTGTTGCTTTTCGATGAATTTCTTATCTTCGAAATAGAGCAAGCCCATCGCACGTTTGGCGCGGAAAGCGAAGCTAGATGCCACTTCTCTTGCTCTCTTGGAGCCTTCTTCTAGCATCGCATAAACAGAGGCAATGTCATTTTCTAATTCGGCCCTTCTCTTGCGGAATGGATCTAAAATCTTGTTGATGACTTTGGCTAAGAAGCGCTTCACTGTAACGTCTCCTAAGCCACCTCTTTCATAATGAGCCTTGAGTTCTGCAAGGTTTTTATATTCTGGCAGGAATTCCGCGAAATCCTCATCGGTTGCAAAGGCATCAAGATAAATGAATACTGGATTGCCTTCGGTATGCCCTGGATCAGAGATTTGGAGATGGGTTGGGTCGGTAAACATATTCATAACCATCTTGTTGACAGTAGCTTCGTCATCGGAAAGATAGATGCAGTTGCCAAGTGACTTGCTCATCTTGGCTTTGCCATCGACGCCAGGAAGCCTCCTGCAAGATTCATTATCCGGTATCATGACCTTTGGTTCGATGAAGACCTGACCATAGGTGTTATTGAACTTGTGGGCAATCTCTTGGGCTTGCTCAACCATTGGCATTTGATCTTCCCCAGCAGGGACGATGGTCGTGCCAAATAGCAAAATATCCGCAGCCTGAGAGATCGGATAATTCAAAAAACCGACCGGTATGGACGAAGCAAAGTCACGCATCTGCATCTCGGATTTCAACGTTGGGTTACGTTCCAAACGCGCAAAGGTCACGAGGTTTGCAAAGAAGGCACTGAACTCGGCAAGCTCAGGAACACGAGACTGCACGAAGATCGTCACCTTGCTTGGGTCGATGCCAACAGAGAGATAGTCCAAAGCGACTTCAATGATGTTGTCGCGGACCTTTTGAGGGTTGCCAGCATTATCCGTTAAAGCCTGGGTATCCGCGATCATAATGAACATCTGATCGAAATTGCCTTCGTTTTGAAGTTCGACGCGACGGCGTAAAGAACCAACATAATGGCCGATATGCAGACGGCCCGTTGGACGGTCACCAGTTAACATGACCTGAGGGATTTTCTTTTCTTCTTCCATATGTAAATACCTCAACTATTTTGAATTAATGCTTAATTTGCAGGTTTTTTAAGATTTTTCTGCTTCTTATCGATCTCGTTTTCGATTTCAGCGATCAATTTGTCTTCATTCGCGACATCGATCACAAGACCATCGACGATCTGTTGCAGGCGATATTCCTCGCGGAGATATTTCACCGTTTGATTGCCAATGACAACCGTAAGTGCACCGTTGACCGCGGCTTCGGTTGCAGAGGTTGCTAACGCCGCAAGAAGACCACCTAAAACAGGAATGCCTTCTAGTCCTTTACCCAACACTTTCTGAGCAAAGGAAGAAGCGCCATAAGCGACTAAGGAGTTCATCAAGATGGTTCTAAAGACTCTGACAAGTTTCGCGTTCGATGGACGGAAACCATATAAGAACATGATATCTTTAACAAGACTCAATTCAAGGGTGGCCACAACGATGGTATCTAGTTTCTCGGATGCGCTGGTCGCGGTTAACAAAGCGATTTGAATCGCGCGATCATGGATCATCTTGCTTGTAACTTTCTTGACGCTGCCCGCATAGATTTCCCCAAGGGTGGCCGTAACGGCTTTATCATCTTTGGTCTCCCTCGCGGTTTTTAATGCGGTGATTAACGCCACATCATACCAATCCACATCAGAGGTCACGGTCGATAGCTCAATCATGTGATCTGCAATCTGAGATCTCGCTTTACGGTTATTCCGTTTTGCGTCACGAAGAGAAACAGAACGTAGGTTCGTCTGGAAATATGGAAGGCGATAAATTCTGACTAATGGGAGGACATAGGCAAAGATGAAGATTGCGATGGCAACCACGATGCTGCCGATACCAGCATAGAAGTTGATCTCAAAGAAACGTAAGACCAATAAAGTAAGACAGACGCCGACAACAATGCCAATCGTGGCCGCAAGGAAAGCCAGCAGCTTTCTAGCGGAATTCGAACTGTAGTTTTGATTGTATTTGGCCTTGTATTCATCCAAGGTCATCTTGTTCAACGACTCGATTTCGTGACTCTTCATGTTTGTCTCCGCTTTGTATTATACAAAGAAACGGGAAAAACACACATTCAAACATATCAAAAAATAGAATTGTGATATACTTTCGGCCGATAAAACTATGGAAATCGCAAATCTACAAAAATTAATCGCTAGCCAAGGGGCAGATAGCTACGTCATGGTCGATTATGAAAACCGCAACAAAAATGTGGTCGCTTTGTTAGGCGAGAAGATGTTGACCCGTAAACTGGTTATAATTATCCCAGCAAAAGGGAAACCTCAACTCATTGTTCATGTCATCGACACCGTTTATCTTCGCGATGAAGATGTCGTTTCTCGATTTGAGTTAAAGCCATATAAGACCTGGCAGCAAATGCTTCAAATCGAAGCAGAATGTTTAAAAGACGCCAATACTGTTTTAATGGATATCTCAGAATATGGATTGCTTCCGCGCGTCTCTTTAGCAGATCATGGTTCTGTGGAATATGTCAGAAGCCTAGGCAAGCAAGTCAAGCCATCCGCGGATATCTTGCAACATCTTTCCGCAGTCTTATCCGAAGAAGAACTCGAACTCCAAAAGAAGGCTTGCGAGATCACTTTAAAAATCAAAGATGAGGCTTTTGCGGAGATTTCTCGAAAGATCAAGCAATTTGGCGAGGTCGATGAACTTGATATTCAAGATTTCATCGCCCGTAGATTCCATGAAGAAGGCTTAATCTATGATGAACTTCCATTAGTGGCTATCGGCAGCAACGCCAGCGATCCCCACTACACACCAACCCCAGAGAAACACTCCAAAATAAAAGAAGGCGATCTCTTCCTCATTGATATGTGGGCCAAACATGATAACCCACATGGAGTCTATGCAGACATCACATGGATGGGCTATGTCGGTACCTCTATCCCAAAGGTTTATCAGGAGCGTTTTGCCATCGTCAAAGCGGCTCGTGATGCCGTCATTTCCTTCTTGCAAAAAGAATTGCCATTAAGGCCAGTGGAAGCCTATGAAGCGGATGATGTTGCCCGTGAGGTTATCACCAAAGCAGGCTATGGGGAATACTTCCTACACCGCGTTGGCCATAATATCGCGGTTGATGTCTCGCCCCATGGGCCAGGCGCAAACCTCGATAATTATGAATCACACGACTTCCGTCATTTGATTGCCGGTACATCCTTCTCCGATGAACCTGGCATCTACGCACCAGACTTTGGGATGCGCTCTGAAACCGATCTCCATAACCATAATGGAGAACTGCTTGTCTTGGCAGGGTTGCAGGATGAAATCATCCCAATCCTATCGCTAGATTAATATAAACGCTTGAGAACTGCAGAGATTTCCTTCAATTTCTCTGCTTTTTCTTCGCCTTCTGCGCAGGAAACGCAGTGCGCAAGATGGGCATCTAAGATGTCATAGTTGAGTTTCTTAAGCAACGCGATGGTCGCGAGTAACTGATTGGAGATATCCAAGCAATAGGCATCCTCTTCCATCATCTTTGCAATGCCATCTAGCTGCCCTCTAGCGATGTTAAGCTGGTGCTGCGCTTTCTTATGATCAGCTTGCATTATTCTAATCCTGCAAATGTAAAGCCCGTCTCGTCGATCGCTTTCTTAATGTCAGCTTCGGCAACCGCAGGTTTGGCTTTAATAGTTGCAATCTTCTTATTCAAGTTGACTTTAGCAGAGCGCACACCAGCGACACCGCTTAAAGCCTCTTCTACCCTAGCGGCGCAATGCGCGCAATGCATGCCTTCGACATGAACGACTTGAGTGACAATTCCAAACATCTTTTTTACTCCTTTATAGATTTATGAAACCAGCGTAGACGCAATGCGTTTAATACGACGGTTATAGACGATAACGACATGGCAATCGATCCAATCATCGGCGTTAATACCAGATGACCTTGATTACCGGTAAACCAATTCGGTGGAACCTTAATCGCATATAAGGCACCAGCCGCAAGCGGGATCAATAACGCATTATATAAGAATGCCCAAGCAAGGTTTTGTTTGATGTTACGCACGACTTGTTTGCTTAGACGATACCCTGCATAGACATCATATGGATCATTCTTGACTAGGATAATATCGCTAGACTCGATGGCAATCTCCGTGCCCGCGCCAATGGCGATGCCAATGTTTGCTCTAGTCAATGCTGGAGCATCGTTGATGCCGTCACCCACAAAAGCGACCTTAAGACCTTGGGCCTGTAACGATGCAACGATGCGCTCTTTATCCTCTGGCAGGATGTTCGCATAGACCTCGTCGATGCCAAGTTCTTTGGCAACAGCCTGGGCGGTTATTTCATGATCGCCTGTTAACATTGCAACCTTTTTACCCGTGTTTTGCAGGGATTTCACGGTTTTGATGCTATTTTCCTTTGGGGAATCACCAATACCGATTAAACCAATGAGTTTCTTATTGGACGCAACAAATAAGGTGGTAAGACCTTTTGAAGACAATGCGTTGAAGTCTTTCTCGCCCTTAGAAATGTCAATGCCGACATCCTGCATCAAGGCAAGATTGCCGATGCATAAGCCATCTCCTAAGATGCCTTTGCCGGGTCGATACTCGAAATGCTCCGATGGTTCTAGCTTATCATTGGATTCCAAGTATTTCTGAACAATCGCCTTGGATAAAGGATGCTCCGAATGCGCTTCATATGGCGCGACTTTCGCAAGCAACTGCGATTTCTCACCCTCATAAGCCACCACCGCTTTCACTTCCATTTCGCCCTTCGTTAGCGTTCCTGTTTTATCGAAAAGGAACACGTCCACTTGAGCGAGCTGCTCAAAGGCTTCCGCCGATTTGATCAAGATGCCGTTTCCCGCACCCTTGCCCGTACCAACCATGATGGCAACAGGCGTCGCTAGCCCAAGGGCACAGGGGCAAGAGATAACTAAGACGGATACTGCTAACTGGAAGGCGAGGTTGACATCTGGATGTGATGTACCCGCTAGCCCCACACCAGTCAGAATCATCCATAAGGTGAATACAATAATCGCAATGATAATAACCGACGGCACGAACACCGATGAGATTTTATCGGCAAGCCTTGCTAATGGAGCCTTGGATGCACTTGCTTCTTCTACCAAAGCGATGATCTTCGCAATCGTGGTGTCCTTGCCAACTTTCTCAACTTTAAACTTGAAACTGCCTTCTTTATTGACGGTTGCACCGATGACCTTATCGCCGACCTTTTTATAAACCGGCATAGATTCACCTGTGATCATGGATTCATCTAAACTTGTCTCGCCTTCGATGATTGTTCCATCGCAAGGCACGCTTGCACCAGGTTTAACAAGGACGATATCCCCTTCTTTTAAAGCATCGCAAGAGATTTCTTTAATTTCATTATCAACAACGATATAGGCAGTATCTGGGGTCAATGCCATCATGCTGGCAATGGTTGATGTTGTTTTCAGGGTTGCCTGAGATTCGATGAATTTACCAATCGAGATAAAGGTTGGAATCATTGCCGCCGACTCGAAATAGATATTCATGGAATAGTTCATGACACCCATGCGGTCGCCGCTAGCCCAGCAAATAATCATGCGGATAAAGGCATAGATGCCATAGATAGTAGAAACGCTGGACCCAAGGGCAACAAGCGCATCCATATTAGGATGTCTTTTCCATAAGGATTTGAACCCAGAAACAAAATGATGCTTGTTCAAATAAAAGATGGGGATCAGAAGCAACATCTGCATGGCGACATTGATCACACTGATGAGTTTCATGGAGGAACTATGTTCAATTGTCTCCATGATCGGTGGGATCATCGGGCCCATGGAGAAGACCATCAATACCGCCAATAAGATGATGCTAAGAATCAGCTTATTCTTTTTCTTGCGGGATTCTTCCGCGCGCTTACGTTGAATCGTTCGGATGGATTCATTGACGAAAATATCGCAGGTATAACCCGCACTATCAACGGCTTTGATGATATCTTCAGGCGTTGCTAAAGCATCGTCATATTCCACGACCATGTTCTTCGCCAACAAAGAGACATTGACATAACGAACGCCTTTGACTTGCAACGTTGCCCGCTCTACTGATGCTTGGCAAGCAGCGCACATCATTCCATTGACTTCAAATTTCTGTTTCATATATACCCCCATGGGGTATCTATATCTTAATGAATAAATATATAGATAGCAACGAGTATGCTCATAAGCAAAAGGTCCCCTTCTGACTAAGGGGACCTTCGCCCACGTGAGGAGTCGTGGGATTAGAAAGGATTATGCTATCTGGATGGTCTTCGTGGTTTTGGCTTTGGTAAGCTTTGGAATGGAGATCATCATGACGCCATTCTCGAGTTTGGCAGAAATGTTCTCTTCATCAATCTCACCAAAGTAGAAGCGACGGCGAAGCCTGCCGTAGTTGCGTTCTGTATAGACTTGCTTCGCGCCTTCTGGAACTTTGTGTTCCTTCTCGGCGGTGATGGTCAAATAACCTTTGGAGAATTCGATGTTGACGTTTTCTTTGGCGTAGCCAGGGAGATCGGCCTCAAGTTCATAGCCGTTTTCGGTTTCATAGATGTCGACGTTCATAAGATTGGATGTTTCTTCCGCCTTTTTAGATGGCTCGAAGAAGCAATCGAAGAATGGGTTGAATACGTAGTTGGACATAGTTTGTACCTCCTGTTTTGGCACTCTCTTTATCCGAGTGCTAACCATAGTATATGCTGAAATTTAGCACTGTCAACACTAGAGTGCTAAAATTTTTAAAAATTCTCGATGTTATCGAAGATAAAAGTTTAAAAAATATTTTTATCAGTCGGTTAAATCCGCGAAATTACCCTTAATATAGGTACATAAATCAAGGGGTGAAAGTTCCACTTGCTGACCTAATTTGCCGGCCGAAACAAAGATTGTATCGAAAATCTGAGCCGTCTCATCGATATAGGTAGGAAAAGGTTTCTTCATACCGATCGGAGAACATCCGCCATGCACATATCCTGTTAATGGTAATAATGTCTTCTGCAAGATCATCGCGATGGATTTCGCGCCACATGCTTTTGCCGCCTTCTTAAGATTGAGCTTACTATGCACGGGTATGCAAAAGACATAATGATTATGGTTTGCATCCTCAGTCACAAGCGTCTTAAAGACACAGCTAGGATCTTCGCCTAAGGTAGCAGCAATCTTCTCGCCGTCTGTTAATGAAGGATCATAGCTATGAATCGTATATGAAATCGACGCAACATCTAAAAGACGATGCACATTGGTCTTATCCATGATTACTTTGCTTCGGCTTCAAACTTGGCGATCATTGCTTTGATCGTATCAAGATTCAACGTGAGTTTCTTGCGATCCTCGCTCTTAAGTTTCTTCACAAGCTCAAGCTGAGCCTTCAAGTCTTTGAGCTTGGATTCTAAAGGATAAGTTGGGTTGGAGGAATTCGCCTTCAAACGAGGCTCAGCAGCAAGGGCCTGCTCTAAGTGGGTGAGCTTCTTTGCCTTAGGTTGCTCGGCAGGTTTATCTGCCTTTTTCTTTGGCTGAGGCTCAGCGGGCTTAGCTTCCTTTTTGGGCTTAGGTTGCTTTTCCGCAGGCTTGCTTTCCTTCTTTGGCTTAGGAGATTTTGGTGTTGGCTCGCTTTGTTCAGGCGATACCTTGGCTTTCTTACGGCTAGATTCACGTTTGGTGAGTTTCACCGGTTCGCGTCCTTCAGGTTTTATTAAATTAGGATTATCCTGAGGCTTCTTGGCTTTCGGAGTTGGTTCAACCTTTTTCGCAGGCTTTTCCTCTTTTTTGGGCTTAGGTTGCGATTCTGCAGGCTTTGCTTCTTTTTTGGGTTTTGGCTGTTTCTCTGCAGGCTTGCTTTCCTTCTTGGCAGGTTTCTTAACAGGTTTCTTCGTCTCTTCAACGACTGGGACCGTATCGACGACCACATATTCTGGCGGCTGCAAAGCAATCCAAACACGGAATGAATTCTTCTGTGGCTGGACATACCAGGTTGCCTTTTTGTATTCGAGCGAAACAATGCGGTTGCCTTCAAAGGCATCGCGAATGTTCTTCTCGATGATATTGAGATCATCTTCAATCAAGTCAATTGGTCCATGGAATTTTGGATCATATGGGATTGAGTGATAACGGAACATGATCTGTAGCGCACTGGCGGCTTTCGATAACGCTTCCCTTAAGCTCTTGCCATCATCATGACGGAGGTTGCGTAGTTTGTTGAATAACGCTTCTTCCGCTGGTGTGACAGGATTTGGCAATCCGGCATCCTGTTGAACAGGTTGAGTTGGGGTTGCAGGTGCTTTTTTCGGCGTCGGCTCAGGTTTAGTAGCCTTCGCAGGTTTTTGGGACGAGAAAGGATAAACGCCATCGGCAAGGAAACGCTTCAAATCCTCTTCTTTGAAGAATAACTTAGCAGCTTCTTTGGCTTGCTTTGGCATTTTGGCAAGGCCGTCCAAATGAATCTGGACTTCCTTTTTCTTCTTATCTAATGGGTAATTCGGGTTGCCTAATAAGGCACGTAGACGTTGTTCTGATGCGTTTGCATCAAAAGGAGCAGCCTCGTTTGGTTGCTTTAAGATTGGGGTTGCGTGGAATTCCTCACGCACAGGTTTTTTGGATGCTGGATTGAATTTAGTGGTTGGATTATTGTCTCTATTCGGATTGGATTTACCGAAATTCTTAACGAGTTGTCCTTCGTTATTGAACTGATAAACCGCGACAAACCTTCCAAACTGAGATTGGGAATGATTCCAATAAAGCAAATCAGATGCTAGGCCTTTGTCCTGCGTGATAATGAGGATGCGTTTGGTGAGACGATCATGGATTACTTTCACGGTAATCGCGTTGTCTGCATAATTCTCAGCTTTGTCCTTCTTGGTGATTTCTAGTAGTTTCTTGAATCTTGCCCATTTAATGACACGCAACGCCCTGGCGGCAGCAATGGCCTTTTCAATCATCTCAGGTGTATTGTCGCGATTAACAATGTGATTCTTCAATTCTTCGTAGCAGCGGAATGGCACGATTGCATGGAAATCATGTTTTAAGGATTTCAGGTAGCCTCTCTTTGTTTGTTCGAATACATTCATCCAATCCGGGAAAGTCTCTTCCATCAATGAGCAAGTATCGATGAGCAGATAATCGTAGTTCATCAATAGCCTCGCCAATTCAGCATACCGCTTTTCATCGGTTGGCATGTAATAAATAACCTCCTTATGGAGGCTATTATACACATGGACGCAAGAAGTATTGTCCAATTATTTTAGAAAGATTGGATAACTATATTTAAACAGTAATTGCGATAATCGGCTTTTCTCGACATCACAAAAAAGAAAACAGTTGACATCGAATCAAACGTTTGAAATAATTTTGCCGTTAGCTAATGGTTAACACAAAAGGAGACTAATATGAATTTTGGAGAAAAAATGAAAACTTTACGTGTTGAAAAAGGTATAAGTTTACGTAAACTTGCTGAGGCAATTGATGTATCGGCGCCTTATCTAAGCGATGTGGAACGCGGGCAAAGAAACCCTCTTTCAGCTGAACACCTCTATAAAGTTGCAAATGTACTAGGCCTGAACGAAGACGAGCGCAGAGACCTTTTTGATTTAGCCGCCTCTAGCCGTGGAGAGCCCGTCGCGTCCGATGTAATCCTTTATGCGGGCGAGGTGAAAAGCGTGTCTGCCGCCCTTCGTAAAGCAAGAGAATTGAATCTCGGTGATGAAGAGTGGCTCCAAATTATCGAAGAAATGGAGAAGAAACGTAAATGAGCACTATTAATCTGGATCACCTAACAAAAACAGTCTATTCAAAAGATGAGCTTGAAGAAATGGCAGAGGCAATCAACGCCAAATTTTTCCCAGAAAGACTTAACAAAGCTATGCCTTTTTGATCCGTATCTTTTTCTAGACAAATTAGGATATGAATATCAGTGGGCGCTCATTTCGCCGGGCCTTCAGATTTCAGCTATGACACTCTTTTCAGATAGTTATTGGTATATTTGGTCAAAATCTTCGTATGAACGTGGCGATAAACCCAAAATAAAAGATTTCAAAAAGAAGACGGTGCTTATCAATGAACGTTTCTTGAATTTAAAGAAAACCCACTATTCTGAAATGTTCGCCGTAACACATGAAGGCTGTCACATCATAAAAGACAGGCATTATTTTGAAGAACATAGTAGTGAGGTCGCATCCATATATAGAGCAAACGATTCGAAAAGAATCTATTGGAAAGGGAACGAACCTACTGTCGAACTCATAGAGAGACAGAACGACTATCTTACCGCAGCCGTAATTATGCCAAAAGAACAAATAAAAACTGAGTTTTTTAAGGCACTTCGTTGGAAAACAATTCCAAACGAACCAATAGAATTTGAGCCATATATGAAAAGAGGCATTGCTGCTTTAGTAAAGCTTTATGACATAGGATTTAATGTCGTCAAATACAGGCTTCAAGACATCAATGTACTGATTGAATCAAAATAGGAGGCGACTAACGACAATTAACAATCCAAATATAAAAATCAGAAAATAAAACACAAATCGTTTCCGGCCGGGAACGAAAAAGACGAGGCGCGCTTGCAACACGCCCCGCCAGCCGAACAGATGTGACATCCGCCAGGGTAGGCATATGTTACATCCATGAAACGGCTCCGGTCAATTTCGGCTTAAAGCCATGAAGGGTTTTATTAACATATGTCTAACGACAAGAAGAAAAAGGGCAACTACGCCGTCCGCGAGTCCTTCAAGGACATCTTCGGCGTGTGGCTGCTCGAAAAGCAAAGCTTCGAAGGCGACTTCGACATGCCCGTCGTCGGCAGCTTCGACGACATCTCCACCATCGACTACCTGGCGCTGTATTCAGACACCGCCGAGTACCGAAAGACGGAAAGCACCGCCGTCTGCTTCTACCAATACGACCACGTCTTCGACGGGATCCACGGCCTCTACAACTCAATCGTCTATCGAGACGAGGAGAGGCTGGAGAAATTCCGCGAGCGATTCAAGGGCGTAAAGTGGATCGTCGCCCCGGACTACTCCCTCTTCGGGGACTTCCCCAACGCGCTGCAGATCTTCAACGTCTACCGTTCGAGGCTTTGCGCATGTTGGCTTGCTGCAAATACAGAAGCCAAAATTATTCCGAACATTCGCTGGTCCTTCCCCTTTGCATTTGAATATTGTTTCGATGGAATCATGAAAGGCTCAAATGTTGCGATTGGACTCGTTGGTCTGGTCAAGGATAACGATAATCGGAAAATGTTCATAGATAGGTTTAAAAAGATGATTTATACCATCCACCCTAAAACTATTCTTGTCTATGGTTTTATAACTGAAAGCAATATAGAAGACTTGTTGGGTTGCGCGATGGCAAACGGGGTCCGTATAGTAATTCCCCATTCCAAAATTGATCGATACAAAGGGGAGGATGCTGTTTATGGGATCAGGTAGTAAATTTAACAGCGCTCTTTCCACTCGTGGAGGTCGAGCAAACATAATTACACATGCAGATATTGGTGGAGGTGACAAACTAGCAAAAGATATCCTTACCGAGATGAAAGAAGAGGGAATTAAATTTTCCAAGGAAAAAATCGTCTTTGCCGCTAGGCTAGAAAACGGTAGAAAAGTATTTCTTGAGATTGGAAATGAAAGCAGCGGGCTTAAACATATTGAAATGCATCATAGTGACCAATTTCAAAAAAGCTTCAATGTGCCTCCGAATCAATTAGGTGGATTTCTTCATGATGCCATTGCCAAAGGCAAACTCATTACTTCGTTTTCATATAACGATCCACTCGGCAGAGAAGGTTATAGAAGTGTATATTATTGGAAAGGCGAACATGTGGTAGTTTATGGAATTGCTGGAAACGGCTACATTACTACAGCATTTCTTCGACCGAAAAGCAAATTCATGTGAGGAGATTAACTAGTTATGAAAAAAGAAACAATATTAATTCTATTAGACTATTATTTCGGACCAATACAATGCGACTGGGTTGACGATTCAGGAAGGCAAATAACAAAAATTAATGTTATTGATTCGGATGAAGAAACCCAGCGATTAAACAAGGAGGCAAACTCTTTATGGCTGACATTGTTTAAACCGGTCGATTTTTCTGAAGATAACCCGAGCGGATTTGTCTTTGACACCGAGCGAGAAAAAGAAATTGCACCGCTATTGCTCTCCATTATTGAAAAACTAATAAAAAGATTAAATGAAATTAACGATGGATCATACGAGATCGAAGATAGAACAACGCCTTGGCTCAAAGATATAATCAGCTCGAAATAAAAAAACTAAAGGGTGTCGAATCAATCAAGCGGTTCGACACTTTTTTATGTTCTGTAAAACGCATGATGCAAGTCGGCATTAATGCAAAATTTTGTTAGTAGTCATCGATTGCAGACCGAGGAACCTTCAATAAAATAAAAACTGCGAGCAATTAAAACATTCGCGGTTTAAGTCATCGATAAATGGCGAGAATGCGTTTGGAATCGTATAACGGTGTTGGATATCCGTTAAACTAGCCTCAATCATGCCTTCAGGAATCTCATCGACATAGGCAACATAAGCCTGCATATGCCACTTCAAATGCGTGAAGATATGCGTTCTTTTACCTAAAAATACGGGGTTTTTGCACGATATTTGGAGATTTTGTATTGCTTTCTTCACTCCTTTTGGTGAATCCAATACCACATTCGGCAGTTCATACATACCTGCGAGCAAACCTGAGGATGGGCGCTTGTGGAGAATCAGCTTTCCTTGGTGAATCAATAACAAAACGAGGCGATGTTCTTCTTTCTTTTGGGATTTGATTTTAGGTAAAGGATAATCCTGTTCCTTGCCTTCTTGATGGGCTTTGCAATAACCCTGCAACGGGCAATCATGACATAAAGGTGCGCCGTTAGGAATGCAAACAAGCTCTCCTAGATCCATCAAGGCCTGGTTAAATAAACCTGGATCGGCATCTTCTAATATGATCGATAAGAAAGCGTTGCAAGCCTTCTTGGTCTTCTCTTCGTTTGGGATAACTGCTTGTTGTTCTACTCTTGCATATACGCGGATGAGGTTTCCATCAACTGCAATATAGGGCTCTCCATAGGCGATAGACAAGATAGCTTTCGCGGTATATGGACCAACGCCAGGAACGCTTAATAATGCGTCTTCGTCTTCAGGAAGTACACCGTTAAAGCGTTCGACGACATACCGCGCTCCTTTAACCAAATTACGGACACGAGAATAGTATCCTAAACCTTCCCAATATTTGAGATATGCCTCTTCTTCGGCCTCGGCAAGCGCTTGAATATTCGGAAAAGCCCGCAAAAAGCGATTAAAATATGGGATTACAGTGTCAACCCGCGTTTGCTGGAGCATGACTTCAGATACCCAAATCGCATAGGGATCATGGGTATTTCTCCATGGCAAAACGCGGTGATGAACCTCGTACCAGGAAAGTAAATCTTTAGTTATCGGATGCATTCTTTCTTTTACCAATCCAAGCACCGATACGGGCTAAGATGCGTTCGATCAAGAAGATCGCTGGGTATGCCGCGACGATATAAATGGACATCACCAAGATCGCGAATGGGTCGCCGATCAGATTACGGTAGACGGGGCTATTCCATGGCTGGAAGAACTGCGATCCAACCTCGCCATCCATAAAGTCTTTCAAGGAAGTCGCTAAGCCGCCAAGATAAGATTTTGGCAACGCTAATGCTAAGAAGACGGCAGCAAAACAAACGCAGAAGAAGACGAAGACACGATACGGGGTAAATGGCTGTGATAGACGCGCCAAGACAACCACGCCTGCGATCGTTGTCAGGATCGAGATCATTGCCGTTGTATTGTCATTATTAATCAAGTGCAAGGAATTCAGGATGGTTGGTACCAAAGCACCTAAAAGCAAAGCTAAACCGGCAGACATCGCCTTCGGGAATACGTTCTCTTTGAAGGTGCCAACAATCGGTTTCTTAGTATTCGGCTCAAGCGATAATAAGAAGCCACCGACGGCGATAATTGCCGTTTGAAGCATGTAGATATTCTCAATGGAGAAGACCATATGTCCGCGTGGGAATGGGAACAAGGAGACCGAAAGCATGACGATGAAGAAGGTCTTCATCAAGAATAAGATGGATGAGCGCTGGGCATTGTTGACAACTTTTCTGCCCTGCCCAACGACTTCCTTAAGATGCGAGAAGTCATTGTCAAGCAAGACAACATCAGCGCAGCTCTTCGCCGCATCGGTTGCTTTCTCGAAGGTGATGGAGCTATTTGCTTTACGCAATGCAAGCAAGTCATTAACGCCATCTCCAGTCATCGCAACCTTACGCCCGTGAGCCTGTAACGCTTCAACAAGTGCTTCTTTTTGTTCTGGAGAAACACGGCCAAAAATCGCATAATCCATGCAAATCTCGCTCATTTTCTCAACAGGCATACCTTCTAAGGAAATGGCTTTATCTGCATTAGGAACGCCACAGATCATCGCGATCTTAGAAACGGTTTCTACGTTATCACCGGAAATGATTTTGACATCCACGCCGTTTTGAACGAAGAATTTGATCGTCTCTGGCGCGCTTAAGCGGATACCATCTTTTAAGATGATTAACGCATATGGAAGCCCGTTAGAAAGGAATAACAAAACACGTTTGCCTTCCTTTTGGTAATTGGATGCCTGCGCCAAAATCATTGGATCATGCGTTAAATACTCAGGGGCACCTAAGGTTAACGTTCTGCCATCTTTAAGGACCGCACCAGAATATTTACGGTCACTGGAGAATGGGATTTCTTCTTTGACCTCAGCATAAGCTTTATTTCCAAAATAATTAGACATCGCAAGTCCGGTCTGGTTGACGGAGGTCATCGACGAGACAAGCGTGGAGATCATATTCTTCGTGTTCGATTCATCTAGATAATAGACCACTTCTTCTACCGACATGGTGCCATCAGTTAACGTACCAGTCTTATCTAAGCAGATGGTGTCGACGCGAGAAAGGTTCTCTAAGGAATAGAGTTCCTGAACCAAAGTATTCTGTCTTGCAAGGATAATAACGGATGCAGCCAAGGTGATGGAGGTAACAAGAACTAAGCCTGTTGGAAGCACGCCGATCGCGAAGGCAGAGACAGTGACCGTCATCTGACACCAAGTCTCAATCATGGTGAGATCTAAGGTTGGGTTGAAGATAAGGGAATTATTGCCCCAGCGAACAACCTTATACATCATGGTGAGATAGACCAAGACAACAATCGCGATCAAAACGAACGCCATGATGTTGATGACACTATAAATAGAGCGCATGAGCTCAGACTTGGTTTTCTCGATACCTTTGAGCTTCTTGCTGAGCTGATTGGCGTAGGTATCCGCGCCTACTGCAATGGCTAAACCAATAACCATGCCCGACATCAAAACCGATCCACCGTAAGCAAAGTTCTTGCCATCCACTGGGGTTTTGCCGACGGTTTCGGATTCACCAGTAAGCATCGACTCATCGAATTCGCCCTTGCCTTCAACAATGCGCATATCCACTGGGCACTGCTCGCCAACACGAACCACAACCAAGTCTCCATAAACAACATCTTTGGTTGGGATACGGAGTTCTTCACCATCCCGAATGACCGTAATCTTGGTTTCAGTCACTAGGCGAAGCTTATCCAAAACATGTTTGGAACGAATCTCCTGAATAATAGAGATGATGATATTCAATGTCGCAGGACCAATGAACAAATATTTAGAGAATCCGAAATATTTGGAAGCAAGGTCATCGTGGCCATTCACTTTCAAAGCAATGTGGAAGATTAAGAAGATGATCGCGATGCCATATAAAACAAAGTTGAAGAACTGGAAGATATTGGACTTAAAAATCTCACCGTAAGTCTTGCCGGTTTTGGCGTTAAAACCATTATGTGCACCAAGTTTATGGCGGTCCGCTGCTTCTTTCTTGGATAGACCCAATTTAGGATCGCCCATAGACAAAGCAGAGTAATCA
>Ga0256405_10005932_pt1 | contig 20287 bp, 12 predicted proteins | sample RumenRJG_02DNA_FD_189096 | JGI IMG/M metagenome (GOLD analysis project Ga0256405, IMG submission 189096) | Bovine rumen microbial communities from Lethbridge, Alberta, Canada - RJG_02 | ecosystem: Host-associated > Mammals > Digestive system > Stomach > Rumen | place: Canada: Alberta... | reverse complement strand
CCGCGAAGATTCGCTTTTTACTACAATTTACAACGGCAGGAGCGATTCCAGAATGGCGAATACCGTTGATATGCTGGTAAAAACGCTTCCTGTTTATGTAAACATAGAAAAGAATGATGATGTTGCTGAACTTTGCCGCATTACGCAGTCGCAGTTTATGGACAGCATGGCAAATGATTTGTATTCGTTTGCAGAAATAAGTCAGAAATTCGGAATTAAGGCGGACATACAGTTTATTTTTCAAGGGGATCTTTTTGATTTTGGTACGCTATGCGGAAAACCTGCAGAAAGGATTCCGCTACGGTTGAATGCGGCAAAAACTCCTTTGGATATCAAAGTGTATGTTAATGGCGGCAAGGTTTCTTACAAAGTTGAATATAAAGCAGATTTTTATGATGAAGCTTTTGTGTCTCAGCTTCTTAAAAATCTTGATATGGCGGTAAAGGGATTTGCAGAAAATCAGAAGCTTTCTGAAATTTCTCTTGTTTCAGAAGAAACATTAAAAGTTTACGACGAGCTTAATGACAACGATATTGATTTTGAGGTTGTAAGCGTTAATAAGCTTTTTGAGCGTCAGGTGCGTAAGAATTCTGAACGCACTGCGGTTATTGTGAATAACGAATCTCTTACTTACGGCGAATTGAATAAGCTTGCAAACCGAGTGGCTCATGCGCTTATAAAGAGAGGCGTTCATAAAGATTCAATTGTCGGAATGGTCTTTGACCGCACAAAAGAAATTTTTATTGCTGAGCACGGAATCCTTAAGTCTGGAGCGGCTTTCCTGCCAATGGTAGAGGAATACCCGGATGACAGAATTTCGTTCTGCCTGCACGATGCGGCAAGTCCTTTTGTGCTTACTACAGAAAAGATAAAGGCAGAACGCGCCGCCCTTTTTGAAGAAGCAAAGCCATGTCAGGTTCTTACGATTGAGGAATTGATTCAGGAAGGGGCAGACGGTAAGCATGATGAAAATCCTGAGCTTGAAATTCCGGTGGACAGCCTTGCGTACTGTATTTACACTTCCGGTTCAACAGGAAGACCAAAGGGGGTAATGCTTGAGCACAGGAATATGTGCAATTATGTTACCTTTAACGAAAAGAATATTTCCCACTATTCGTTGGTAAATGGGGTAAAAACATCGCTTTCTGTTACTTCTATTGCTTTTGATATGTCGATTACAGAACGGTATATTTCGCTGTGTAATGGCATTACGCTTGTAATGGCAACGCTGGACGAGATTCATAATCCTTTGCAGTTGAATCAGCTTATGCTTAAGTACAAGGTAGAAACGATTGTCTGTACGCCTAGTTTCCTTTCCAGTCTTTATGATTTTGAGGAGCTTCACGCGGCATTGAAAAATCTTAAGGGTGGTCATATTGGTGGGGAAAGTCTTCCTGACACGCTTGTAAAGAAGATAAAGACTTTGAACCCTGGCTTTCATCTAATAAACGGATACGGGCCTACAGAAACAAGCGTTGCGCCTACAGGGTATGATGCAGAAATTGGACGGCGGGTTATGATTGGTCGTCCGGGGCCGAACGTAAAGTGTTTTGTAGTTGATAAGAAACTTAATATTCTGCCGCCGGGAATACAGGGGGAACTATTAATCTGCGGAAACGGTGTTGGCCGTGGGTATGTAAATCTTCCGGACAAAACGGAAAAAGCGTTCATACAGTATAAGGGCTTGAAGGCATATCATTCCGGCGATAAAGTGCGAATTTCTACAAAAGGATTTTTGGAATGTTTTGGCCGACTAGACAATCAGGTTAAGCTGCGCGGCTTAAGAATTGAATTGGATGAGATTGAAAGCGTAATTTCAAGTTTTGACAAAATAAGGCTTGTAAAAGTAATTGTGCGCAACAATGGAACGGAAGATTATCTTGCAGGATTCTTTACTGCTGACGTGAAAATTGATGTAAACGAGTTAAAGAATTATCTAGCAGCAAAACTTACGCCGTATATGATTCCAGATGCGCTTATGCAGCTGGATGAAATGCCTTTGAATACAAACGGCAAGATTGATAAAAAAGCTCTGCCGGAAACTTCGGTGCAATTTGAAGAAGCTGAATATGTTGAGCCTTCCAACGATCTTGAAAAATTTTTCTGTGAAACATTTGCAAAGATTTTGAAGAGGGAAAAAATCGGAGCAACTGAAAATTTCTTTAAGATTGGCGGAACAAGTTTGAGTGCAACAAAGGTTGTAAGCTTTGCTCTTGGAAAAGGTTATAACCTTGTTTATAAAAACGTGTTCAAAAATCCTACGCCGCAGCTGCTTGCAAAATTTATAAGCGAAAGCCAAGGGACGGGCGGTGCGGCAAATGTAGCAGATGCGGCAAATAGCGGCTCAGCTGAGACATCGGCAGCGGACGTAAGGACAGCGGAAATTCGCCCGGCACTGCGATATAATACAGTTGATCAGCTGGATGATATTTCGTATACGCCGCTAGGAGACGTGCTTCTTGCCGGCTGTACGGGCTTTTTGGGAATACATGTTTTGCACGAGCTTTTGAAAGACCCGGACAGAAAGATTTACTGTCTTATCAGAAGGGGTGGTAAAGTGTCTCTTGAAAAGCGACTGGACATTATGTACTTCTACTACTTTGCAGAAAGTCTGGAATCTGTTTTTGGTAAGCAGGTTTACCTGATTGAAGGCGACATTACTGAAGAAAAGCTGATTGAAAAACTGCGCGGCTATGATTTTACTGAAATTATAAATTGCGCGGCTTGCGTAAAACATTTTGCGGTTGATGATACAATTGAGAAAGTCAATTTCCATGGAGTAGAAAATCTTATCAGGGTTGCGCTGGATAAAGGGGCAAAATTGATTCACGTTTCTACAACCAGCGTTGCAGGCGAGGGCGGCCCGGAATTTGATGAGAATTTCAAAATGACTGAAACAATGTGCGACTTTGGACAGATTCATGAAAATCAGTATATCGATTCAAAACTAAAGGCTGAGCTTGCAATTCTGGATGCAATTGAGCAGAAAAGTTTGAGGGCAAAGATTATCCGCGTTGGAAATCTTTCCAGCCGTTGGAAGGACGGTGAATTCCAAATTAATGCCAGCACAAACGGATTTATGTCTCGCTTAAAGGCATATAAAATCCTTGGTGTGTTTCCAGTTGAACTTCTTGATTCCGAGGTTGAATTCTCGCCGATCGACTATGTAGCAAAATCGCTTGTTCTTTTAGGCGGAACACCGGATAAATTTACTGTGTTCAACAACAGGAACTGCCATACAGTGCATTTTGCAAATATCATCGAAGCATGCAATAATTTTGGCATGAAGGTTGATATAGTCAGGCAGAAAGAATTTGACGAGATACTTTCTGCTTCTCTGAACAATGAGGAAAAGACTGTGCAGGTCTCTTCGCTGCTTTCTTATCGTAACAATGACGGAAAAAGCCGTCATTCAATCAGGAATGACAACAGATTTACGATAAAGGCTCTGTATCGCCTTGGGTTCAGCTGGTCTATTACTGGTTTGATTTATATTCAGAAATTCCTGCAGGCACTTGAGATGCTGGATTTCTTTGAGGAATAGATAAGGCACTTGCAGGAATTGCCAGCTGGTGAGTCATGCAAAAAATTGATGTATCACAATTTTAGCGCTTTTTATGGAATTCGGCGGGCTTTGACAGGTCTGCTGATACAGGAGGATTTTTATGATTATCAAAAAAACACTAGAAGGAAGTGAGGTTATACTGGCTCTTGAAGGATGGCTTGATACGCAGGCGGCTCCTGAACTCCAGAGTGAACTTGAAAATCTTGGAAATGAGGTTCAGAACCTTGTTATAGATATGGCGGCGCTTGAATACATTTCTTCTTCAGGCGTCAGGCAGGTGGTTTCTGCTTATAAAAAAATGAATGGCCGGCTTATTGTAAAAAATGTTCCTGAAAGCATAATGACTATTTTCAAAGTTACAGGAATTGATAAAAGGATAAATTTCCAGTGAAAAAATCTAAAAAGCTGCGTTTTCCGATTCTCTCTAAGATTGCCCTGCTGTTTGTTGTCGGGCAGATTTTGTCGTTAGTGATTTTTCTTATTTTCAGCAACGGTTATCTTGTAAAAAAAGCTGCGGAAGAAAAAAAAAGTAATGCTTATGCTTCTGGGCTTGCATTGATGACGGCTATAGGCTCAAAGGAAGGGCTTTTTCAGATAAGCGAAGATTCAGATTTCCGGGCTTCTATACATAAAACTTCCAGATGGATATGCAAGAATATGCAGCTCAGGTATTTGTATATGTATACGCTGGACGAAAATAATTACAGGCATTATCTGATATGTGCCGCCGCGGATGATGAAGACGACAAAAAAATAAATGAAGAGGTTGGTTTTGGTTACGTACAGAAAGTAGAGAGACTTTACAGTGCAGAAATTGAAGTTTTAAACGGGAACGAAAAAGGCTCATATAATGTCATTGATAATGATTACGGAAATGTGTACATGTTCATTATGCCGATTAATGACAGTGATGGTAATGTTCTGGCCTTGATTGGTGCTGATTTCAGCATAGCCAACATATTGAAGTTGAGACGTCAGCAGGAAATTTTTATTATTCTTATCAATGTTTTTGTATTTATCGTTGAACTTGTTTTTGCACTCATCCTTATAAGGCATTCTATAATCCGTCCGATCCTGTTTACGGCAGACAGGATGAATAAGTTTGTTGAAGAAAGGAACATTTCTTTTGTATCTAAAAAGCGTATTTTCAGAGACGAGATAAGTGATATAGAAGATTCGTTTCAAAAGATGGAAACGGATATTTCTGATTATATTAAAAAGATTGAATCACTTTCTTATGAAAAAGCGCAGAATGTAGCTCAGCTTGATGTTGCCCGGAGAATTCAGAATGGAATTGTTCCGGAAGAAATGAACATGTCTGACAGTAGTTATGATATTTATGGCTGTATGCATCCGGCACTTGAAGTGGGCGGAGATTTTTACGACATTTTTAATATCTCTGAAAAAAAAATCTGTGTGGTTGTAGGAGATATTTCTGGCAAGGGGATTGCGGCGGCTCTTTTTATGGCAATGGTAAAGACGGCCGTAAAATCGCGGATAGTTGCCGGAATGAGTCTTTCTGCCGCCTTAAATGATGTGAACAGGGAAATTGCGATTTCTAATCCAGAAAATATGTTTGCTACGGTTTTTACGGCGGTTCTTGATTGCGAAACCGGTGAGCTTAGTTTTGCCAATGCCGGTCATAATGCGCCGGTCCTGATAAAAGATAAAGTTTCGTATCTTGAACCGGATCCGGGAATTGCTCTCGGTTTGTTTGAAGATGCAGATATAAGGGAAGGCAGAATAATGCTTTCTGCTGGTGAAGGAATTGTTATCTATACTGACGGTGTAACGGAATCTATAAATGCAGAAAAAAAACAGTTTGGTGAAAAATGTCTTGCAGAAATTGTAGAGGGCTCAAAGACCGGCAGTTCCAAGGATATTGTGAATACGATAGTTCGTTCCGTTCAGAGTTTTACAGGCTCTCTGCCGCAGTTTGATGACATTACCTGTGCATCTTTTATTTTCCGTGGAAATGAAGGGTCAGAAATTTTGTCCACAGATATGCAGTCTTTTACAAAGGTAAAAAATAAGATTATTTCCTTATTTGGAAATACAGAACGCAGCCGGACAGTAATTATGGTCTGCGAGGAAATTTTTTCAAATATAGTGAATTATTCTGGCACGGACACAATTTCGTTTTTAAGCGAAAACAAAAACGGTATTTTTTCTGTTACGTTTACTGATAACGGGGTTCCATTTGATCCTGTTAATTCCGCTGCTGAAGAGCGGGATTTTGAAGAACTGGATCAAGGCGGCATGGGAATAAAACTTGTACGCCAGAATACAAAGGAAATGCTGTATAGCCGCACAGCTGGTAAGAACGTGCTGACGCTCAGGTTTGATATGAATTAATGGCGCGTTTTTTTCGTTAGTATTTATTGCGCTGTTTCTTCATATACACAAAACACGTAACCGTCTTCTGTCCATTGCTTAAAGCATGAATTTTCTGGGAGGTGGATAGAGCCTTCTATGTAGTCGGAGAGAGAAATGCCTGCGGCTTTTGTGTAGCTTTCGGCTTTTGTCCATTCCAGGAGATTTATTTCTGGAGATTCGGCAATTTCTTCAACATCTACGCCGATTCTGTTTGAGGAAAGGGCTGCAATGACTTTTTTACCGGAATGAGCCAGGCTAAAGTGCAGGTCTGGTAGGAATTTGAAAAAAGGTTTTCCCTGTTCGGAAAAGGCTGTTTCAAAAGAAGCAGAATCCGCTGGCACATGAAGATTTTTTTTTGCATGTTGAATAAGTTCGTTCATTAAAATGCCGGCACCAAGGCTTAAGCATTTGTCTTTTTTAAACTTGAAAAAATCAATTTTTTTGCGGCGGTATTCCGGCATATCCTTGTAGTAATTATTAAAGATTTTATCATCATATAAAAAAGAGACATCTAGAATCTTTATAAACGCCGCATCTATCATCATTCACAGTAAATATAATGCATAAAATCTGCGTTTTCCAGCAAGTTCTTAATATAAGTGCAGAAAATGAACGAAATCTGATACAAAGCATACGGTGTATTGTTCGTTTTCATAAGGTAGTACCTGTAACCACGAAGTGATTGCACTCGGGTTTAATACCATTTATATGAGGCAAGTGTCGGGGAATTGAACCTTCTGCACGAATAAATTTCTTGCGAAAATTTGGTTTAACCCTTAAACTTTAAAAAAAGGAGATTATAGATATGAGGAAATTATTATCCATTATTTGTTGTGCTATACTGGCATTTGCATGTTCTCTTTCGTTGATATCATGTGATACGGATGAAGATACAACTGGTTCAACGTCGTATATTTACACTTATACATCATCGTCAAGCAGCTCTAATTCTTCGTTGCAGGAACCATCTACTGCACCGGGTGCACCTAATATTCCAACCGGCGAGTATATGATGCAAAATCGGGCAAATACCGTTTATTCAGTTAACAAAGACAATAAAACTTGTATTCAAACAAAATATGCTAATTTGGCTGCATATAATCGAGTACTTGCAGGTAATGCGCAGACAGGAGATATTGTTTCTACAAAGACATGTGATCTTGTATGGTATAATTACCTGCTATCATGGGTACCTGCGTATAAAATCCTTTTAGAGGATGGAACAAGCTGGCGTTATGTTTATCAAACATCATCGACTTTTAAGGCAATCGAAAAAGATAATTGGCTGCTTCCTGATGACGGTAAATATGTTTCTGAAAAGGCAATAAAAATAGATAGTGAAGAAAAATATTTGTATGCAGTGGTTTCTAATTCAGGAGCAAATATTACGTTCTATAAGGGTGATACAAATACAGTGACAGATCCTACAACTCTTACGGTATATGATACTGTTGACGGATGTTCTGGTGATGATTTCTATATAAATTATATTGGATCAAATAAGAACGGTTGGACTATTGAAAGAATTAACAGAACGATAAGCGGAATCTCTAGTGTATTGTTCAGAGTGAAGAAGTCAAATATAAATGATAATAGCTATGTAAATTTAAAGGCGCTATAAATCAAATGTACACTATTTAGCTTTATAACCCTTGGAAAAGAATTTCCAAGGGTTATTTTATACTTGTTTACTTTATTGCAGATGAGATATAATGACCGTAAGGAGTTTTTAATGAAAAAATTTATTCTTGCGTTAATTGCTGCGGCTTGTATGTTTACAAGCTGTGTTACAGTTTCGTCTTCAAAATACACTTCAAATGTGGATGCTTCTGCAGAAGGTTATAAGTATCTTCTTCATGTTAAATTGAATTCGGATTCTAATCCTGTAGAATTTGCAAAGATCCAGAAAAAGATGGATTCTGCTTTTGCAAATACAAGACTTAACATTGTAGAAGATGCAGATTCTCTTTCTGATGAACAGCAACAGAATCTTTTAACATACGAATGTACTATTGAATTTGATGAAACAAAAACAAAAATTAAGCTTATTCTGGCAGATTATAATAACGGCAAAGAAATTGCTAAATTCATATATGATGATTATGATAATTCTGGAAGTGAAAGCTATGAAAAGGCTGTTGCCTGGCTTTGTGATTCAATTCAGAATGGATTTGCAAAATAATAGCTGCTCATAATTTGAGTAAAAAATAATCAGAATAAATAAGAGGCTGTCTAATTTTGACAAGTGGGTTATGTATTTTGGCAATCTAAAAAATAAGATTGTTGAAATGGCATCCACAGGTTATGGGCAGCCTCTTATTTTTTGTCTTCGTGTTTCGGGGCATTTGGCATGCTTATCAACAAGGCTGGTGAAAGACGCTGCGCCGGGATGCGGAGGGGCGCGAAGCGCGTGCCGAACGGAGTGAGGTACCGACCGTGAGGGTAGCCCGGAGCAAGCCCGTTACGGAAGATGCTGCGCCCGTATATTCATTAATAAAATAGGGGTGGCAGGGCTGTCTGAAAATTATAATTCTTTTTAATTGTATTTTTGCTGTATATGGCATATTCTAATAATATGCATATTAAAATTCAGAATGGCGCAAAAAGACGCTTTGCTTTTACGGATCGTAGGGACGGATATTTTCAGTTTTTATATGGTGCTGCTAATCAGGAAAATGGATATCACAGAGGAAATAAGTATTATATAAAAAATTTTTCGTGTCTGGGACATGCGTTGTCTGAAGCTGAGTCTATAAGGGTTTATCCGTATGGATTTAGGGCATTGTTTGAAAAAAGCAGGCTTGACGTTTCTCTGCTTCTTGATGAAGGGGCATTTTACATTGCGACTGACAGGAATGCAGGTCTTGAAGGAATTGATCCTACAGAAGTTATTGAGAAGGTAATTGAGGATAAAGAATCTGAACAGGAAAATGTTACTGCAAAAAAAGAAATAATTGAAGTTCATTCTAAGCCTGAATGGAAAATGGACGTTGTTGACGGAATTTATGTTCTGTCTGCGGGCTGCGGCATTGCGGTTGCTGCGGAATTTAAATTCTATCATGCGGTAAAAGAAAATGGCATTGAGCTTATTGTTTCTGATGGAAAATCGCTGGAGCTTTCTGATAAGCCGTTTGAATCTTTGGGATGGTATCTTGCATTTGAAGATACTGAAGAAGCTGCTTTGGAGAAGGTTCTGCGGCTTGTAAAAACTAAAGGAATTGAAACGCATAAAAAACAGATTGATGATTTTTTGGGCAAGATTGCTTTTGATTGCGATGACAAGAGATTTAACGAAGCTGTACAGTGGGCGCGGTTCAGTGCATGGCAGCTTGCTACAAAGGATCATGGAAGCGGTTACCGCGGTATCTGGGCCGGGCTGCCTTGGTTCAGGGATAACTGGGGACGCGATACTTTTATTTCTTTGTGCGGTACTCTTCTTGCAAGCGGCTGCTTTGAAGAAGCAAAGGATGTTCTGCTTGGTTTTGCGGGATTTCAGGACATAAAGGTAAAAAGTCCATCTTACGGTAGGATTCCTAACCGGTATCGTGATGAAAATGATGTTATTTATAATACTATAGATGGAACGCTTTGGTTTATACGCGCATTATGGGAATATGTTCAGTATTCGGGCGATGTGCAGATTTTGGATAAGCTTAGGGAAACTGTTGAAATTGCGCTGGATGCTGAATACGGACGCTGCGATGGTCATGGATTTTTGATGCACGGTGATGCGGATACATGGATGGATGCACGTATTGCTGGTAATGAGCCGCTTTCTCCTAGAGGTGACCGTGCTAATGATGTTCAGGCTTTGTGGTTTACTGCACTGCGCATTGGAGCAAAGATTGAGCGCCTGGCTGGAAATAACGAAAAAGCGTGCTCTTATGACGGCATTGCGGATAAGGTTCGTTCTGAGTTTGAAAAAATTTTCTGGAATACGGATTGCAGCGCGCTGGCGGATCATCTGCCGGAGGGTGGATATGGCGAATGGGCAAAGGATATGCGCGTGCGCCCGAATCAGCTGTTTGTAATTTCGGTTCCTTCTGTTCTTGAACCTGAGGAAAATAATAATTTTATTAATGACAGTATACGGTCTAAAGTTATTGAAAATGTGGACAGGGAGCTGGTAAGCCCGTTTGGTTTGTACAGTCTTAGTCCTGAAGATCCTTTGTTCCATCCGGAACATGAAAATCCTCAGTGGTATCATAAGGATGCGGCTTATCATAACGGTACTATCTGGGAATGGAATTCTGGTGCTTATGTATCGTCTTGCGTTCTTGCGTCAAACGGGGTAATGCCGGAAAAGGCTTCGGCAATTTTGCAGAATGAAGCAAAAATGATTTTAGAAACGGGATGTGCCGGTTCATTGAGCGAAAATATTCATGCTCGGCCGGATGAAAACGGAAATCCTGTGCTTTCAGGTACATTCAGTCAGGCATGGAGCGTTGCGGAATTTGTGCGTAATGTTGTGCAGGATTTTGCAGGGTTTAAGCCTGAACTTGTGGATTCTAAGATTAAATTTGCACCGGCGCTTCCTGCTGGCTGCGACAGAATAAATGTTGTCCTTCCTTTTGGTAAGGATTGGAGCTTTGAAGCCGTTATAACACGTGCCGGAAAACTATATAAATCTGACGTTATATGGCATGATCCGAATGGTTCGGCAAAGGGAAAGATTCTTGAAATATGCGGAAAAAAATTGGTTCCAGAAGAACAGCTTGTTCTTGAAACTTCTGCGCTTGCAGGAAACAAAAAGGCTAAGGCTGTTGAAAAGTTCCAGGTACCGGTTCATTGGAATACGGCTCCTTTTGAAAACCATGTACTTGATAATGAATTCTGTGGTTCTGAGCATAAAGAAGATTTCCTGTTCAATCTTATAAAGAGCGGGCGTTTGAAGAGCAAAACCAGCGGTGGTGAAAATACTGCGGCATTGGAATGGTATTTTGATTCGGCGGATTTTGCGCAGAAGTATTGCGCGAACGTAACTTTGGGTGCTGTTTATACAGCACATAAGACTACGTTCAGGCTTTGGGCTCCTACAGCAAAGAAGGTTTCTGTTCGTCTTTTTAAAGACGGTGGAAATTCTCCTGCGTATAAGATTATTGATATGAAATGTGCTGTGAACGGTAACGCAGGGGTTTGGGAAGCAGAGGAACACGGCGATCTGGACGGTGTATATTATCTTTATGTAGTTCAGATGTATGGCGTTGAGCAGATTTCTGCTGATCCATATGCGAGGGCCTGCGGCGTGAACGGTACACGTTCAATGGTTGTAAACCTTGAGAAAACGAATCCTGAAGGATGGGAAAAAGTCCGCGTTCCGTCTATAAAGTCTCCGGCTGACGTGGTTGCGTACGAGGTGCATATTGCGGATATTACGTCCAGTCCTTGCTGGAACGGTACAGAAAAGAACAGACGGACGTTCCTTGGGGCTGCGGAAACTGGAACAAGTTTTAATGGCGAGCCTACAGGTTTTGATTATATTAAATCGCTTGGTGTAACCCATGTTCAGCTGCTGCCGGTATTTGATTTCCGTTCTGTTGATGAAGCAAATGTAAACAGTGCTGAAGTTAAGAAGCGTATTACGTTCGGTAATTTTAACTGGGGCTACGATCCTGAAAACTATGCATGTCTGGAAGGGTCTTATTCTACTGATCCGTTTAACGGGGCTGTAAGAATTAAAGAATTCAAGAAGCTGATTAAAGCTTATGCGGATGCAGGAATCGGAATAATAATGGACGTTGTTTACAACCATGTAAATGACGGGCTTCATCAGGCATTGGGAACCAGTGTTCCAGGGTATTTTTTCAGGGTAGAAGGATATTCTGGTGCCGGGGAAGATACTGCAAGTGAGCGTCTGATGTTCCGCAAGTACATGGTGGATACGCTGTGCTATTGGCTTAGGGAATACAAGCTTGCCGGATTCCGCTTTGACCTTATGGGGCTGCATGATACAGAAACAATGAATGCTATCCGCAATGCTCTTGTAAAAATTAAGAAAGACGTGCTTATCTACGGCGAAGGCTGGGATATGTACCGTGGCGGAAAAATGATGAGTGCCTGTCAGAGTAATTCTGCAAAGATGCCGGATATTGGATTATTTAACGATGCTGTGCGTTGCGGAATAAAAGGACCTGTTTTTGATGACAAGGCAAAAGGTTTTATACAGGACGGAAGCCGCCGGGAAGCTGTGAAGTTTGGTATTACGGGTGCAACAAATCATCCTCAGGTTGAATTTGAAAAAATTGAGGGAACGGCTTTCCCTAGGCCGTGGAGTCTAAAAACATGGGTAAGCGTAAACTATACGGAAATTCATGATAATATGACCTGCCACGACAAGATTCTGCTTGTTGATCAAGACAAGAGTCATGAATATCACCGGCAGCTGCAGAAAATGGCTATTTCGCTTGTATTGTTAGCTGAAGGGTATCCGATTCTTCATGCGGGTATGGAGTTTTTAAGGACAAAGGAAATTCCTAAAGAGATTCTTGCTCAGAATCCGGTTATTTATGATGTTGCGACTACAGATGACAAGACACGTTCGTTCTGCCGTAATTCGTATAATGTATGCGATCGAATAAACAATCTTGATTGGCAGCGGGCTTATGATGAAAAAGAGACTGTTCAGTATGTGCGGGATCTTATTGCTATGAGAAAAGCTCATCCGGCGTTCCGTCTGGCTACAAAGCAGCAGTGTGAGGACTTCCTTAAATTCCTAGATAACAAAAAGGAAAAGATTCCGGAAAAGGTTCTTGCATGGGAATTGGATGGTCTGCACTGCAATGACAGCTGGAAAAAGATTCTTATTGTTGCAAACCCGGAAGAAACTGAGGTCAGCCTGAAATTGAACGGTTCTGGAAAATGGTTCATTGTGACGGACGGAAGAAATTTTGTACCGGAAGCTGAACGCCAGATTCTTGGGAATGGTTCTACAGTTTCTGTTTTGCCAAAGACAGTTACTGTATATGCAATGATCTAAAGTAAAGCTGTATTTGGGCCGATAACTAGCAGAGAGGACTGTATGAAGAAATTTTTTGTTTTTTTATTGGGAATTCTGCTGCTTGGCGGTCTGTTTATATCTTGTTCTGGCGGTGAAGATGAAGAAGAGGAATACCAGCTTGGTTATTATCAGGCTGGTGGAAAAATTTATCTTGCCGTTCCGCAAAAAGACAAAACACTTTATATAAAGATTTTTAGACAGGAAGGCACTGATAATATTTATAATATAGGTGAAATAATTCCTACAATAATAAACAAATCTATTGCTTATACTTTTGAAGATGAGCTTGTCTCTAATGCGCAGACTTATAAGTATCTTGCTGTTTATTATATGCTAGGGGATCTCTTTATTACTGATTGGACAGATGAAATAAAGGTTTTGGGTTCCAGTTTTGATACGGATCCTCTTCCGTATGTTGATGTTAATGCTTATTTTTCATTCAACAGTGATAATATGCGTCTTACGCTTAATGGCGGCGACATTGGTTTTACAGATCCAGAAACAGATTCTGAAGATTCATCCGATTCCGGTACGGGAACAACAGATTCCAGCGGAACTTCCTCTGGTACTAGTTCAACAGATACTTCGGCTTCTACCGGCAAGATAAAACTTTTTGATGATTCCACAACAGCTTCAGCAGGTACTGAAACATCTTCATCTACGTCGTCAAGTACGGACAGCGCTTCTTCGTCAGGTTCTGATTCAAGTTCAGCTTCAGGTACTTCATCTACGGGGGATTCTTCTGCGGCAACAACAACGACTACATCGTTCTATAGTAATTACAGCGTAAATCTATGTATTAAGAGTGCTTCAAATTCAACTCTGCTCAGGCTTACGAAGAAGCTTCATAGAAATTACACGAAGGACGAATTTCTTGTTATGGATTCTGCATTGCCGAATGATTTTATAGGAACGCCTCTTTCACTGGTTGGCGCAGTATATCAAAAGGTTGATGTTTATCCTCAGAATGTGGAAGATGCATTGATTCAGTATAAATGCGTGCACTGGTCTAAGCCGAAAAAAATCAAACTTCTGGTTGATGATAAAGCTGCTGAATCTTTTACAGTATATAGAGCGTCATCGGCTGAAAGCGGTTATGATTATTCGGCTCCTGTAGAAGCTAAAACTGAGTAATTATCTAGGCTACGGCTTTTTTATTTTATCTTAAGGCCTTCTATTGCAAGTTCTGCTGCGGAATAAATGTCAGAGACATTGTTCTGATTAAGGACCGCAATCTTAAAGATTGCGGATTCGATAAGTCCGTAGAGCATTTCATAGGAGGCTTTTATATTTACCTTTCTGAATTCGCCGGAACGGATTCCGCGTATGATTGCACAGTTCATTATGTGCTGAAGTCGTATTGTACGGCGGCGGACTCTTTCTTCTGTATTGATTCCTGATTTCTGAAGTTGAACAAGATATGGCAGAAGAACAGAAAAAAGTTTTTTGTTTTCTACGCACTTATCAAGTATAAAGCCCATTATGTCTTTAAGAACTTGTTCTGTAGAAATTGATGTATCTGTGGCAATTGCGATAAGCTTTTCTTCCAGTGCAGAAAGGAGCTGCTTAATGCTCCATAAAAAAATCTCGCGCTTATTCTTAAAGTAGATGTAAAGAGTTGTCCTTGTAATTCCGCAACGGTCGGCAATCTTCTGAAAAGTAACGTCTTCGTAGCCTTCGTCCATGAATACGTCCAGAGATTTTTCGAGGATTTCCTGCTTTCTTTTGTCGTGTTCAACTACGGTTGCCATTAGAATCTTACCTTTCCTTTAGAAGAATTTTTCCCGGTTGATTTTTTTACAGGGACAGTTGAGTTTGAATAGATGTAAAGCGTTGTGTCCAAATTTCCGGCTTTTATGTCCTTTAAGCGGTTTGCGTAATGGCCAAAATTTTCCTGAAAACTTTTATGAGAAGTGATAATTCCGATGTCCCAGCCCTTAAAGCTGTTCCAAAGTTCATCCATCTTTTTGTAAAGTTCTGCGGCTTCTTCTTCGTCTCCAAGGCGTTCTCCGTATGGCGGATTGCATAAAAGGAGACCTGTTTCGTAAGGTGCGCTAAGTTCTACAAAGTCTGCCTGAATAAAGTCCGGGCGGATGATTTTTGCATCACTTCCGATAGACTGAAGGGCACGGCCGGCCATAACGCACGCATATTCTGCATTCTTTTTGGCACGGTCAACGGCTTCCTGTGAAATATCTGAGCCGGTAATGCGGACTTCTACGTCTGTGCGGATTTTTTCTGCTTCTTTTGCACGGATTTCAAGGGCGCGTTTTTCGTTGTAGATTGGGAGTGATTCCAGGGCGAAGCGACGGCCAAAGCCTGGTGCAACATTGTATGCGTAAAGTGCTGCTTCGATTGCGATTGTACCTGAACCGCAGAACGGGTCGTGGAGCGGAGTTTTGCGGCGCCACATCATTTCCTGAAGCAACACGGCGGCAACGGTTTCGCGCAGAGGTGCAATTCCTCCGTCTACACGGTAACCGCGTTTGTGGAGCGGAAGTCCTGAAAGATCAAGAAGAATAAGCGCTTCGTTCTGATCCATGTATACACGAACTGTCGATTCAGTTCCGGTTTCCGGCATGGAAGACATCCTGAATCGTTCTGTAAGCTTTTGGTAAATCGCCTTCTGGATGATCGACTGAATTGCGTGTTCTGAATTCAATTTGCTTTTGTAGCATCGTACTTTGTCGATTACGATTTTTGAGTCTTTCTTAAAGAAATCCTGCCATGGGACTGAATATGTACCGTCAAAAAGCTGATCAAAGTCTTCTGCGTGGTATTTTGCCATCTGAAGGAAAACGCGGTCGGCAGTGCGCAGGCACAGGTTTGCGTAAAAAAGGGCGTCGTTATCGCCTTCAAAAAAAACGCGTCCAGGTGCGTTTCCGGCAAGTCTGTATCCGAGATGCTTGATCTCGTTTCCAAGGATTTTTTCTGCTCCGACAGGGCACAATGCTACTAATGTATTCATAGAAAAAGAATAACATTTTTACAAATTTTAAGAAAGCGTCAAAATGACATTTAGAGGGAAAAATGTCAAAAAAAATAGTGGTGTGCAATGCATAAAAAATAGCTCCCAGTCGAGTAAATGTCTGCAAAACCGCCCGCTAGCGGGCTACATGCTGTTGTGTCTCCGGAACTTATATACGTTGCCGCTCACGCGGCAACACAACAGGATGTTTTTGCAGACATTTACTCTCCTTCTCGCTATTTTTTATGAGATATACCCCTGATTTCTTCCAGATTTGCGATTCCTTTGCGCTTCATGTAGGCTTCGATGCCGTCTATGCATTCTATCATTGTCAGCGGGTTGGCGAAGGTGTTTGTTCCTACTTCAACTGCTGTTGCACCAACCATAATGAATTCAATTACGTCCTGCCATGTGGCAATTCCGCCGATTGCGATGATTGGAACGCGCTTTTCTTCTGGTAAAGTCTGGATTGCTTCGTAAAGTTCGTAGATAAGGCGAACGGCGATTGGACGTACGGCAGGGCCTCCGAATCCTGCCTTGATCTTGTCAAATACGGGGCGGCCTGTTTCTATATCGATTGCTACACCTTGGAAAGAATTGCACAGGCTGATTGCGTCTGCGCCGGCTTCTATACAGCTTAAGGCTACGGCGTTCAGTTCCGGCGATTGTGGTGTAAGCTTTACCCAGAGCGGTTTTGTTGTAACGGCGCGCACTGCGGCTACGACTGTATTTGCAGAAGAGCAACTCATTCCGAATGCAGCGCCACCAGCACTTACATTAGGGCATGAAATATTAAGTTCAATTACAGGAACGTCTGTTTTTTCAAGAAGTTTTGCGCCTTCTACATAAGTTTCCAGTGATGAGCCTGAAAGGTTTGCAATTGCAACCGGTTTAAGAGACATCATTTCTGGAAGTTCGTGTTCAATAAAATGCGGAATTCCCGGGTTTTGAAGGCCGATAGAATTCATAAGTCCGCTAGGAGTTTCCCATACACGGATTCCGCTGTTTCCCTGTTTTGGTTCAAGAGTAAGCCCCTTTGAGGCAATTCCACCAAGACGGTTTACGTTAAACACAGGCGCGTATTCTGTGCCGAAGCCGAAGGTTCCTGAGGAACCGATAAGCGGATTCTGGAACTTTACGCCTTTTACTGTAACGCTAAGGTCAGGCGACTCTACGGGATCCTTTTTAGGAAGCAGACTTGCGGCCGGTTTTGGGAAAGAAAGAATCTTTGAATCAAAAACAGGACCGTCTTTGCAGCAGCGAAGGTTTCCTTCTGTTGTTGGGATTACACAGCCAAGACATACGCCTACGCCGCAGGCCATACGAGCTTCCATGCTTATCCAGCACTGAACGCCAGCTTCTTCCGATATGTTTTTGATGTAATTGAGCATTGGAGCCGGACCGCAGGCATATACTGCACTGTAACCGGCGGTCTTTATTTTTGCTGAATCAATGGCGGCGGTTACCATACCCTTTATACCTTCTGAACCGTCGTCTGTGGTTACGGTAAGGTTTGCAGGTTTTATGTTTTCAAGGCCGTAAGAGCCGCTTTTGAACGATGCAATAAAATCGTAGGAATTATCCGGAAGGGTTTCGGCAAAACCTGCAACCGGGGCTACACCGATGCCTCCGCCTACAATGAGTACTTTGCCGCTACCGGCAGCAGGTTTAGGGAATACGTTTCCAAGAGGACCTAAAACCTGTACTTTGTCATCAACTTCAAGAGAGCAGAGTTCTTTTGTTCCTTTTCCTTTTAAGAGAATAAGAAATGAAATTTCAACGCTATGGGATTTTTCTTCTGCATGAAAAACGCTTATAGGTCGTGCCAGAAGCTGCTGGCTTTTTGTTGACCTGAGCATAAAGAACTGACCTGGAACCGGCATTCTTGCATTTTCTCCAAGAGTTTCAATCTTTAAGAAGTATACAGATCCTTCTGGTCTTGCTCCTTTTACAGTTTCGCATAAAGTTACGTTTCCTGTGGTAAAGACTGGATATGGAATTCCGTTGCAGTCAGTAAGTTCTTTCATTGTTAGCCCCTTTAAATCTGTTCCGAATATGATAATATAAATTTAGTATGAATGTCGAGTTTTAATGAAGAAGTGAAGGGCAAACGCATTTACCCTGATATCTGGACAACCGATGACGACATGCTGGAAACGCTCGTCCTTGTTACAAAGGACGAGGCGCTTCGTGATGCGCTTGAAGGATTACAGTGATGCTTTTGCCTTAAGCAAATCTTCCTTGCTGAAAAGGGCATTCTTTGCGGCTGCATCGGCAATTTCTGCCATGCTAAGGCTTCCGCTTTCGCGGCGTTCTGCAAGGTCTTCGTCTTTTTTCCATGCACACAAGATGCCGCGGCTTGAGTTTACGGTTCCGCCGCATTTATCCAAAAGTGTTGCCGCTATACGGGCAGCTCCGCCCTGTGCGCCGTAGCCTGGAATAAGGAAGAATGTTTCTGGGTATTTATCGCGAAGGTAGCGTGCGTCTTTTTCCTGTGTTGCGCCTACAACGGCGCCGATTGGACCGCAAGTCTGTGCTGCGTAGTCTGCCTTAAAGCTGTCATTAATGCGCTTGATTTCGTCTCCTACGCGTTCAAGTAAAAGTCCGCCTGACTTAAGTTCCTGGTGTTCAATGTCTGTCATTCCAGGATTAGAAGTACACAAAAGCACAAATGCACCTTTTCCTTCTTTTGCAGGAGCAGCGTAATTTGTAAATGGAGTAAGTGTATCAAATCCCATGTAAGGATTGATTGTAATGATGTCTGTTTCAAAGTCGCCTGTAAAGTGAGCGCGTGCGTAAGCGTCTGCTGTTGCAGCAATATCTCCGCGCTTAATGTCGCTTATGGCAATGAGCCCTGATTCTTTTATGGCTTTAAGGGTCTCAGAGTAAATCTGAAGTCCTTTAAGTCCCATGGCTTCGTAATAGGCAATCTGAACCTTGCAGCAGCACGCACTTTTGTCTGAAGCAATTCGCCGAATTATTTCTTTATTGTACATAAGCACGGCTTCTTCTTTAGAGCCTACTGCCTTAATAACTGAGTCTGGAAGATAAGATGGATCTGTGTCCAGCCCGACACACAAAGGACCGCGTTCTGCGGCCAGTTCTTGCAATTCCTGCATTTTATGTTTTGTAATCATAGTTAGAATATAATGAGAAAATTGTGTTTTGAAAATATGCAATTTTTTTTAAGGTAGAACAGCTTCGGAACAAGCTTTTTTTTTAGCGGCTTTGAAATTTTTTTGTAACAAAGTAAGAATTTATCGGTTATAATTTTATTTCATAAATGGTTATTGTTATTTACTTTTACCAGGAGATTTTATGAGGTTGATTGGAAAATATTTTAAGTATTCTGTGGTTTTATCATTTTTTTGTGTAATGATGGGTGCATGTAAAAATGAAACTTCAGGGCTTTCTGCGGCTGAATTGGCTGTACTGCTGAGCACCAGTAATACTGTTTCTTATAAGGAAACTATGGATGACACTGGCCTTATTTTTAAGGTTTCAGGCACAAGTGCAACAATTACAGATGACCGTATTGCCGGAAAGACCATGTACATGGCAAAGATTAATCCGACCAACAAATTAATAGCTTCCCAGTATTATGTAAGCAGTGCTGTTGGTATGACTCTTAATAACTCTAATAGCTCACGTGGTTTAACTGAAGCAAATTATGATTATTCAGAAGAATATGATTCTCTTTCTGATTCTTATTTGGCAAAACGGGTTCTGTGCCGTGACGGAATAAAATTTAAGATGAAGGAAGGTGCTTCTGATGCAGATTTATTGTCTTCCAGAGGTAACAATGTGGAAGAAGTAATTTATGATATCGGTGCCGAACGAGAAGTGTATTTTTCTGGTTCGCAAACAGATTATGTAAAGAAAACTGCTAAACTTTATGCCAAGACAGATAATGTATATTGCTGGGTTATAGAAGATGATAAAAATCCATGGATAAGTACTACAGAAAAGGGAGAAGTTACTGCTGTACTTGCTGATAAATATTCGAAGAAAATGTATGAAATGTATAAATATATTACAGAAGTATATGGTCCGCTTCCGGAGAATATGATTTACAGTCCAAGCGGTTCCTTTAATGACTGTGTAAAACGTCCTATGACGAATTTCAGTACTACTGGTATAAAAATCAATATCTTAATTGGCGACATTTTTTCTGATAATACTAACAAAATGGCTGCCACTGATAATGGTGTAATGGGCATGGTCTGTCAGAAAGATCTTTATGCTAGCGGGGTAAAGGGAAAGAATACTGTAGTTGATGCTTCAAATTCGGGAAATTATTTCTATCTGGATTCTTATTGGGCTGTAAAAGACGAAAAAGAAGCTTTTTCTACAATGGCCCACGAATTTCAGCATTTGATTG
>Ga0256405_10005931_pt1 | contig 20290 bp, 17 predicted proteins | sample RumenRJG_02DNA_FD_189096 | JGI IMG/M metagenome (GOLD analysis project Ga0256405, IMG submission 189096) | Bovine rumen microbial communities from Lethbridge, Alberta, Canada - RJG_02 | ecosystem: Host-associated > Mammals > Digestive system > Stomach > Rumen | place: Canada: Alberta... | reverse complement strand
CGAGGTGGATCAATATGTGCTCCAAGGATGTTAAGTCCCTGCTCCATAGGCTCTGATCCCATCTGGAAGATGATGATGGACTTATTCATCCATACGCTGTAGATCTTGTCTCCCTTTTTAAGTTTGGTCTTGCTGCCAACAAGAGTATTAAGCTCTCTGTAGCCTGCTGCCTCGATCTCATTTACGATGGAATCGATGGCTTCTCTCTCAGTTTTTGAGTTGTCAAGGAAAGCCTTGTACTCATCTGATAGTTTCTCAACAGCCTTAAGCTGAGTAGCATTATAAGTTGTCCATGCATTTATTCTGTTCATATATAAGCTCCTTTCGAGAATAAAATAGTCATTGCTCATTAAAGCAATGACTATTCTATCACCTGTTTAGATTTGACGCAATTAACTTCGGATCTCTATTCCCATGGTGAACTGGAGCTTTCTAAGCATCTTATCTACAAATCCGCTTATCATCTCATCTGTAAGTTCTTCATCCTTAGGAGTAAATGTAATTGTAAACGCCATACTCTTCTTAGTAGGAGGAATTGGAAGTCCCTCATATACATCAAAGAGCTTAACATCAGTTACATACTTGCAGGCGCCATAGATTGCATCCTCAACCTCTCCGCAGGTAACTGTCTTGTCCATGATAAGAGCAAGGTCACGCTTAACAGTTGCAAACTTTGAAAGAGGCACAAATGCAGGAGTCTTTCCATAGTACTTAGAAAGCACCGAAAGATCTATCTCGCAGATATATGCAGGAATCCTCATATCTGTCTCATCCTGGATCTCGTAAGTTATCTGTCCGAGATATCCAACCTCTTCTCCCTCACAAAGGATCCTGGCTGTTCTATATGGGTGCAGGAAAGTTCTGGTAGCAGCCTCATACTTAAAGCTTATGTGAAGCGCATCAGACACATTCTCTGCAAGTCCCTTTAATGTGAAGATATCCTCATTTTCTCCAAATATACCAATGCAAAGAGTTGCCTTCTCATCAGGATAGTCAGTAAGTGGCAGAGACTTTGGAATAAATCTGTTTCCAAGCTCAAACAATCTTCCCTCTAATGTACCCTTCTTCTGGTTTCTTGCAATAGCATGGATCATCTGTGCAGCAAGAGTTGTTCTCATAAGTGACAGATCTTCATTGATAGGATTAAGGATCCTGATGGCAACTCTCTCAGGAGCATCCTCTTCAAATCCAAGAAGATCAAGATCACTTGGTGAAAAGAATGAGTAGTGCATGCACTCATATGCACCCTGTGCGCAAAGAGCTCTCTTGATCCTAAGCTCTGTTTTCTGCTGAAGGTTCCTTCCTCCTGTTGTTACAGCTGCATTCTTAAGGAATGTAGGTTTTACATGATCATATCCATACATACGGATAAGCTCTTCTGCGATATCAGGATAGTCTTCCATATCCTCACGATATGCAGGGATCTTGATAGTGAGCTCATCGCCATTTATTACAGGCTCAAAATTGAGGTTTGTAAGGATCCTCTTTATCTCGTTTTCAGGAACCTCGATACCAAGAACGCCATTAACCTTCCTGATGGAAGCCTTCATCTCTTTCTTTTCAAGGCTGTTTCCAGTATTAACATCTACATGGGTCTTTGAAACCTTGCCGGCACCAAGCTGCTCTACAAGGTGAAGAGCTCTCTTCATGGCGATAACAGTTGTGTATTCGTAAACACCCTTTGCAAAGGCAGCTGATGAGTCTGATGCCTGTCCAAGAGCTCTTGAGCTCTTACGGATATTGTCACGCATGAACTTGGCAGCTTCGAAAGTAACTGTAGTTGTTGTATCACGGATCTCAGAATTAAGGCCTCCCATGATACCTGCAAGAGCTACTGGCTTAACTCCGTCGCAGATAACAAGGTTATCTGTTGTTAATTCAAACTCGTTCTCATCAAGAGTTACGATCTTCTCGCCCTGCTTTGCTCTCCTTACAACGATCTTGTTGCCTTCAAGGAAATTACCATCAAAGGCGTGCATAGGCTGACCAAGCTCTCTCATGATGTAGTTTGTGATATCGACGATATTACTGATGGAATTATTTCCAACCATGGCAAGTCTTCTCTTCATCCAAAGAGGGCTCTCACCAATCTTTACATCATATACATAGTGTCCGATATATCTCGGGCACAGGTCTGGATCTTCTACTGTTACGCTAAATCCCTCATTCTCTACATCTGTCTCTGTGTAGGAAAGATCGATCTCTTTTAATGGCTTATCAAGTGCTGCTGCAACCTCTCTTGCAAGTCCGTAAATACTCTGGCAGTCTGGTCTGTTGGCGGTAATGGATACGTCAAAGATCCAGTCATCAAGACCAAGGATAGGCTTAACATCAGCGCCAACTGGTGTATCCTCAGGGAATACTAAAAGTCCGTTGTAGCCAGCACCTGGGTACATATCCTCGGACACTCCAAGCTCAACTCCTGAGCAGAGCATACCTTCTGAGTCCACGCCGCGAAGCTTGCCCTTTTTGATGGTCGCTACGCCGATAACAGTCACATGGTCTTTTTCAGTCTCAATAACTGTAGCGCCTACAAGAGCAAGAGGATACTTGCCGCCTTCCTTAACATTGTCCGCGCCGCAGCATACCTGGAAGGTACCGTGCTCTCCTGCATTTACCTGACACACATGAAGGTGGGTATCAGGAATTGGTTCGCACTTCTCAACAAGTCCTACTACGACATTTGAAATGTCTTTTCCTACTTCCCAGCACTCTTCAACTTCAAATCCACAATCGAAGAGCTTCTTCTCAAGCTCTTTTGGTTCTAAATCTATATCAACAAAATCTTTAAGCCAACTTAAAGGTACTAACATTTCGTTCTCCTCCTAAATTATTCGTAGTGGTCTATCTGCTTAAGAACATCAAGGTCTGACTCGTACAAGAGCTTAATGTTGTTGATACCATACTTAAGCATGGTTGCACGCTCAATACCTATACCAAAAGCAAATCCGCTGTACTCTTCTGAATCAATTCCGCAGTTCTCCAAAACCTTCTTGTTGACAACTCCTGCTCCAAGAACCTCGATCCAGCCTGTTCCCTTGCAGAGATTGCAGCCTTTACCACCACATGCAAAGCAGCTGCAGTCAACCTCTACTGATGGCTCTGTGAACGGGAAGTAAGAAGGACGAAGTCTTGTTGTGGTTCCCTCACCAAAGATCTTCTGAGCAAAGGTTTCCAGCGCACCTTTAAGATCACAAAGAGTAATATTCTTGTCTACTACAAGTCCTTCCATCTGTGAGAACATAGGTGAATGTGTTGCATCGTCATCTGAACGGAAAACCTTACCTGGAGATAATATCTTAATAGGTGGTTTCTTGCTCTCCATTACATGGATCTGACCTGATGAAGTCTGTGTTCTTAAAAGAAACTCAGGACTTAGATAAAATGTATCCTGCATATCTCTTGCAGGGTGATCCTTAGGAGTGTTAAGAGCAGTAAAATTGTAGTAATCATTTTCAATCTCAGTGCCCTCATATATCTCAAAGCCCATTCCTGCAAATATGTCTATGAGAGTTTCTCTCATCTGAGTTACAGGATGAAGGTTGCCCTGATAGCGCATCTTAGCTGGCATCGTCACATCCTGCTTTTCTCTCTCATATCTGGCCTTAAGCTCCTTTTCTTTCATCTTCTTGTCCAGTTCATCAAACTGTTCAAGAGCCCATGCCTTTAGTTCGTTGACGTTTTTACCGTACTCTGCACGATCCTCTGCAGCAATGTTCTTCATCTCCTTCATAAGAGCTGAGATCTTACCACTCTTATTGTCCAAAAAGCTCTTTCTAAGCTCATAAACAAGTTTTGAGCTGTCAAGCTTTTCAGAATTTGTTTTGATCTCTTCACGAATTGCTTCAATTTGCTGACGTAATGCGCTGTTTTCCAAAATTCCCTTCCTCCTGATAATGAATTATTAATTAGAAAATCCCTTGTGCAACAAAAGCTGCACAAGGGACGAAATTAACCGCGGTACCACCCTTATTCCTGTATATTACAGACTCTCGAAATCCATAACGAGGATTAGACGTTCCAGGCTACAAGCAATATGCCTTCACCAGGACTGCTCCGATGCGAACATTCCGATACATCTGATCTTATGAGGCTTCCAGCCGATGACCCCAACTCTCTGTAAGCACGATATATCATCTCGGGATATATATCCCACATCATCAATGCATTTATTATTATGATTACATCAAATAATTCTATTTTGTTGGCTCTAATTTGTCAACACGTAACCATTAAAGTAAAAACATTGTTTTCTTTATAATAAATTGCAGTAAAAGGCTTTTACCTTATCCCAAATAAATGTTATTATAATCATGTTGTAATTTTAAAAAGAGAGGTTTTAAGGATGAGTTACGTATTAAGCTGCTGCTCAACTGCTGATCTGACAGCTGAGCACTTTAAGGAAAGAGACATTAAGTACGTATGTTTCCACTTTAATATTAATGGAAAAGACTATCCTGATGATCTTGGTGTTTCATACCCCTTCAAGAAGTTCTATGACGATATGGCTAAGGGTGCGATGACCAAGACTTCACAGGTTAGTGTCGGTGAGTACATCGCCTATTTTGAAGGATTTTTAAAGGAAGGCAAAGATGTCCTTCATCTTACACTTAGTTCAGGTATTTCCGGAACTTTAAACTCCGCTACTATCGCAAGAGATCAGCTTCTCGAGAAGTACCCAGAGCGCAAGCTCTACGTTGTAGATTCCCTTGCTGCTTCTGCAGGTTATGGTCTTTTAATGAACAAACTTGCTGATCTTCGAGACGAAGGAATGAGCATTGATGATCTGTACGCATGGGTTATCGAGCACAGGCTTGAGTGCCAGCACTGGTTTTTTGTAACAGATCTTACATACCTTATAAGAGGCGGCCGCGTTTCCAAGGCTGCAGGAATCATTGGCGGAGCACTTAATATCTGTCCTCTTCTCAACGTAGATTATCAGGGAAGACTTATCAACAGAGCTAAGCACCGTGGTCTTAACGCTGTTATCAAGGCACAGGTAGCCAAGATGGAAGAACTTGCCCAGGGCGGTCTTGATTACGACGGAGACTGCTACATTTCAAACTCTGACTGCTATGACAAAGCAAGGGCTGTTGCAGACCTTATAGAGTCCAAGTTTCCTAAGTTAAAAGGCAAGGTCAAGATCGTAAGTATCGGAACCACGATCGGAAGCCATACAGGTCCTGGAACAGTTGCTCTGTTCTTCTGGGGTTCAAAGAGAATTGACTAATATTAAAAATGCATCCGCATTTTAGCGGATGCATTTTTTAGTTGTATGAGCCCTTTACAAGTCTCTTTTCAAAGTCTTCCATTGGCATTGGATTGTCATACAAAAATCCCTGTACAACATGACAGCCAACGCTCTCTAAGAGCTTTGTCTGGTCAGGTCTTTCTACACCTTCAGTAACAACACTAATTCCCAGCTCATTAGCCATTGAAACAATGTTCTTGAGAACTATCTCATCGCTCTTATTTAGCTCTTCATTATTGATGAAGGATCTGTCTATCTTGATCACTGAAACAGGGAAATCTCTTAGAGTGGAAAGAGATGAATACCCGGTTCCAAAGTCATCGATGGCGGTAGCAACTCTTTGTTCCTTAAGTGTAGACAAAAAGCTGGTCATAAGTATTCTCTCATCTTCACTTGCTGTTTCAGTAACTTCTATCTCAATGAGGTTTCTATCGATTCCATAGCTGTCTATGATATCTGTTATCTCTTTTGCAAGATTCTTGTACTCAAGATCTTTCCTTGAGAAATTCACAGAAACCTGAACAGGTTCTATACCCTTATCTATCCAGTTCTTTAAGTATTCACAGGTCTTCTTAAGTACGTACAGATCAAGACTTGCCACCATTCCCTCTCTTTCAAGAATAGGAACAAATTCAGTAGGATACAGGACAAGTCCGTTACAAAACCATCTTGCAAGGGACTCAGCACCAACTATCCTGCCAGATATGGTATCAACCTTGGGCTGAAGGTAAATTCTAAACTCGTCGCCAGCAAGGGCCACCTCGAATCTGTCTTCAATCTGTTTTTGTCTGTATATTCTGGTGCTCATTGCCTTATTTACGAATACATAAGGCTTATTGGCAACATTCTTTGCGTAGTTGCAGGCCATTGATGCTCTTGAAATAGCCTGTCCTGGGGCCTTCATGGACTCGTCAATAGCATATACTCCAGCCACTGCTGCAATATTTATATCATCTCTCTTATCATTCTTGATTCCATATACAGGAACAGAAGATATGTATTTCAGGAACTTCTTAGTTCTTTCTTTTTTGATGAGAGCGGTATAGTTGTCACCTCCAAAATGGGATATGATCTCATCTTCCTCTTCAAATTCACGTAGCTTGGCGGCGTATCTTTTCATGATCTGATCGCCTTCAGCAGTGCCATAACGCCTGCTTATAAGGCCAAAGCTCTTTAAGTTGAAATTGATAGAATCATACTTCATGATCTCGCCACTTTGAAATTTTTCTGTGACAAATTTGATAAAGCCGCCAGAGTTTGGAAGTCCTGTTAAGAACTGGGTCATGGCGCTTTTCTTTACATCATTTATAAGCAAAAATCTCTCCATATGGAAAGATAAAATATCTACAATAAAGGAAAAACTCTTATATTCCTCATCTGTCCACTTCTTGTCCTCAAAAAGAAAGACATGGTACATGATGATCCTGTCTCCGGACATATTGCTCTTAAAGACGTAAGCCGGTCTTGTATCAGTTATAACAGGTCCAAAAAGAGGAATGATCTTAGGAGGCTCTGAAGCCTTGTCAGACTCTGGTTTAAAAGACACTATAGATAAAACTGAGCGCACAAAAAACTCCTTGGAAAGATCTGCCAGTGCACTTGGCGATACTTCAGGAGTTATCTCTTCTTCAGAAAGAATCTGTATAAAGTTTTCAAAACTTCTATCAAAAACCATATTAATATTTTATAAAATTTTTATCATTTTTTCAATAAATATTTACGGGCATGAAAAAAGCTGCGCTAAGCGCAACCTTTTCATATAGTTAAATTATTTCTTGTTAACAAGATCCTTAAGAGCCTTACCAGCCTTGAACTTAGGTGCTACAGAAGCAGGAATCTTGATAGCAGCGCCAGTCTGAGGATTCTTACCAGTTCTAGCAGCTCTCTTAGTTGTCTCGAATGTACCGAAACCAACAAGCTGAACCTTGCCCTTCTTCTTGAGCTCCTTTGTTACTGTGTCTGTGAAAGCGTTCAGTGCTGCAGCCGCATCCTTCTTAGAAAGTCCAGCTTCCTTTGCGATTGCATCGATAAGTTCTGTCTTATTCATTTGGTTTTCCCTCCAAAAAGAAATTATTTACTACATTGCCTATTCTACTACTATTTGCGTCCACAAACAACCTAAAAATGCCGAAAAAAAGGGATTTTTTATAAAAAAATTAAAAAAACGTGCGATATTATCTAGATTTCAGGGCTATTTCAATCATTTTACTCAAATATGTAAGGTCTGTAATGTCTGATTGAGGGAATTTTCTTGATAATTCTCTGGTATTATAAAGGGCTATAAAGCCGTCATATGGCACATCCTGCATCTTATAAAGAAAAGCGTGCCTTATATCATGCTCCTCAAAAAACTTTTTTGGCTTTACAGTCTTCTCAAGCATTGCCTTTGGGGAGTCGATCACATAGACTCCATTGGAATTGAACCGGTTCTCAAATCCCGGTTCTGCAATATAAGACAGGCTGGAAACAGAGTCTGCAAGCTTTTGTACATTCCTTTCTGCATTCCTACCGGTTTCAGCCACTCTCTTAACCCCATGAAAGCTCTTATTTATATCCTTGTAAAAGATATATGCCTCATCAATCCCAAAGGTCGCTGCAATCTTGGCAAGAAGCTTGGGAATTGACTCATTCATGTTTCCAAAAAGGCCATCTATGCTCTGAAGCACAAGGGTGGTCTTATCCTGGGCAGTAGCTTCATTCAGAGCCACAACATTTTCATCAAGTTCGCCATTTACAAGCTTTCCATGGATGTCAGGGTTATAAATAACATACCTGTTCTTTCCTCTGTTCTTAGCTCTGTATAACATTCTGTCAGCAAGGTTAAACAGGTCATCATAATTGTCTACGTATAAGGGGAAGGTTCCTACTCCAATAGATACGGTAACAAGCGGAAATCCATTCTGATCAATATGGGACGCCTCAACTCTCTCCCTGATCCCCTTTAAATATACGCGAAGTTCTGTCTTTTCCTCCACGTTTTCGATGATCATCATCAGCTCATCGCCACCGATCCTACCGGCTTTTCCATCTTTCCCAAGTACTTCCAGGATAATAGCTGATACTTCCTTTAGTATCTTATCTCCAAAGGAATGGCCATATGTATCATTGATATTTTTGAAATTATCTATATCTACTATGCAAAGATTAACTACATCGTCTTTTCTGGCGATAGCTTTTTTGGCATAAGCCGTTATAGCCTTTTTATTTAAAAGCCCTGTCAGGTAATCCATCTCAATGGCTTTATTTTCATTTTCAACAGTCTCAATGTCATGAAACAATATGCTGATATTTCCATCAGTTGTCCTGATGCACTCAGCCCTGAACCAGTTATAGTCTTTGGCTTTGTTGCAAACACGAAAACAGAGGGTCAAAGCACTCTCGGACTCCAATCCCTCTACCATCTCATGCAAAAGGTGCTGATCATCAGGATGTATATTAGCGAAGATGGTGCTGGCACCATCTTCGCATACATACTCACGATATCCATCATCAGCAGATATAATATTTAATTCTTTGTCAGTTGTAACCAATCCATTATTTAGAATTGTCATATTATTCCTTCACTAATGAATCATCAATCACAGAATATCCTGGAATCCTGGTCTGTACAGATGTCTTGGAATACCATCAACCATGATAGGTCCAACATCGCCCTGGATAAGAGGTCTTACATATGTAATGAACTCGTTAGTTACATATGTGCCATCCTTGTTGATCCACTCTCTTGGAACAACTCTCTCGTCGTTAGCGATCTTATGAACATCCTTAACCTCTGTTCCTGCCTGATAAGGATCATCAGAAAGTCTCTCAATAACAACCATCTTTCCGCTGTCGCCTTCATCAGCAGCCTTCATTGCTGCACCACCAACCTCATATGCCTCAAGGATATCAACACGGGATGCACAATGGCTTGCTGCTCTCTGAAGAGTTGAAAGCTCGATTGGACGTGTCTTGCATCCGCACTCCTTTGCAACTACGTCGCAAAGATATCTTGCTGTACCTGTAAGCTGCTTGTGTCCAAATGCATCTACATACTCTATTGTGCTTCCAAGTTCGCTTATGTACTTGCCATCCTTGGTTCTGATACCCTCAGATACAGCAACTACAACTGAAGCCTTGGTCTTTAAAAGAGCTTTGATTTTCTTAATAAATGCATCCATATCAAATGGAAGCTCTGGAAGGTAGATAGCATCTGGTCCGTCACAGTCCTCGCCCTTTGCAAGTGCTGTGGCACCTGTAAGCCATCCAGCGTTTCTACCCATAACCTCTACGATGATAACCTGTCCACTTGTAGTCTCAAGTGACCAGCTGTCTCTGATGATCTCTTTTACTGAAGTACCAATGTACTTGGCAGCTGAGCCATATCCTGGTGTATGGTCTGTAAGAGCAAGATCGTTATCAATAGTCTTAGGGCATCCTACAAATCTGATAGGTGAACCAGATATGATAGCATAATCAGAGAGCTTTTTGATGGTATCCATTGAGTCGTTACCACCAATGTAGATAAAGCAGTCTATTTCAAGTTTGTTGAGGATCTCGAAGATCTTCTCATAAACTTCTTTGTTTTCAAATATCTCTGGGAGCTTGTACCTGCATGACCCCAAATATGCAGAAGGTGTTCTCTTTAAGAGCTCGATATCAAGTCCTGACTGAATGTGATCAGAAAGGTCTACATATCTACCTTCCATGAGACCCTGAACACCATGGATCATTCCATAGACCTTCTTGTAACCACGGTCCATGGCTGTCCTGTAAACGCCTGCAAGCGATGAGTTGATAGCTGCAGTAGGTCCTCCAGACTGTCCAACAATTACATTACGTTTTACCTTGTGTACCATATTGAATACTGTCCCCTTTCAAAGTTCTTTTTGAAATACCTAATATCTATTATATTCAATAAAACGTTTACTGTCACGAAAAATAAAGCGCCCCATAGTCTTTTTTTGACTACAGGCCGCTTACAGTTCATTTAAGTTTAAACTTTAGTATCACAGGGTTATGATCAGATGTTACAAAAGAAAGATTGTCGGTATGAACAGATTCCACATCCACATTGGATGATGTTATAAAGCCGTCAATAACATAGTACTGAAAGCCTTCTGGTGATCTGTCAGGAGCTAAAGAAAGGGCTCTGTCAAGAGATCTGCAACTGGGCACACTATTGTCTGCCCAAAAGGTAAGGTCACTATTAAATTCATCAACCTCTATCCTTCCAGCCTCCCACAATCCCTCATGTACAGGATATGCACTGATATCTGTACTTGAGAACACCTGATTGTAATCTCCGCTTGCTATTACGTAATTTCCCTTTTCAATCTCAGCATCAAGCACTTCTTTTAACATCTTAGCCTGAGCCACTTTTCCTTCTCCTGAGTCATAGGCCTCAAGATGAAGGTTTATTATAACAAGCTCTTTATCAGAGCCTTCAACAGGTAATCTTGCTATTTCCAGACATCTTTTCAGATTGAATGTTCTAAGTGGCCACTTGAACGGGCACGGGAGCTTAAGCCTCTGGGCTGAAGCTATATCATATCTGCTAAACAGTGAAAGGCCGCTATAAACCTTTCCAATAGGCGGAACCGGTAGCGGTATAAAAGCCACCTTAAGGTTTGGAGCAAAAACATTTTCCCCATGAAGAACACTAAGACCTGAATTGGACATGAAATATTCCATTTCATCTATAAAGTAAGACCTGTCGGAATTCCTGTCAGTTTCCTGGGTACAAATAATGTCAGGTGATATTTTATTAAACTCCTCTATATCACCCTCAAGATTACTTAGAACTCTCTCTTTGTCGGCGGTATAGACCATCCTTCCGCCGTCCATAAAGAAGTCTGCATTGTCTCCAAGAGCTCCATATCCTAGATTCCAGGAAAGAAGCGTGACACTCTCCCCGGTCTTTATCCTGCTTTTTGCATCTCCGTTTATCTCAAGGGTCTCAATGTCTTTTGGATTATACTCATCCACTGTAAGGAACCCAACTACAGTCCCCACAACAAGAAATGCCATGATAAAGAAGACCGTTATTACCCGAATAGCTTTTTTCATTCTTTACTCCAAAAAATATGAGAGCCTCTGTAAAAAGAAGCTCTCATAACAACAATTTAAGTCTTAAAAATCTTCTTCCTCAAAGGCAAGTCTCTCTCCATGAGCCTTTCCGATCCCATATGCAATACCTGCAACTACGATCACCATGCAGGTTGCTGCAACGCATCCGATAAGGAGCTTTTTTCTGTCATCTTCAAGATCGTTCCAGAATGCAAGAACCTTGTCAATCTTGTCCTTTGAAAATTCTATCGCACTATCAACATAACTCATAATATCCATAATACTACCCCCTTCTCATACTATATATTGTACCTCTTAGCTTTTCTTTCCTCAAGTTTTTTTATAACATAATCCTTCCATACAAAATCTATGATGGCAGCAAAAGGAATAGCAAACAAAATACCAATAACGCCAAACAGCCTTCCTCCAATGATAATGGATATAAGGACCATGAGTGCTGACACTCCAAGACTTTCGCCAAAAAGTCTTGGCTTTAATATATATCCATCAATAGTCTGAAGGATAATAGTAAATATAAGGAACCACAGTGCATACCAGGGATTTACCAAAACAAGGATGAAGGCTCCTATCACTGCTCCCACAATAGGTCCAAAGGTAGGTGCCAGATTGGTGATACCTACAATAACAGAAATAAGGGCTGCATATGGCATTCTCATAATGATCATAAACAGGAAATTAACAACGCCAACTATTATTCCATCCACAACATCAACGCCGATGTATCTGATAAGGATCTTATTGCATCTGTTAAGAAAGTCCGCCCATTTGTTGTAACGTTCGTCCTTCATCAGAAGGGATATGAATCTATTAACACCAGCTGTTATCCTATGCTTGTCCAAAAGGAAATAGATGGCAAGGATAAAGGCGATCACTGCGTCAAGAACCCCCTGTCCTATTGACGAGCTTGTCATAACAACAGAGTCCATATTGTCTTTAAAATAGTTGGCAATGTTATCAAGGAGTTCATCACCAAAAGTTGCGATCCCTGAAAAATCAAGCCCGAAGAGTTTGCCAGTACTGCCACTTTCAAAGCTCTTAAGCAGATCCTGAAGTGTTTCAACGTACATACCCATGTTACCGATCAGAGTAGATACACTGTCTGCCAGCTGAGGGATCAGTGCAAAACAAAGAAGCGTTACTCCAAGTGCCAGCACGATAATGGCAAATGCCACAGATAGCTTCCATCTGGTCTTTTCATTTTTAAGCTTGTAAAAGACATTCCTGTCAAATAGATTTGCCAGCGGATTAAAAACATAGGCCACTATGATTCCGGATATTACTGGCTTTATTATCTTAAAGATGGCAGATAATGCACCAAGTAAAAATCCCTGATTGGATAACAAAAGATATAGCACAACCGCTGAACAGGTTGCAATCGTGTATGAAACCCATTTCTGCTTAAAGAACTTTTTATTGAACTTCATTTCCTTCCCCCTTATCCAAACTCGTTATATTTTCTAGGCTTTCTGAGCTGCCTTTGACTTTTTTTCTTAACTCTTTCTCTCACCTTACTCTGATGATGGTCGTCATATAAGACCTTAACAGCCGGGTGAAAGAACCTGTTAATAAAGGCTCCTATCATGAAGATGTAGATACAAAAGTACAGCCAGATCATCATGATCATCAAGGTGGCGATACTACCATAAACTGAGAAATATCCAGACAGATCCACATAAAGTGAAAACAGCCAGGAAAAGATATACCACACAACAGCTGAAAAAACTGCTCCTGGTATCTGATATACAAAAGTCATCTTAGCACTGGGAACAAAGGTATAGATCATGGCAAATAAAAATGTTGCCACTAAGATAACCACAATAAACTTAAAATATGATGACAGGGAAATAAGGAACATGATCCCCGGAAAATGACTTATTGCTATGGACTTCACAATTCTTTCAAATACCATAAAAAGAAGCATTACCATTACGATAACGATCATGGCAACTGTGTAAAGAGCCGCTATAGCGCGTAGGTAAAAGTAATTTCTTTTCTCTTCTACGTCATATATTATATTAAGACCTCTGATTATGGACATCATGCCCAGTGCTCCAGACCAGATTGTTGCAAGAGCTGATATAGAGAACACAGCAACTGACTGTTCATAGGCTTCGCTGATCAGCCTTAGTGCAATATCGTCAGCAAAATCAGGAGTTATCTCTGTAAGAGCCCTCGAAAGATCCGAAGCCGTCAGGGCTGTGTAGGGCAAAAGAGATGAAATAAAGATGAGAAGTGGCACTATGGATATCATAAAAAAGTAAGCGCAGCTTCCGGCATAGGCGGCAATATTCTTTTTTTGCATCCTAAAGGCGAAATCCTTAGCAAGGGCCAGTAGCTGCTGCTTGATAGTCATAGATTCTCCTCATACGGAAAAAGCAGCCACCAGTGATGACTGCTTTTATTTCCTGAATAATCCCAAAATGCCGTTTCCTGTTATTTGACTCCTAGCTATCGCCAGGTGGGTCACCGCAACCTAAGATCCTGTCTTCCTCTCCCGTAGCTGGTCTGCGTATACGCAGGGCCGAAGGCGTGACATTCAGGTAGGTAATTTAGGAATCCCGTTTAAAGTAATGTAGGTTCAAATTACACAGGAGGTGTCGGTCATCCCAGGAGAACTATCTTGTAGTTCTACTATTATTATATCCAAAGGGTGCATATTTTCAAGCATTCTGGCATATTTTAAGATTCTTTTTACTTTTAGTTAATCTCTCTTGTAGCTTCTTTTAACCAGCCAAGAACTGCCTCATCCCTGATAAGTGGACTAACCTTTTCAAATACCATCTTGTGGTAATCATTAAGGGCTCTTATATCACTGTCGTCCATATACTTTGTATCGATAGCCTCAAGATCTATTGGAGCATAAGTAAGATGGGCAAAATGAAGGAACTTTCCATATTCATTTTCTACCCCGCCGACAACCTCAAGGATGTTCTCGATTCTGATACCATGGCTTCCTTCAATATATACTCCTGGCTCGTCGGATACGATCATTCCAGGAACAAGAGGCGCCTCGTTCTGTCCTGGTGTAAAGCGCCATCTGATGTTCTGTGGTCCCTCATGGACATTAAGGATATATCCGATTCCATGGCCTGTTCCATGCTTGTAGTCAATGCCTGCATTCCAAAGTGGTCCTCTTGCAAGGATATCTACATTCTTGCCAGTGCAGCCCTCAAGAAAGTTGGCATTAGCAAGACGAAGCATTCCGCATACAGTCAAAGTGTAATGTTTTTTGATCTCATCAGAAAGATCACCCACAACTATAGTTCTTGTTACATCAGTTGTTCCGCCCATGTATGTTCCGCCTGAATCAACAAGCAGAAGGCCCTGCTTTTTAACCTCAGCTGCGTTGTCCTTGGTAGCTTCATAATGAGCCATGGCAGCATTGGCGTTGTAGGCACTGATGGTAGGGAAACTCAGCTCTATAAATCCTGGAAGCTCAGCCCTCATAGAATCAAGCTTCATAGCTGCAGTATATTCAGTAACAGGCTCTTTTCCAACTGTATTCTTAACCCAATAGATAAACTCCGTGAGCTTGGCGCTGTCTCTAAGATAAACCTCTCTGATATTTTTAAGCTCCACATCATTTTTAGCTGCCTTAAGGTCCTCTGTTGGATCCTTGGCATTTATAAGACGCAGATCTTCTTTTTTAACCTTATCAAGCAGGACCTTAAATGTGAGGAAGTTAGTGTTTCTCTTGTCAAAAAGAATATTTCCCTCTGCCTTCATTTCTTTTACGTACTGAAGCACATCGCCGTAATCTTTAAGTGTGATACCAACTTTGTTGCAGTAGGTGCGAACATCTTCTGTTATCTCTTTTTCCTGAACAAATAATATAAAGCTGTCCATGGTGATAATTGCATAGGAAAGTGCTACAGGATTGCACTCAACATCGTTTCCTCTAAGGTTTGTAAGCCACATGATGTCATCGAGCTTACTTAAAAGGTGAGCCTTTGTGCCATACTCTTCCATCTTTTTTCTGACCTCAGAAAGCTTGTCTTTAAAGCTCTTTCCGCAGAGGTCATCAGAAAGTACGTACATGTCGTGGCATGGAAGAAGTGGCCTGTCTGTCCATACTGTTTCAGCCAGATCCTTGTCGATCTTAAGTGTAACTTCCTTAGTGCCAAGTTTCTTTTCCAGGTCCTCTCCAATGCTGGTAGAAATAACCCTTCCATCAAATCCAAGAACCTGCCCCTTTTCCATATTGGAAAGAAGGTACTCCGAGATTGTTGGAACGCCCACTTCAAGCATCTTCATGAGCTCAACTCCAGTGCCCTTCATCTGGTTTTCCGCCTGGATAAAGTATCTGCCGTCAGTCCACATTTTAGCATCATCCCTGCTAACAAGGAGAGTTCCGTTTGATCCGTCGAATCCGCAGAAGTACTCTCTTACTTTGAAAAAGTCTGCCGAGTACTCAGAATTGTGAAAGTCAGAGGTTGGCATCATGTAGTAGTCGATACCGTTTTTTGCCATCTCTTCCCGTAATCTTTTAATTCTTTCTTTTATTACTGTATTTTCCATTTTGGTTACCATTTCTCCTTTACCAAAAATATTTGCCAGAAAGAATTGTACCACATATTTCCTGGGGCTGTGATATAATTATGGAGCACTATTTATTGTATATTTTTAAGGAGATAATTGATATGGAAGAAAAAGAAATACTTGGCCTTATTGACCACACGCTTCTTACTGCAGACGCAACATGGGAGGGAATCGTTTCCCTTTGCGACGAGGCTGTAAAATATGGCACAGCTACTGTTTGCATCCCACAGACATATTTAAAGAGAGTACATGACAAGTATGGAGATAGTTTAAAGCTTTGCACCGTTATTGGTTTCCCTCTTGGCTACAACAGCACTCATTCCAAGGTTGTTGAAGCCCAGGATTCGATTGCTGACGGCGCATCAGAGATTGACACAGTAGTTAACATCTCTGACGTTAAGAACCACAGATATGACGAAGTCAGAAAAGAGCTTACAGAGATCAAGAAAGCTTGCGGCGACAAGCTCCTTAAGGTCATCATCGAGACATGCTACCTTACAGACGAGGAAAAGATCGAGCTGTGCAAGATCATCACAGAGGTAAAGGCTGACTACATCAAGACTTCAACTGGTTTTGGCAGTGCAGGTGCTACTCTTGCAGATATTGAGCTCTTCAAAAAGCACATAGGCCCAGATGTAAAGATCAAAGCTGCTGGCGGAATCCGTACCATCGAGGATGCTCTTGCTTACGCAGAGGCAGGCTGCAGCCGTATCGGTTCATCTAAGGTTGCTCCTCTCATTGCAGCAAAGTATAACCTGTAATTTTTCTCAAGCCTAGACAGATAATAAAAATCCCTTGTTCCTCGAGGCTGTCGCTTAACCTCGTCACAAGGGATTTTTTATTATCTGTTCATTCTTGAAAAGCTTAAATTATCATATAATGTTTTGTGTTTGTCATGTTCTCTCGTTCATAGGAACATAGTCTTTTCGTGGCTCTATTGCCATGTATGCAGGACGGATGATCTTACCGTTGTTGGCTAGCTCTTCCATTCTGTGAGCTGACCAGCCTACTATCCTTGCAATGGCAAATATTGTAGGATACAGCTCCTCCGGAAGATCCAGCATTCTGTATACGAAGCCTGAGTAGAAGTCCACGTTGGCAGATACACCCTTGTACATGGTACGTTCTCCGCTGATAATCTCAGGTGCTAATCTTTCTACCATCTCGTACAGTGCAAGCTCGTCCTCTTTGCCCTTTTCGGCAGCAAGCTTTTCAACAAATCCTTTAAGGATCATTGCACGTGGATCAGACTTGGAGTAGATGGCATGTCCGATACCATAGATAAGTCCTGATCTGTCGAAAGCCTCTTTGTTAAGTATCTTATCAAGGTATGCTCTTACCTCATCCTCGTCCTTCCAGTTCTTGACGTTAGCTTCAATGTCATCAAACATATGCACAACCTTAATGTTGGCTCCGCCGTGCCTTGGTCCCTTTAAAGAGCCAATAGCTGCAGCGATTACAGAATAGGTATCTGTAAGAGAAGAGCTCACAACATGAGTCGTGAAGGATGAATTGTTACCGCCGCCATGCTCCATATGAAGCACAAGGCAAATATCAAGGAGCTTGGCTTCAAGCTCTGTGTACTTACTATCAGGCCTAAGGAGATACAGAATTGTCTCTGCTGTAGAAAGTTCCTCCTTTGGCGGATGGATTATCAGAGAATTTCCCTCGTGGTAGTGATTGTATGCATGATATCCGTAGATAGCAAGAAGCGGGAACATACTGATAAGCTGAAGTGACTGTCTTAGCACATTAGCCAGAGACACGTCATCAGCCAGGTCATCATAAGAATAAAGAGTAAGTACACTTCTTGCCAGAGTATTCATCATATCGCGGCTTGGGGCCTTCATGATGACATCTCTCACAAAGCTTGTTGGAAGTCTCTTATATATTCCAAGAAGCTTCTCAAATTCAAATAGCTCTTTTCCGGAAGGAAGCTTATCAAAAAGTAAAAGATAAGTGCATTCCTCAAAAGCAAATCTGTTTTCTGCCACAGCTGATTCTACCAGCTTATGTACATCATATCCTCTAAAATAGATTTCACCGTCTGCGGGAACTTCCTTCCCGTCCACGATCTTTTTTGCAATAATCTCTGAGATTCTTGTAAGTCCGGTAAGAACACCCTTACCATTAAGGTCTCTAAGACCCCTTTTAACGTCGTATTTAACAAACAGTTCGTTCTCAATAAGATCAGCTTCCCTGGAAAGCTCGGAAAGCTCAATAATCTCAGGTGTGTTTTCTGAATAATACCCCTTGCCTAGATCCATACGCACCTCCCATTATTTGTTTTTGCAAAGTCAGTCCACGTCTATTTTAGCATCATATCAGATGCCAAGGAAAGACTTAACTGCACTTTCCATCTCTGTTTTTTCAACTACTGTCTTATGCCTTATTTCAGCATTTCTGATAGAAGTTACAGCTTCTGGAATAGCAACTCCAGAAAGTGTCGAGAGCTCATCAGCAAGTGCAAAATCGTCCTTGCTGTCATCTCCCTTTCCAAGTGCATTCATGACACTTCTTGTAAACTTGTATGGGCTTGCAGTAGATGCAATGACTGTAGCAGTCTTGTCCCCAGTCTCTTTCTTGTACTTGTCATAAACTGCAGCCGCAACAGCAGTGTGAGTATCAATAAGATAAGAAGCATTGTCAAACAGGTCTGCAATAGTCTTAAAAGTCTCATCTTCAGTAGCAAATCCGCCGTAGAAGTCCTTAAGCTCTTCTTTCATAGCAGGAGTTATCTCATACTTACCATCAGTAGAAAGCTCCTTCATGTACTTGGCATCTGTCTCAGCGCTGTTACCTGCAATGTGGTAAATAAGTCTCTCAAGGTTAGATGAAATAAGGATATCCATAGAAGGTGAACTTGTAAGGACAAACTCACGGTTTCTGTCATACTCACCTGTCTTAAAGAAGTCAAAAAGCACCTTGTTGGAGTTAGATGCACAGATGAACTTCCTGATAGGCACTCCCATCTTGCCAGCGTAGTATGCAGCAAGGATATTTCCAAAGTTACCAGTTGGAACAACTACATTTATTGGATCGCCCTCAGCAATTCTGCCCTCTTTAAGGAGTTTGCCATAGGAGTATACGTAGTAAACAATCTGTGGAACAAGCCTTCCGATATTGATGGAGTTTGCAGATGAGAACTGGAATCCCTTGGAATCCATGTACTTTGCAAGCTCAGGATCAGTAAATATCTTTTTAACACCAGTCTGAGCATCGTCAAAGTTTCCTTCAATGCCGATAACACAGGTGTTCTGTCCTTTCTGAGTAACCATCTGCTGTTCCTGGATTGGGCTTACACCGTGCTTTGGATAAAAGACAATGATCCTGGTGCCAGGAACCTCAGCAAAGCCTGCAAGAGCAGCCTTACCTGTATCTCCACTTGTAGCTGTAAGGATAACTATTTCATTCTGGATGGAATTCTTTTTGGCTGCTGTAGTCATAAGATAAGGAAGAATGGACAGTGCCATATCCTTAAATGCGATTGTTGCTCCGTGATACAATTCAAGGAAATATGCTCCGCCAGCCTCAGATAAAGGCGCAATCTCCTCTGTATCAAACTTGGAGTCATAAGCGTGTGAAATGCAATACTTAAGCTCTTCCTCAGTGTAGTCAGTAAGCAGCAGCTTCATTACTTCATAAGCTGTCTCCTGATATGAAAGACATGATATTTCTCCAAGTGTCTTTTCCAAGTGAGGAATATGATCAGGAACATAAAGACCTCCATCTGGCGCAAGACCCCTTAAAATTGCCTGGGACGCCTTGATGCAGCCCTTATCTCCTCTTGTACTTGAATACAAAACTTCCTTAGACATTTTCTCTCCTCCGTTTTGACACTGATAAGTTGTTTCATATAAAATACTCTTATACACATTAATGTATAAAAGTAAATTTTGATAAAGTATACCATAATACCAGTTCATTTGGGGGAAAAATGAGCAAAAAAAAATATGTTGGGGTATATTCCACAACTTTAAAGAATGGAACGCCATCTTTTCGTGCATCTATCACATATTGCGGCAAGCACATCGCCCTTGGAAGCTTTAGCGACATTAAAACTGCTTCAAAGGTTTATGAAGACGCATCAAAGGTTCTTGATGACGAAAGTATCACTGTTTCATCTTATAAAAAGACAATGTCACTGCCCTTTGATAAGTTTATCACCCTTATAAACTTCAGGGACAAAGGGATGTATATTTCAAATCCCATCTACCTTGAAAAGAAATATTTTTTGTACTACCTTTCACCTGAAAAAGTACTTAAGTTTGATATTGATGACTTGTTTTACTATTCATCCCACAAGATAATGCAAAGGGGAAGCCATCTTTTCGTTGCAGACTATGGAAGTCAGCTCTCTGTTCTTGCCCGCTATGGAATAAAGAGCTATGCAGTTGAAGGCAGGGACTATATCTTTGCCAACGACGATCA
>Ga0256405_10005929_pt1 | contig 20296 bp, 24 predicted proteins | sample RumenRJG_02DNA_FD_189096 | JGI IMG/M metagenome (GOLD analysis project Ga0256405, IMG submission 189096) | Bovine rumen microbial communities from Lethbridge, Alberta, Canada - RJG_02 | ecosystem: Host-associated > Mammals > Digestive system > Stomach > Rumen | place: Canada: Alberta... | reverse complement strand
ACAAAATGTGTGTCTCTGTATAGTAGAGGAATGTGTGAAAAATGGCAGTAGAGTGTATTCTGTAAGGGTTATTGGTAAAAAGCCCGTAAAAACAAAATGTGACAAGGGGTGCACTTTTGCATAACATTTTGAGCGGCCATTTAGACAGTGTTTTAGCGCCGTTTTAACATCGTCCCTTGGAATTACCCAGAATAGCCCCAAAAACGGCCTAAAATACCCTAAAATTGATAATATGCCCTGGCTTACATGCCTGGCTCCATCTGTTAAAGTGACCATGGATCCGGTGATACGACCAGGGCTTTTCATGTGTTATCGGCGCCATTACTTTAACGGGTGTTTTTGCGGTTAGACGGACATTTAGACGGACATTTAGACGGACAAATAACTCGACTATAAAAACAAAAAAGTGCCGTTAGACGGACATTTAGACGGACAAATTTCAGAAAAAAAAGTCGCTTCCGAATGGGTATAATGACATAAATTTGCACGTTAAAGGCCAAAAAACGCGCTTTAATTACCCTTTAATGACATGATTTTGCACGAAAAATAAACGGTAATTCGCTATAAATGAGTAAATTGGCTCAAAAAAAGTTTTGAAAATGTGTGTGTGATGCTTATTTTTGCAGAAACAGTATTTGATATGACACACTTAATAGATGTAAAAAAACTGATTGCCAAAATAGTAGAACTGCGAAAAGAACTACCAGATACAATAGAACATCTTAACGATGAAGAAAGCGGCTTTGCACGTGGACAGCAATATGAATTAACAGCAATAGAAGCCGAAATCTTGTGTCTCCAGCAGGAGCAGCCGGAAACACCTTCCGGCGAGGAAGTGATGACCATGTGCAATCAAATACTTATTGATTGGGTCAAGGAAGGGAAAACGCCAGAGGAAAGAGAACAACGCGAACAGGCACACATACGATTCTTTGAATTGTATGATGAATATATGCAGGAGCAGCCGGAGCCGACCTGCAAGACCTGCGGCTTCTATGAAAACAATTGTCCATTCATTCGTGGCAAACTTATACCATATCCGAACAAAGTCTGCAAGGATTACACATACTCGGCTATGAAAGAGCAGAAGTCTACTGCCGAAGAGGTTCTAATAAGAGCCGGGTTAAAACTGTTCAAAGATGGCAATCAATGGTGTGTTTTGGTCGGCGATAACATCCAAGAAGGCGTGTGCGGTTTTGGAGACACCATAGAGGATGCTCTTTATGAGTTTTTGAAAGAGGTTTGCGAACAGCAGAAGCCCGCAGAGTGGAGCGAGGATGATAAAACGATAGACCAACTCGCAGAAGAGTATGTTGAAGGTGTAAAGAAATTCAATGATGCGCCCACTTGGGATTTAATACATACTGCCGTATGCTATGGTTACGAACTCAGTTTTATCGCAAGAAAGGAGGAATAAATATGGCAGAATATATTTTTATGCTAATTGTTGGATTGCTTGTGGATGTCATGTTCATTAGATTTATCTATCTAACCCAAAACGATAACAAAAGAAAGGAGGAATAGATATGACAAGGGGAGATGCAATTGAACAATTGAAGCCGTTTATTCCGTCCCTGAATAGAGCGTATCGCAGATGGGGCGAATTGCAGAACAAAGCCGAAGATCGTTCTTGGCTTTATAGGGACGAGAGTTTCCGGAGGCCGGGTGCCACTTATGACAATCCAAACAAGGAAGAGTATCTTCCTGAAGTAATCCCCGAACACTTCCTAGAAGATACTGTGGTAGAGCTGAAGGGCCATAAGTATAAAGTTGTGCGTGAGAATCCGCTCTGGACGTATCGCCGTGTTTATCTACAAGTTCTGGATTTTGGGTATTATGGGAACACACACAAATATGGTCAGCTCAAGATTGCTGGATTATATTGGTATGACGATGAAAGGTTTGTAAAAGTTTATGCCTGTGAATTGAATGATATAGAACCGAGGGTACAAAGTATTTGGGACGTGGATTTGTTGCGGATCGTAGCCGAGGGGGAGATGGGAGGTGTACGAAAATGTCTAATGGTAATTTCGCTTTCGCAAAGATGAGAAAAAAATCTTTACGTTGTACCAAAAATCTTAAAAACTCACCTTGTAATAGAAATTGAGTTTTGAAGTTTTTCTAATTCTGATAGGTTAAAGGCTCTGTAGTCATTAAGAATAGAGTGATATCGATTAATATTCTGTTTATCTAAGAATACTTTAAATTCATCGATTGCATCTATCAAATATTGCCTTCGGTGGATGATTGCAGACGTTTTTTTTAAACCTGCTATCTGTCTTTCCCAATATGTCCTGTAATTATAGAAATACCTGTTGTATAGCGCTAACTTTATGGCATCAAAATCAAATTGGCCAGCGGCGTTAATATAGGAAAGAAAGATAGCTTTTCTGACTTTTGTTTCTTCTAAATCAATAAAACTGTCGGTGAACAGCGTTGATTGTGCATTCTCAATAGCCTGTTTTGCCACATCTGAACCGGCATATGGGATAATTGACTGATGAATGGCTTCAAGTTCTTCAATCTTCTTTTTTATGTGAGCAGGATATGGATTGGACTCAAAAGAAAGAGATGCCAAACTTGCAACCAAACGATGGATATTATGTGAAACTTTATCTATTTCTTGATCTCTCAGCGAAGAATAGACAAAACTATCACTTGCAATAGCTTTTGATTGATTTGCGCTTTGAATGCGTTTCTGAAAAACCGAGAGTTTTTTTGCTCCCCAGAATAGAAATACAGACAAGACTAAAGCGATAATAAGATCCATATTTATCCGATTGTATGAAAGGTGATGCTGGCCTTAACCAGGGCCAGGGCGGTGATGGATGAGGACGGGATGTCTTGAGGGTCGAAACGGGTATTGAAGCTTTCCAGGCGGATGTATCCGGTTCTGTCTGAGTGCCGGATATACTTGAGCACAGTATAGTCATCTCCGTCGAGCGTGTATGATATAATGTAGATGCTGCCCCAGATGATGTTGTCCGGGTGTAGTTCTACTTTTTTGAAGACGACGATATCCCCACTGGCGATCAGCGGTGCCATGGAGTCTCCCCTGGCGTATATCGCACCGTCCACCGGCGGAAGGTTCGGTATAGTGATGTAATCTGATACAGCGGAGGAGAGATCATGATAAAGGCCAGAAAATCCGGCAGTGGCTTCAAGCTCGAAAAGCGGAACCTTCTGTAAAGGTGTATCTTTATCTGTCTTCAGTTCAAATGTCCTGACCTGGCCCTTTATCATTTCTCCTTCTTCATAGAGAAGCCATTCTCTACTTAAATCAGGAAAGGCGTTTAGAACATTCTCTAACTTTTCAATACCCAATCCCTTTCTCATAGAAGAAACATATCCATTCGATAATTTGGATTGAATTTCAAAATACCGAATCGATATTCCCTTATGCTCACAATAGGCTTTAATCCTGTCTTTTGTTGTCATTTTAAAAAAAGTTGTAGAAAAATGCTCGAAATAATTTGATAATTCGGAACAATGTTCTATATTTGCGGTGTAAACATCACACCGATACTGGCTACAAAGATGATAAAATAAACACACAAAAACAAAGTATGAAACAGATTAAATTAACAATCACAGAACGTAGGGCTCTCCAGGCGCGTTTTAACGTAGGAGACAACTACATTTTGGATGTACTTGGCTACCGCAAGGATGGCCCCACCGCTCGAAGGATCCGCCGGGCGGCTCTCGAGATGGGCGGTAGGTATGTGGATCCAGATTTTGTCCCGAACTGCAACACGAGTTATGTCGGCGGGTTCATTATCCAGACCTTTGCCGATGATGTGGTGCTAAAGATTGACAAGAATACCGGTGACATCAACCTTTCCCATCGTGGTGAAACCATAGAGAGTGTTCAGAACTCGACGATGGCGCTTTGGAATGCTATGGCTAGGAAAGCCCAGGATATAGCCGAAACATCAATGGTAGCTAAATAACATATTATATGAAACAAATACACACAAAAAAGAAGAGCGCTAACAGAGGACGCAAGGGATTCTTCAATCATAGGAACTATACCTATAGTCAACAGCGAGTATTAAAAAGAGAGGCATTTCAGCCTCAGTTCAAGAAACGTCACTACGGACAGCAGGTAAGGAGAACCCAGGCAGTGACGCTGGAAAAACATGTCGGTGTTCGCAGGATCGTCGTTAAAGTGATCGAGCATGTCTACGGACCGTATGATCGCAAGGAGAAAAAGCTCGCACCGCCTTATAAGCGTCACCGGTAGACTTTTGGCATCAGACCGCAGTGATGCGGGCGCCTGCGTCCGGACGATGTTAATTGTAATTGGTTAGAAGTAATTGACAGGGCCACCGGTCGGGCCCAATAAGGCGGAATAGCTCAGCAGGTAGAGCTTCTAAAAAGGCTACATACCAAAGCCTTTGACACGGGTCCGAATCCCGTTTCCGCCGCAGGATTAAAAATTGAAAATATGTCAAAGTATTTTATAACTGTTGTTCTGGCTGTCATTGCGGTTCTCGCCATTGGTGCCATGGTATGGGCTCTCTCTTTGAAGTTGCCCGGCCTGATGTGGTTCCCCGGTTTTTTCGTTGCCATGTGCAGTATCTATGCGATATTGGATATAGCCGGTGCCGATAACAAGGAGAACGTATAATTCACGCTTGACAGATGAATCTCGACAACATAGTTACAGTGACTGTGCAGCAGTTGACGGACGCCAGCTCCGGCGAGGCCGTGATGAGCAGAGCTTGCTACGATAAACTTGTGCAGCGCAAGTCCATCACAGTGGTCCGTCCTGGCAAGGGGCTGGACCATCCGGCCCTTGTGGATTATGACAGTCTTCCCACGCGTTTCAAACAGCGTTATATTGCCATTTACGGCGACCCCCATAAGATGATGAATCAAGACCAGCAGCTTCGGATTGATCCTGAAGCAAGGACCTTCTATGAAGACTATATCCTTTCGGATGACACTCACATCAAGGCCGACAAAATCGAGGAGTTTACTTTGAATGCATCGGTGCTGAACGTCCTTTTGGATATGGAGAAGACGCAGGGGCTCAACCGCCGGCTCTACGGCAACAGCACCCCGATCAACTGGCCGCCCATCTACGATGCCTGCGAGAAGCTGCGTGTGTCTTATGGGCATACCCTGCCGCGCAGCACCGCCCGCCTGAGAGACAAGATCCGTGAATACAAACGTGACGGCTATGTGTGCCTTGTGAGCGGCCACCTGGTAAATGCGAATGCCTGCAAGATCACGGCCGAGGCAGGGCAGTTCATTATTGCGCTCAAATGCTCGCGCACTCCTGTGTATAACAATGCGCAGATCTTTGCGAAGTACAATCAGACGGCGCCTTCCCGCGGGTGGAAGCCGGTGAAGTCCCAGGCTGCTATTACCAGCTTCCTTGAACGTCCCGAGGTGAGGATACAATGGCTTGGATCTGTCATCGGGGACACGAAGGCGAAGATGCAGTACACCCGAATGAATTCCACAATCCTTCCTACCCTCCCGAATGCGCTCTGGTACGGAGACGGTACCAGGCTGAACCTCTTCTACAAGGCCTATGTCGACGGTCGTTATAAGCTGGCCACACTGAATGTCTACGAGGTTATTGATGCGGCCACCGAGGTCTTTCTGGGCTGCTATATCAGCAATACGGAGAATTTTGAAGCTATTTATGAGGCAACCAGGAATGCTCTGGAATTCGCCGGCTGCAAGCCTTACGAGTACGTAACCGACAACCAGGGCGGCACGAAGAGGGCCGACGCCCAGGAATGGCTTGCGAAGGTGGCCACCTGCTTCCGCACCACTGCCCCGCATCAGGCACCGGCGAAGACGATTGAGTCCGTCTTCGGACGCTTCCAGGCACAAGTGCTTCACCAGGAATGGTTCTATACCGGCGGCAACATCACCGCCAAGAGCGACGCGGCGCGAATCCACCGCGAATTCATTGAGGCCAATATTGACAAGTTACCCACCTATAACGAGGTGGTGGAGACTTATATGAATGCACGGCAGCGCTGGAATGAAATGCCGCATCCGGACAAGAGGCGTTTCGCCGGACAATCCAGGATGGCTGTTTATATGTCGCAGACGAATCCGGAGGCAGTGCAGTTGACTGATGCCATCCGCCGGGATCTGTTCTACGTCACCAGCGCAAAGCCTTCCACGTTTACCAACTATGGCATTCAGTTCACCGTTGCCGGAGAGAAGCTGCAGTACGAGGTCTTTGACAAGGATGGTAATCCGGATCTGCTCTGGCGCCGCGAGAACACCGGCAGGGAGTTCTACGTGTCGTATGATCCCCGCGATCTCTCTTCTATCCGCCTTCTCACCCGGGACCAGTATGGTGACCGATTCGTGGCCGTCGCCGGCCCGTATATGCAGGTTCATCGCGCCCTTCAGGACCAGACGGAGCAGGAGCGGAGCTTCATCCGTCAGCAGGATGCACGCAATAAGATTGACAGGATCCAGCGCCAGCTGGCCCTGGATGATCTGATGCACCGTGAAGGTATGGCTCCGGATCAGCACGGGCTGGTCGATCCCGGCTTGTCTGCACTCAATGAGAGCAAGAAGAGCTATGAAAGGTTGCTGGAGAAAGCCATGGCTCAGCATGAACCGGCCCCTGCGGCGGTCTATCCGGACACCATCGGCCAGCAGGAGAAGGCTGACAGCCTGCAGACCCAGTACAACCCTGCAGCAGCCTTGAACAGAATCTGATGAATACACACACAAAAAACAGTAATAACATGGAAGACAACAAAAAAACTGACATCAGGAACCGTCTGGCACGGTACTGTCAGCGTTATCCATCCAACAACATGGCGGCGGCATCTCTGAAGAATATCAGCGCTGCCACCATCTCGAACATCCTTAACGGCAAGTGGAACCTTATCTCCGAGGAGATGTGGCGCCGCCTTGAATCCCAGCTGGTGCGTAACGAAGGCTGGCAGATCTTCTCCACTGCAGCTTACCAGGACATGACATTCTACCTGGACTATGCGCAGAAGCAGAGCAATGTCATGTGGGTTGCCGCTCCTGCCGGCATCGGCAAGAGCACGGCTGCTGCCAGTTATGCAGCGCTGAACAGGAATGTATTCCGCCTTACCTGCGCCCCCGACATGACCCGCTCCGACTTCGTGCACGAGCTGGCCGGCACGGTTGGGGTGCGGGCCAACGGAATGAGCATCCGGGAGTCCTTCCAGGAGATCCTGAAGCATCTTGTCACACTGGAGCGGCCGCTGCTCATCTTCGACGAGGCGGACAAGCTGGCCGACAGCGTGATGTACTATTTTATCGCCATTTACAACGCACTTGAAGACCGTTGTGGGATAGTGTTCCTCTCGACTGCGGCTATTAAGAAACGCATCACCAGAGGGGTACTGAAAGACAGGAAGGGATATGATGAGATCGAGAGCCGCATCTGCAGGCGCTATATCGACCTCACCCCGGTAAGTGCCCGTGAGATAGAGCAGATCTGTCTGGCCAACGGCCTGCAGGACGCTGAGGCCATTGCCCGCGTGAAGGCTGATGTCAAATCCTATGGGAATGACCTCCGGCGCGTGAAGCAGTCGGTAAACAGGGAACTGGTAAATCAGAAGAGGAGCGAACAGGCATAATATGAAGCGTTCTATCTCAGCATCCCAGGCGCTGCAGGTTCGCAACCGGACTCTCGAGGTGTCCCCAGAATGGCAGGGGTGTCTTGGACGGGAGATCTCCCGCCATGGTATCGTCTTCATCTGGGGTAACAGCGGGAACGGAAAAAGCTCTGCAGTCATGGCCTTTGCCAGGATGCTTGCCGCTAGTGGCAAGGTGCTCTATGTGTCGAAGGAGGAAGGGTATGGACTGAGCTTCCAGAATACGCTCCGGAGGTACTGCATGCAGGAGTGCGGGAAGTCGTTCCAAGTGGTCGACAGTGATACGGTGGAGAGCCTGACAGAACGTCTTGACAGGCCTCGCAGTCCGGAGTTCGTTATCATCGACTCGGTGCAGGCTATGGGTATAGGCACGAAGCAGTTCAAGCAGTTGCAGGGGAGTTTTCGCAACAAACTGCTGGTGCTTATTTCACAAGCGGACGGCAAGCGTCCTCTGGGACGTGCCGCGCAGAACATGATGTATGAGGCGGATCTGAAGCTTTGGGTAGAAGGGCATACAGTGTTCAGCAAGGGCCGATTCATAGGGGACACAAAGGAGTATGTAACCTGGGAAGAAGGCGCCCTGCGCTATTGGGAAGGACGTAAAAAGGAGTAGGAAGATGCCAAAGAGTGAAGTCTATAACTGCGATTGCATGGATTATATGAAGACGCTCCCTGATAAGGCGTTTTCATTAGCCATTGCAGACCCTCCTTATGGGATTGGTATATCCAAGTGTAAATCTTTAGGAAAGAAAAGCTCAGCTAAAACATTAACATATTATCCTAAAAATAACTGGGATAACAATATCCCTTCTAAAGCTTTTTTTACTGAGCTGTTTCGCATTTCAGAAAACCAGATAATATTTGGTGCAAATTACTTTTGTCACATGTTACCACCCTCGCCATGTTGGGTGGTTTGGGACAAGTTACAGCCTGAGGATATATCTTTTGCAATGGCGGAACTAATTTGGACTTCTTTTAGGAGAAGCACACAGATGGTTAGAGTATCAAGGGCATTTATTGGAAATAAAGTCTCTAATAATGAATATCTTGCACAAAAGTGGGTAAAAATCCACCCCACACAGAAACCAAGTTGCTTGTATAGTTGGATTTTGAACAAGTTTGCAAATAAGGGAGACACAATATTTGACCCGATGATGGGGAGCCAGTCTAGCAGGATTGCAGCATATAAAATGGGTTTTGACTATGTGGGCTGTGAATTGGACTCTGTATATTTTGAACGGGGGGGGGGCAAGATTTGAAAGAGAATGCCTAGAAAAAGAAGTGCTGCCCAGCGGGCAAACAATAATACAACAAAGTTTATGGTAATATGGCAACAGTAGTTATAAGATCTAGAACGGAAAACCGGATAACCGGGGAGTATATATGGGAGTATCGCCAGGTGAAAGCCTGGAGAGATGGGGCCGGCGCCCTGCAGACGAGAGCCAAAAAGATATCCAGGCATGATGCGGAGAAAAGTATTGAAAAACTTGGTCTGAAGGTTATGCACTCTACCGCCGATGGTCAAGTCTTCGATACCCTGGATGGCGATTTTAGACGGCTTTTCCCCGGCGGACTTCACAACTGGAATGAAATCGAAAAGATAAATAAAATCGACAAGTTATGAGACGCAGTTACAAACAGTTTTACGCGTTGCTACGTCAGCATCCGCAGGCAGACAAAGATGAGCTGGTTCTGCAGTTCACAGACGGCCGCACATCGCATCTTACGGAGATGAATGACGAAGAGTTCATGCAGATGGTCGGTGCCTTGGAGAAGGCTTCGGCGCCTTCACAGGCAGAGTTGAAACGCTGGAGATCTTCGGCCCTTCTCCGCATCGGACGCCTTGGTATAAACACCATTGACAACTGGGATGGAATCAACTCCTTCGTATCTTCAAAAAAGATTGCCGGCAAGCCGTTCTATGAGCTCACGGTTCCGGAGCTTCAGAACCTTGTAAGGAAGCTGGAGTCGATAGAGAGGAAAGGTGGGCTGAAAGCCGTGGAAGACCGGGCGGATGAGCATCAGTCTGCTGCCATGCAGGCCCTTTCGTGGATACCGCGCACTACGGTGGCATCTTAATCAATCACACATAAAACAGTTTTATTATGGAGAAATTATCATCAGGCGTCGATACGACGTACAAAGACAAGGACGGAAAGACCATCCTTGTGCATTCCTATGTAAAGGATGGGGATGGGAACAAGTATTTTATCAACGGTTACTGCCAGGCCGTTCCGGTCGGCAATGATGCTCCTGCAATGGAGCTTTCCAAACTACTGGAGACCTCTGAAGTGTCCGTATTAGGGGCTGAAGAGGTATTGAATGTGGGTACTGCCGGCAGCCAACATCTGCGCAGACGCCGCAAGCATAAGGAGCCGGATCCTGCCGATTCAGAGGGGGAGCCCGCCGCATTGCAGCCCGTCGATATGCGAATGGTCCTGTCTGTCATTCCAGATGACGCCCTGGCTGGAGAGCTGCGCAGGAGGGGCTATTGTGTAACTGCCGTTAAACCGGCTTTGATAAGCCTTTAAACGCCGTTCAAATGAAGCAGATAGTACCAGAATTGACACGTACTGAAGCCCGGGAGCTGGTAGCTGAGCAGCGGAAGGAGTTCGCGCTGATTGGCTCCCAGATGCGCATTCCAGGGCTTATATTGTTTGAGTACGACATGACCACCGGAGAATTGCGTCGTGCATCCGTTGACAGGAAGATATCCCTGCACCTGGATGGGACGGTTGGCGCGGAAAATAAAGTGTCGGCAAGGGATCTGTGCCTGTATATTCAGGCGCTGAATGAGCAGAACGCAATGCGGAAAGTACATCAGATGCTTCAAAAAAAGACTGTAAGAAAAAAACTTTTAAAACCAGGTACAAATGGAAACTAACAACAAACAAACTCAGGCGGTGGAGATGACCGCAGAGGAGTTCGCTGCATTTCAGGCCTTCAAGGCCGAGCAGGCCAAGAAAGAGGCGGAAGCCCGCATTGAGGCGCTCCGCACCAGTTATACCGACATGTCCGAGGCATTCATCAACAAGACCATCAAGAAGCTGTCTCCTCTTTCAGAAAGCATCAGGAAGAAAAAGGAAGAGGTGCTGGAGGAATTCTCCGCCCTGCAGCGTCTCAAGGCTGAGCTGTTGGATATCGACGGGAAGGATATGCCGAAATCTCATACCTTCACCAACAAGGAGGGCACCAAGCGTGTTACAGTTGGCGTTTATGAGACCGACAACTATGACGATACAGTGGAAGAAGGTATCGCCATAGTAAAGAGTTACATCGAGAGCCTGGCGCAGGATGAGCGCTCGCAGCAGCTGGTGAAGATGGTGATGAGCCTGCTTGCCCGTTCGGCCAACGGCGCACTGAAGGCGTCCCGCGTTGTGCGTCTGCACAAGCTGGCCGACGAGTCTGGAGATCCCCGCTTTGTCGAGGGTGTCCGCATCATCGAGGCCGCCTATCGTCCGGCCATCAGCAGGACGTATATCCGCTGCGAGGTGCGTAACATCGACCCGGAGACTCAGGTGATCAAAGACTGGGAGGCTCTCCCCCTCGGAATGACAGAATCGTAAGCTATAACGAAGGATACTCAATATGAAGCGTAATAGAAACAACCGGCTGATTGCCAAGCGCAATGTCAAGATCTGCGCCAGGTACTATTATTGGACCGAAGTCCAGCGTCTCCGCAGCGATGATGCTATACGTCAGCTCTCTGAGGAGGAATTCTTTCTCAGCGAAGCCACCATATTGAGCATACTTCGTAAAATGCAACACACGAGTAATGAAGAGCTCAAGCGTCTCGCGCCGCTCAGGCGTCCGGCAAAACTGCCGAAGATCACGGCAGAGATGCTTGCGCTGATGCCGGATAACTTGTAGTACAATAAACCCCGACAGGATTTCTGCCGGGGTTTATTGTTTTAATGCTGAAGGCGGACTGATATCTTTGGCGTGGCAGTCGCCTGTACTGTCTCCGGAGCTAGCAGCTCCGTCACCGTGCCGGTATAGGTCTGCTCGTAGACCTTGATGCCGTGGTCCCAGGTGTAGAAGCGTGAATTAGTCCGGATAAGCTGTGCCTCGTCGTCGATGCGATATCCCTGCAGCAGTTTGTGCACCTTCGCTCGCATGGCTGCCCTCTGTGCAATCCTGTCCGTCGTGGTGGATCCGTAGTGGGTATCATCGTAGCAGTCGATAATGAGCCTTACGCGGACGGTGGCTTCTCCTTTCTGCGACAGGCCTGCGATATTGCTCCAGGAGACATCGGCCGCGTCGATGAGCACGGCCGGGAAGGTCAGCGGATAGGTATCACGGTTCTCCTGGTTGATCATCTCCAGCTGGCCGTAGTCTTCGTCGATGGTAGAGAGTTCAGGCATTTCCAGCCCAAACAAGTTAATTAGACTTTCCAGTAATTTTTCCATGTTGGTTGTTGATAAATTGTTGAAGTTCTTTGTTGACGACATCCATCACAATTTTGTCCACTTCCTTGCTGGGCCCGAGGAAGTGCCGGCGGGGTATCTTTATACGGCTGCCGGGTTTCTTGAGGGCCATGCGCTTCCAGAACTCCGTCTCCGGTGCGGCCACGCCCATCCGCTCCTTGTGCTCCAGGTGCTTTGCCCAGAAGAAGCGCTTCATACGCTCCGTTACGCCGATATCGTCACCATCATTGTGGGTGGACGCGTAGACTTCATTGTTACGGATGATTACCTTTCCAGGCAGCGGCTCATAGTCGGTATTCATCATCAGGTGGTTGCTTCCGGAGAGAAGGGGGCCGTACTGGCCGGAAGCACCCCGGAAGGCCAGGGTGGTACGCAGCGGGGTCTGCCAGCGGTCCCCTCCGTAGAAGTTGCTCTGGCGGAAGTTCTGACGCACAGAATCCCTCACAGCGCGGCCTACCTTCACCGGCAATGTCCGCAAGTAAAGTTTCTTGAGATCGTCGAGGCTCTCCCTGACCATATTTTCAATGTCCGGTGCTGGCATATATTCAATGAGTTAAAATATATTCATTCTCATTTGGCTGAGCAAGCCTAACCTGACCGTCTGATGACACTAATATAAATTGCGGAATACCGGTATATAAGACTTCAGAATAATATGCGACATATACTTTCATCGCATTAAATGTTCTTTTATAGTCTTTTGCTCCTGCAAATCCGCACTCTTTTGCTAATTTTTGTATTTGTTTTTCAATAGTCATACTATTATTTCTTAATAACTATGTCGGCTACTCTTGTGTCAAAGGGTAAGTCATCAACGCGATAGTAATGTATGCTATTCTCTTTTATACTACCATTATATTTATTAAAAAATTCTTCTGAAGAATAGCGTTCACCTCTTTGAGGATCGTAGAATTGAATCATACCTTTTTTGTCTATCTCAAACGTGATGACGTGGGCATCTGGAGTTTTAGACCATTCCCAATGGATATGATATCGGCCGGGAGAGAGCTTCTTTTCGATAACATCGTTTATTGTTTGAGCTACAGTCGCCCTTGGCCCCCATCCATATTTAGGATCATATTTTGCGCCAGGCAAAACAAAAGCTTGTCCTGGATGTTTTGCTATAAATCCCTTGAATGAGCCTTGGTCGGTTTTTTTCCAAAGAGAAGCCTCTACATTGAAACCGCGTCGTCTCATTTCATAAGCGACAACACATGTTTGACAGTTTTGTGTCTTGCCAATCAATTCGGCCTTTTTAGTGCTAAGCTTTGTATATATCGGATTTACTGCATGATTATTTGCGGCCTCAAAACTCATTTCAATCTGAGGCGGTGAAATACCAAGTTTTTTGGCGAGTTTAATTTCATTCTCTCTTAATGCTTTTCTCTCTTCCCATTCTTTGAGAATTCTTTCTTTTTCTTCCTCCGTCCGCCTCATACTGGAAGGGCTGCGCTTCTGGAGGAAACTTTGCACAGCCTCCTGGGCTCCGGGGTAAGCTTCGGTGATGTACGGGTGGGTGTCGCTGAACAGCTTGCCATCGCTGGCCGGGTTGTTATCCAGCCCCGGCATCGGCAGCGGCGGAGTGTAGCCATCCAGGGCTTCAGCATTCACAGGCTCATCCGTCTGCTGCAGGCTGCACTTGCAGTTCCAACGGTCACCTGGGCGATGCTCCTGCCAGAAAGGATGATTCACCGGCAGGGTGAGTTTCTTTGTCCAGTAGTGCTCGTGCAGCGGGTCCGGCGTGATGGATGTAGTGGGCATCCAACGCACATTGGGGAACACGTCCTGTTCTTCCAGAAAGTGCTTCCAGTCGGCGGCCTGGTGAGCTCGGATGATGGCCGTATCATACTCCGTTTGCAGCCACTGGATGCAGTAATGGTCCGTCATGCCCTTGATATCCAGCCTCCAGCGGTCGAAGCTCTTAAGGCGCCCGGTTACCGGGTCTATGAGCTGGGCTGCGATGTCATTCTGCATCCGGTGAGTCTTGAAGGCTGAGAAGACCGCATTGTTAGTGCGCAGCTCATAGAGGAAGCGGTCAGTAATCACCTCCGGATCCTGGCTCTCGGCAAGGCCTTTGGCCGTCGCCAGGTTGAACAGGCGCAGCGTCTCGTCAAAGATACTCCGCTCGATCTCCGTAGTGACATTTATGTCTTTGTTATAGATTGCACGCAGGCCGTCAGCAAGCGCTTTCGGGCTGAAGGTTATACCCAGCTGGGCGGACTCGTTTCGGAAGCCTTCTCCGGAGCTGCAGACCGGGCAGGTGCAGCGGTACTGGCCGTCAACTAGAAGGGCAAAGGATCGTCTTTGGACGCCCCGTCCTGCGGGGCTAGGCCAAAAAAACGCTTGAACCGATCAAAGAACCGGGCGCTCTCTTCGTTTGTCGGCCGCTGGTTCAGCTGCTCTGCCAGCTGGCGTGCACGCTCGGCCTTCTCCTGGGCTTCGGCCTCCTGCTGCGCCTTCAGCGAGTCGTAGTCTTCCGGCTTCTCTACGTCGAACGTCTTATACAGGTAGTCGTCGGACATCGGCAGGCCCATCTCCTTGAGCTTGGAGACTACGTTGATCTGAACCTGTTTGTCCTGGTACTTCTGCTCGACGCGGACAAACTCTCCTCCATCAGTGTTCACGCCCAGGGAGGAAAAGATCTCCGTCATGTCGTAGTTAAGCAGATCCAGGATGAACTGCACGTCGTCTTCAGTGATCTTCAGCTGCTCCTTGGCCTGGACGGTACCCAGGGCCTGGGTGCCGTTGGTGTCGGACTTTGTCGTGAGGGTGTTGCCGAGGATGGCAATGGACATCTCATCATTGCAGTTGGCCGTAAAGCGCTCATAGAGGTCGTTCGTGCCGCTCTTTCCCTGTGCTTCGTGCAACTGCATGCCCGAGCCTTCCGGGTGGATATAGACGGCATTTACGCCCTGTTTCCGAGCATCGGCCAGCAGACGCTTACGCGCTTCTTCATCACCTGCAGTGTAGGTATATTCCCTTATCGGCATACCGAATATCTGGCAGAACTGTGCCCAGTCGCCCAGGTTGCCCCTCTTATAGAGCGCATACGGTGCGCAGGTGGCCAGCTTGCCGAGGCCCCTGGGATTGTCGCAGATGACCAGACAGTTGGCAAAGGCGTCGAGCGGGACTCCGTTTACGTCAGTCTCGTACAGCAGCACCTCTCGCTTTACAGGGTCGAAGTGTTTGCGGTCGATGAGGTCGAAGGTGATCCAGCCTTTCTCGTCGCGTCGGAACTGGCAAAGGGTGAAGCCCCAGAGCTTGGAGTTTATGGCTTCCTTGACAAAAGCGCGGAACCAGGGGCTCTTTATCTGCTCGTTCACCTCATCTACCGGCTTTCCGTCCCGCTGGAACTCGAAACGCTCGCGGGCAACTGCGCTCAGTCGCTTGTCGATGATGCCGGAGAGATGGCCGTCGGTGGTGATAATGGAGTGATAGATATCGTACAGCTCAGTACGGTTGTAGAAATCTATGGCGCTGGCGCTCTCCAGGGACGCCATGTACCGGGCGATGTTGAAGTGGAACAGCTCAGGACTCTGCAGTATTATTGTTGGGTTCTGCTGTCCGGGCAGGATGTCGCTGGGGCCTGCAGATGTGATGGCCTTTTTTGCGGTGGGCCTGCCGCGTTTTCTTGTTTCTTCCATGGTCTCTTTTATTAAAGATGAGTTGGACGCAATTCTTCTGATGATATCTGCCAGGGGGAATTCGCCGCCTGCTGCTTTTCCGTCAGCCGGGGCGCATCGGCGATGGTGATCTTGCCGGAGGCAACACCTTTCAACCATTCAATTGCACGGTTGTAGCGGTCCTCCCGAATCTTCGACATCTTATATGGGTTGTGCTGGCAGTAAATATGATATATAGCGATATCCAGCGCCATCATCAGCACCAGCTGGTTCCTTGCGCTGCCGGTTGCTTCGAAGATGGCCTTGCAGTCATAGAATTTGTCCATGTAGGAGCGCATTTCGTCGATGGCGCGGTCCTCGCAGATCTCGATGATGGCGGAGTCTGCTATTTCGCTGTCATGTCTCAGGAGTGCGTCCAGTATCTCCCGATGGATGCTGGCATCGTAGTCTTCCAGCGTGATAAATTGGCTCATATTAAATGTTGTTTAATCGGCGTTAAATCATTTGTTACATCCGGCTGTCATGATCTATGAGATCTTCCCTTGAGATGGTGTCTACGGTATTCCCGTCAAGGGCGGTACGGCGGTTGATCTCGGCCACGGCGCCTTCTACGCAGTCCGGGCCGTCGGCCGGATAGGGAAGCGTCATCTCGAAGAGCTTGAACTGGTCGAGGAGTTCTTTCATGTGGGGGTTGTCGGCCTCGTCTTCGTTGAAGAGCCAGGCCCCGTTGCGGTCAATCGGTTCCAGATTCGCCTCGATACGGGAGGCCTTGTCCGTCTTCGGGCGGGCATCCCCGTTGATGAAGAGGCTATCTCCGCGCCGCTGGTTCTCCTCCCTGATGAGCGGCAGGAATACCTGCTCGTAGAACGGATCCTGCAGGGAGTTGTTTTCCACTACGTAGAAGACCGGCACCCGGCCGGCCACCCAGGCCTTGCACTGGTAATACCAGTCAATGAAGACGGCATTCGACGGTCGGTCTACAAAGGCCTTTAAGATGTAGTATGTAGTCCGGATCTTGCCCACAAGGCAGACAGCTTTAGTAGAGCTGGCCGACTTCCCTTTGTTGGAGGTGGAAGGGTCCCCATAACAGACCAGGAACTTGAACTTCGAAAGCGCCGGCATCTTGCCCAGCGGCAAGTTCTTGAACACTTTTCCCTCGTGGATGGGATTGTTCATGTATTCAGCCTGAAAGGCTCCGGTGGAGATGGTGGCCTTTATGCGCTCTATGTGCTCCTGGGAGTTCTTCTCGGGCCAGCTGCTCGCACCGTTCTTGTCGACTATGTTCACAATCATGTGCTTGTCGGCCTTGGCTCCCAGGCGTCCGATGACGGTGTCCTTTGCAATGAGGTTGCCCTTGGCCAGAATGAGTGTCGGAGCGCTCACCGAGCGTGTGGGGATGACGGCCCTTTCGATGAATTCCGTCTTCTTGTCCAGGATAACGGGATTCCTGCAGTCTTTGTCGGTGTCGTAGTCATCTATGTCGATGATGTCCGGGCGGACGGATTCATTCCTGGTACCACGCGGTGCGTTGCCGTAGCCAACTGCCAGGAAGGTGAGACCGCTGCGGGTGACGAAGTTTGACTCCTCCCACTTCGTGAGCGACTGCTGCTCTCCGTAAAAGTCGATGATCCGGCCGTTGGCCTCCAGGTTGGCACGGTAAGGTGCGAGCAGGCGGACGGCTGCGTCCTGGGTAGCGCTGACCATCAGCAGGTAGTGCTTCTGCCCTGTGAGCATCAGATAGAGCTCCTGCATCATTGAAATGGTAGACTTGGCCAGCTCGCGGGCCCAGCTCCACACTTCGAACCACTCTGCCTTTTTGCTGATACGGTTGATGGCTTCCTTTTGGAATGCTGCAAAAGGGCACGAGGCGTAGTTTGGAAAGAAATACTCCATCCATTCTACCGGATGCTTTTCCAGGTAGGCCTTTTTCTTGGCCTTTTCGGCCGCCGAGAGTTTCTCCGGCGGCGTGGCCTTTTTGATATCGCTCTTGAATTGCTCCCACTCAAGTTGAGCCCTTTTTTCGAATTCCTTCATGGCTTAATACTTGGTTTTAAGGAAAGCGTCCCAGAGATCTGTAAATTCGATAGCTTTTGCAGGCTCCACGCCGCGCAGCCATGTAAGGAAGGCTATTCCGGAGTTGACCAATTCTCGTATGCCGGATTCGCTCTCGATCTTGTCGATGGCAGCTGCCAACTTCGCCAGGATATCCGCCTCTTTAGCATTTGGCGTGCGCTCTCCTTCAGCTCTCTGGAGAATGGCTTCATTGATTCGCTGCACGTGAGCATACAGGTTTTTAAGGGTTTTTTCCTTGCCAACGGACATGGATGCCTTTATGTCCGACCAACCATCATCTTTTGCCCACCTGGCAATGGTCTGCCTGGTGGCGTCCACCTTTGCGGCTATTTCCTCAAAGGTAAATTCCCCATGGAGATAAAGCTCCTTGGCGATGGTCTTTTTCTGGGTGTTCTTCAGCTTGCTCGCCATTGTTTAATTTTTTTCTGCAAAAATGGCTTCCACTTGCATTATTTGCAACTTTTAATATTAAACAATAAAATATTATTATATATCAGATATAAGTTATTGATATTTAATAATTCTTAGAATTGCAAATCTCTATCATAGAAGCCATATTTGCGCCATAGTTTTAAGAAAAAAGCAGGTGCCTATGGCCAAGGAAAAATTTTTCAATGTCATTGCGACCGGGAACGGCCGTGCCTCCATCATGTTGTATGGAGAGATTGGCGGCGATGACGGCGTAAGTCCCGAACGTATTGTGTCGGAGATGTCGTATCTGTCCAGTGAATATCCCATGATTGATGTGCATATCAACTCCATGGGTGGCGAAGTGTTCGCCGGGATTGCCATCTACAATGCGCTCAAAGACAGCCCTTCAATCGTCAACATATACGTTGACGGTCTTGCTGCATCCATTGCCGGTGTCATAGCCCTGTGCGGCAAGCCGCTGCACATGTCTCGGTTCTCGCGTCTGATGCTTCATGCCGTCTCCGGATCCTGCAAAGGTGGCGCGATGGCAATGAGGAAGTGCGCTGAACTTATAGAAGGGCTCGAAGGCACATTGGCCGACATGATCAGCCAGAAGTGCGGAATGCCGTCCGAAGAAGTGAAGAGAAACTACTTTGATGGCAAGGACCACTGGTTCACCGCTGACGAAGCCGTAAAACTTGGCCTATGCGATGATATCTACGACATGGATGGTGCCGACACCCTCGGCCCCGCTCCTACCAACGAACAGATTTATCAATTTGTCAACCGGGCCGACAAAAAACAATCACCAAATTATAAAGACATGGAATTCATTGACAAAATCAAGGGCATTGCCCAGTTCAAAGACCTGAGCGAAGAAGCAATTCTCGACAAGGTCAAAAGCATGTCCAACGATGCCGCGAAGGTGGAGGGTCTGCAGCAGCAGATCAACTCCCTGAAGGCAGAGAATGCCGAACTGAAGAAGTCGGCTACGGACGCATTCCTCGATCAGGCTGTCTCCGAGGGCCGTATCTCAAAGGAGCAGAAGGATCAGTACCGCAAACTGATGGACGCGGATGCCACCACTACCCGCGAACTCATCAACTCCCTGCCTAAATCCTCCAAGCAGGTAAACATCCAGGATCTCCTGAACGGCGCCGCCGGTGCAGGCGATGCCAACGACCTGGCAAAGATGACCTGGGACGAGATCGACAAGGCCGAGCGCCTGGGCGAGCTCAAGGATAAGTTCCCCGAGCTCTACAAGGCCAAGTTCAAGGAGAAGTTCGGCGCCTCCCTGTAGTGTAACCCCTAATCGCTGAAATACTATGGCAGTACAGAAAGAAATCTGGCAACGGACCATCATCGAGGGCCTGTTTGCCGACAACACCTTCATGGCGAAGGCCGTCAACGACGACATGTACGTCAAGGAAGGAAAAAAAGTCCATATCCCCAATGCCGGGGCTCCCTCCGGCGTTGAGCTGAACCGCGCCACGGTGCCTGCCACCGCGCAGAAGCGTATCGACCAGGACGTCGAATACACCCTGGGCGAGCTCACCACCAATCCGGTGCACATTCCCTATGCCGACACCGTTGAGCTGTCCTACAACAAGCGCAACAGCGTGATCGACCAGGACCGCAAGCAGCTCATCGAGTCTGCCGCCGAGGCCATGCTGGGCTACTGGTGCCCCGCCGCCGCAAACCGCGTGCTGGCCACCGGCGCCGCCCAGACCGCCTGGACTCCCTCCGCCACCGGAACCCGTAAGAAAATCACCCCCGCCGACGTCGCTGCCCTGCAGACGCGCATGAACGCCGACAACGTGCCCATCACCGGCCGTTTCCTACTGCTGGACGCCTACCAGTACGAGGCCCTTCTGTCGGCGCTCACCGAGACCCAGGCCATCGGCTTCTTCCAGGCTGCCGACGTCAAGCGCGGCGTCATGGGCATGCTGTACGGCTTCGAGGTGATGATGCGTGCCACCGTGCTCCGTTTCGCCACGGCTACCAACCCGCTGGAAGGTACGTTCAAGGCCAAGAGCAAGGCCGGTGCCGCCACCGACAATGCCGGTGCCCTGGCCTGGCAGCAGGACTCCGTGTCCCGTGCCCTCGGTGAGGTGAAGATGTTCGACAGCGTGGACACTCCGCTGTA
>Ga0256405_10005928_pt1 | contig 20303 bp, 14 predicted proteins | sample RumenRJG_02DNA_FD_189096 | JGI IMG/M metagenome (GOLD analysis project Ga0256405, IMG submission 189096) | Bovine rumen microbial communities from Lethbridge, Alberta, Canada - RJG_02 | ecosystem: Host-associated > Mammals > Digestive system > Stomach > Rumen | place: Canada: Alberta... | reverse complement strand
AAAGCGATCATCCCGATCCTTCTCGGCGTACTGATGGCGACGATAATCATGACAGTTTTTTCGTATGCATTTCTTGCGAATGTAGTCGGGTGAATTATGTATGAGAGTTTCGCGCAGGTCTATGATACATTTATGGATAATGTTCCGTATGATGAGTGGGCCGGCTATATCATTGAAAAACTGAAAGAAGACGGGATAGAGGACGGCCTTGTGCTGGATCTTGGCTGCGGGACCGGACAGATGACAAGACGCCTTAGGGACGCAGGCTATGACATGATCGGCGTGGACGGCTCTGTGGACATGCTGCAGATCGCACGAGAGGCAGAGAGCGCAGGCCGCATGGAGACAGGTGCTTCCGATATCCTGTACCTGCTGCAGGATATTCGTGAGTTTGAACTGTACGGAACGGTACGGGCAGTCATTTCCACCTGTGATACGCTGAACTATATCACGCAGAAGGAGGACCTTCTCCAGGTCTTCCGGCTGGTAAACAATTATCTGGATCCAGGCGGACTGTTTCTGTTTGATATGAATACAGTCAGCCACTACAGGGAACTGTGTGCGGACAACACATTCGCAGAGTCCAGGGATGACTGCAGTTTCATCTGGGAAAATGAATATGACGGTGTTTCCGGAATCAATGAGTATGACCTGACGCTCTTTCTGAAAAGAGAAGACGGTCTCTATGAACGATTCTTCGAGACACATACGGAGAAGGCCTGGGAGATCGAAGAGGTCAGGCGGCTTCTGGAAGAGGCAGGGATGGAATATGTCGCGGCGAAGGAAGCCTACACAGACGAGGATGTTTCTTCCGGGACATACCGCGTGCTGATCCTGGCAAGGGAGCATGGGAAGATGGTTTCCCGGCCTGCTGCGGAATGATCTTTGAGTATTAATGATGTCAGATTTAAGGAAGGAAGAACGGGAAGGTTTCTATGCGGTTTTCATTTACGAAGATGCACGGCATCGGCAATGACTATGTGTATGTCAATGGATTCGAGGAGACGATCGATGATCCGTCAGAGGCGGCAAAGATCTTATCAGACCGCCACTTCGGGATCGGTTCTGACGGACTGATCATCATACAGCCATCAGTCAGAGCCGACTGTGAGATGGAGATGTACAATGCGGACGGATCGCGCGGGAAGATGTGCGGAAACGGGATCCGCTGTGTCGGGAAGTATGTCTATGACAACGGGATCGTTGATACTGATGTGATCACGGTCGATACTCTTGCCGGTATCAAGACCCTGAAGCTGAATGTGAAGGACGGACTTGTGGATACGGTCCGTGTGGACATGGGGGCTCCCATATTTACACCTGCCCGGATCCCTGTGGACCTGGATGCGGCAAATGGGAAACTGAAGACCGTGAATGTGGAGCCTTACGGGGAGATCATCCTGAATACGGAGATTCCGGTCACGGAGGATCTGGTCATGAATGGTACCTGCGTATCCATGGGCAATCCCCACTGCGTAGTCCCTGTTGACGACGTTGCTTCCTTTGATGTGGAAGGGATCGGGAAACTGTTTGAAAACCATCCCATTTTCCCTGAGCGCGTCAATACGGAATTCATCCGTGTTGAAGACAGGAAGAATATCCGGATGCGCGTGTGGGAGAGAGGAAGCGGAGAGACATGGGCCTGCGGGACAGGAGCATGTGCCGTGACTGCAGCCTGTATTCTGAACGGATGGACCGATCCTTCGGTCACGGTTCATCTCCTGGGCGGCAGTCTTCAGATCGAGTGGGACAGGGAGAAAGATACGATCTTTATGACAGGTCCCGCAGTGAGTGTGTTTGACGGCGTTATCGATCTGTAATGAAACGGTGGATATTATCAGATTATTCCACTATAATAAGGCTTGGCGGGATTTCTGAAAATACAGACAGAGGATATGGTCTCATGAAGAGAGCAAGATTGAGCGCAATGCTGGCAGGTGTCTGCGCTGGGGCGCTGATGCTGGGCGGCTGCAGCCGCAGCCAGATGAATTATCAGATCGCTGAGGCAATCGGCACAGCCGGAATGTATGAAAATAATGAGCCGGTGGAGACACCCCAGATGGTTATCCGGCGTGAAATGCTGGAAGAATCAGAGTCTGAAGAAGAGGCTCTGATGACAGTGCTTAACAGGGCGGAGGCTCTTGCTGCCGGCTATAATTTCGAGGAAGCGATCTCAGTACTCAATACCATTACCGGTATGCAGTCGAGGGATGAGAGAGTGATCGAAGCCAGAGACCGTTATGAGCAGGGCGATACGAACCTTGAAAACTGGGTGGACGGAGATATTCCTCACCTGTGCTTCCCGACTCTGATATACGATACGACCATGGCGTTTGACGGAGACGGCAAGGCTTCCAGTTATGCCACGACTATGGTGACATGCAAGGAGTTCAGTTCGATCCTTCAGAGTCTGTACGATAACAATTATATCCTGATCGACATCCATACGATCGCTGCAAATACTACCGATGAGCGCGGGACGACTTCCATGGAACAGCTTCAGCTTAAACTTCCCGCAGGCAAGAAACCGGTCATCCTGTCTCAGGACAACCTGAACTACTCAGGCGTTACCAACGGGGACGGCATCGCCACGAAGCTGATTCTTGACGAAGAAGGAAAGGTCAAGGCGCAGTACACAGACAGTAGCGGACATGATGTGGCCGGTGACTTTGATTTCATACCGATCCTTGACACATTTATCGAAGAGCATCCTGACTTCTCATTCCGCGGGGCGAGAGGCATCGTATCCGTATCCGGTTCGGAAGGCGTGTTCGGGTATGATCTTCCGTCGGAAGAGAGTGCCGCACAGAATACGCAGCAGACAGATGCGCAGAGCTCGGACGGATCCGGCGCCCTGGCAGGAGTGATGAATACCACATCACCGGGAGTCTCCACATCCGGCCTGACTGAAGACCAGCAGCAGATCGCCCAGATCAGCAAGGCGCTTACGGATGAAGGATGGAGCATCGCAAGCGCGGGATGGAGCCACAACTACATGAACGACCAGTCGTATGACCAGTTCATGGCAGAGATGGATGACTGGATCGACCAGGTAGGCTCCCTTACAGGTTCCTCGGATATTCTGTTCTATCCTTACGGAGCAGAGGTTGAGTACCCGGGCCAGAAACTTGAATACCTTCTCAGCCATGGCTTTGCATATCTGTGCGGACTGTGGGGAGATACGGACTTCAGGGAGCTCGGAGACGGATACATGCGGATGACCCGCCGTTTCGTAGACGGATATACCCTGGTCAACGCGCCGTCCTATTTCACAGGATTCTTCGCAGCAGGAGATGTACTTGATACAGACCGCTGACTGGTAATCTTTAAGTTAACACACGTCCCGGCATTGCCGGGACGTTTTTTGTGCAGCCGCCGCAGGACTTTAGCAGATTGACGCATCACCGCCCGCAAGGTATAATAACGCGTATAATGTCTGCACGCAGAGCAGGTCTGTGCATGCACACATCACATTTTTGTATGCAAAGAAAACTAATAGTAAGGAGCTAAACAGGGTATGGCAAAGTACATATTCAAAAGAGTGCTTCTCGCAATAGTGACCATCTTCATTGTATGCATGATCACTTTTTTTACGATGAACGCAATCCCCGGCGGACCGTTCGCAGGCGAGAAGGCTAAGTCTCCGGAAGTACAGGCAGCGCTGGAGAAACGCTTTAACCTGGACAAACCGGTAGGACAGCAGTTTGTAATCTACATGGGGAATATGCTTCGGGGAGACTTCGGCATCTCCGCGAAGACCGGGCGAGAGATCTCCCAGACTATCAGCTCCAAGTTCGCGGTATCTGCGAAGCTTGGTATCTTTGCCGTCCTGACAGCAGTTGTGGTCGGCGTTGTGCTGGGAAGTATCGCGGCTCTGATGAGGAACCGGGTCCCGGACAGGGTGATCATATTCCTGTCGACGCTGTTCACATCGCTGCCCAGTTTTGTCCTGGGTTCCTTCCTGCTGGTCATCTTCTCGGTGAAGCTGGGATGGGTCAAAGCCTGGAGCCCGACGGAGCAGAATCTGGTGCTTCCGGTCCTGGCTCTTGCGGCGTATCCGGCGTCCTATATCACCAGGCTGACGAAGACGTCCATGCTGGATGTCCTGGGACAGGATTATGTCAGAACAGCAAGAGCAAAGGGCGTCGCTTCCTGGAAGGTGCTGTTTGTGCATACGCTGCGAAACGCTCTGATCCCGGTAGTTACTTACCTTGGCCCGATGATCGCGTCGGTCCTGACCGGTTCCCTGGTAGTCGAGCAGATCTTCACGATCGGCGGACTGGGAGCCGAGTTCGTCCAGAGTATAACGAACAGAGACTACCCTATGATCATGGGCGTTACCATATTCCTTGCGGTATTTATGGTAACGATGAACCTGCTGACTGATATCGTCTACAAGCTGATCGATCCGCGGATCACGCTTGACTGAGGAGGGCATGAAAATGGATAAGACCTATGATGTAGATCAGATGCCTAAGAAGAATCCGCTCTCCCTGCAGATCGATCTTAGCAAGTTTGAAAAAGCGACAGATGAAGAGAAGAAGCAGGCGGACGTTATGAGTGAGTCCACTTCCTTCTTCAAGGACGGCATGAGGAAACTGAGGAAGAACCCGCTGGCAATGTTCAGTATCATTGTCCTCGTTCTGATCATCCTGATGATCACGATCGTTCCGGTCGTTGTACCCTACAGCTATTCGGACATCATTACCGTAAATGGGAAACGCGACAAGAGTGCCACCAATATGGCTCCGTTCAAGTATTCAAAGATGGAGCAGCAGTATATCGACGAAGGCGGCAAGGTGTTCCCGCATATCATGGGAACGGATGAACTTGGAAGAGACTATTTCGTCCGTGTCGCCTACGGAACCCGCATCTCTCTGCTGGTCGGCGTATTTGCCAGTGTGATCGTCCTGATCATAGGAGTATTGTACGGGTCCATAGCAGGCTACTTCGGAGGCAAGGTCGACCTGATCATGATGAGGATCGTCGACATCATATACTCGCTTCCGGACCTGCTGATGATCATCCTGCTGTCGGTCGTCCTGAACGAGGTACTGAAGTTTGACGGTCACGGAATCCTGGCAAGGCTCGGAACCAACATGATTTCGCTGTTCATCGTATTCGGACTTCTGTACTGGGTCGGAATGGCAAGACTTGTCCGCGGCCAGATCCTTACGATCAAGCAAAATGAATACGTCCTGGCGGCGCAGGTATCCGGGGCGAAGAGCAGCCGGATCATCCGCAGGCACATCCTGCCGAACTGCATCAGTGTCATCATCATTTCGGCGGCGCTGCAGATCCCGTCCGCGATCTTCACGGAATCCTTTCTGAGTTTCATTTCGCTGGGCGTCAAGGCTCCCATGCCTTCACTGGGTTCTCTGGCAAGCGCAGCAAGAAGCGGCATCACGACCTACACCTATAAACTGATCTTCCCGGCCCTGATGATCGGCCTGATCACGCTGGCGTTCAATCTGCTCGGCGATGGACTGAGAGACGCATTTGATCCGAAACTGAGGAGGTAATGAGAATGGCTGAAGAAACGATTCTGTCCGTAGTCGACCTCCATACGTCGTTTACAACGGATAAAGGTGAAGTAAAAGCAGTCAACGGAATATCGTTCAATCTGACTGCAGGAAAGATCCTGGGCATCGTCGGTGAGTCCGGATCCGGCAAGTCCGTTTCCGCATATTCAATCATGCAGATTCTGGAGAAGAACGGATCCATCAAGTCCGGCCAGATCCTGTACAAGGGTGAAGACATCACGAAATGGCCCGAGAGCAAGATGCGCGATTTCCGCGGCAAGAGATGTTCCATCATATTCCAGGACCCCATGACCAGCCTGAACCCGGTCTTTACGATCGGATACCAGCTGGAAGAGGCCATCAGGCTGCATACCGACCGCCGCGGTAAAGAAGCGCGCGACCGCGCTGTAGAGATGCTGGAGCTGGTCGGGGTAAATGAGCCGGAGAAGCGTATCAAACAGTATCCGTTTGAATTCTCAGGCGGAATGCGCCAGAGGGTCATGATCGCGATGGCACTGGCCTGTGAGCCGGACATCCTGATCGCAGATGAACCGACTACCGCACTGGATGTGACGATCCAGGCCCAGATCCTGGAACTGATGAAGGATCTGCAGGCCAAGCTCGGGATGGCGATCATCATGGTAACGCATGATCTGGGTGTCATCGCTCAGATGGCGGACGAGATCATCGTCATGTACGGCGGTAGAGTGTGTGAACGCGGTACGGCGGAAGATATCTTCTACCGTCCGGCACATGAATATACCAAGGGACTTCTTCGCTCGATCCCGAGCGTGGATACCATGGGACAGCGCCTGGAACCGATCTCAGGCACGCCCATCAATCTGCTGAACATGCCGAAAGGCTGCGCGTTCTGTCCGCGCTGTGACGCAGCCATGAAGATCTGCCTGGAACAGCAGCCGCCCGAGACACGAACTGTCGACGGACATCTCGCTGCCTGCTGGCAGGCGATACGCACAGAGATGGACGCGGGAATGATCCGCGTTGAGCAGAAAGCCTGACGGGAGGAAGAAGCAGAATGGATATGAATTATAAACCAAATCCGGAATATCTGGTTGAGGTGAATGATCTGAAGATGTACTTCCCGGTCAAGACTGGTCTCTTCGGAAGAACACCTCTGAAAGCAGCGGACGGCGTTTCATTTGCCATCCGTCCCGGTGAGACGCTGGGCCTTGTAGGCGAGTCCGGCTGCGGAAAGACTACTGTAGGCAGGGCGCTGATAAGACTTTATAAACCTACCGACGGAGATATATTCTTCGAAGGGAAGAGAGTGGATGACAAATCCATAGGAGGACTTCGCAAAGACATGCAGATGGTCTTCCAGGATCCCTATTCATCCCTGAATCCCCGCATGACTGTCGAGGATATCATCGGAGAGCCGCTGGACGTACATAAGATGTATACCAGCCGTGAAGACAGAAGAGACCAGATCCTGAATCTGATGGAGATGGTCGGCCTGAACGCCGAACACGCAACCCGCTACGCGCATGAGTTCTCAGGCGGACAGCGCCAGAGGATCGGCATTGCCCGGGCGCTTGCAACCAAGCCGAAGTTCATTGTCTGCGACGAGGCAGTATCGGCGCTGGATGTATCGATCCAGGCTCAGGTTATCAACATGTTCGAGGACCTGCAGAAACAGCTGGGAGTTGCGTACCTGTTCATCGCCCATGACCTTCTGGTCGTGCATCACATCTCCCACAGGATAGCGGTCATGTACCTCGGCAAGCTGGTGGAGACGGCGGATTCGGACGAGCTGAACGCCAATCCGGTGCATCCCTATACACAGTCACTGCTCTCCGCAGTGCCGCATCCGGATCCGAAGACTGCAAAGAACAGCAAACGAATCATTCTGGAAGGTGATGTTCCGAGCCCTCTGCATATGCCGAGCGGCTGCCCGTTCCGTACACGCTGCCGTTTTGCCACAGAACAGTGCGCGAAAGAGATGCCGCAGCTTACTGACCGCGGAAACGGCCATATGGTCGCCTGCTGGAATAAATAACTTCCCCTTTTTTTTTATAGGAGTATGTTGTATAATCAACCTGATTTTTCATTATTTATCACTAAGGAGGAGGAATTATATGATGAAAAAGGTATTGTCTGTACTTCTTGCAGGCGCTATGGTCATCTCCGCATTCGGAATGAGCACCATGGCAACAGAGACAGAGACAGAGGCTGAGGTTTCCGGAAAGTCCAGCGAAGCAGCTCCGGACTGGGAAGACTATGATGCGAAGATCAACGCGATCTATCAGGAGACAGATCTTGCAAAGCGCGAAGCTCTGATGCATGAAGCAGAGGATGAGCTGATGGCTACCAACGCTGTCATCCCGATCTATTTCTACAATGACATCTACATGATGAACACCGACTGCACAGGCATGTATGCAAACCTGTTCGGTTACAAGTATTTCGCTTATATGAGCACCCCGGACAACACTCTGAACGCAAACCTGGCTTCTGAGCCGGATCACCTTGATCCTGCACTGAACAGCTCTGTAGACGGCGCTTGCCTGGCAATCCTGGCATTCTCCGGACTGTATGCGTATGATGAGAACGGCGGACTGGTTCCTGAGCTTGCAGCTGAAGAGGCTGAGGTCTCTGAGGACGGTCTGACCTATACCTTCAAGATCAGAGAAGGAATGACCTGGTCTGACGGCGAAGTTCTGGATGCTGAGGACGTTGTCTACAGCTGGAACCGTCTTGCAAATCCGGATACCGCTGCTGACTACGGCTATCTGTGCGATTCCATGAACCTTGAGAGAAACGATGACGGAACACTTGCGATCGAGGCTTCTGATGACGGACTTACCTTTACCGCTCATCTGAGCAAGCCCTGCGCATACTTCCTTGACCTCTGCGCATTCCCGGCATTCTTCCCGGTTCCGGAGCAGGCTGTTACCGAAGCTGATCCGAACGGCGAGAACCCCGGCGCATGGGCACTTGAGTCCGGATTTGTCACTTCCGGTCCGATGACCTGCACAGCATGGAAGCACAACGAGTCCATGACTTATGAGAAGAACCCGAACTACTGGAATGCTGAGAATGTTACTCTTGATTCCATCAACTTCATGCTGAGTGCGGATGATACCGCAATTTACAATGCATACAACGATGGTTCCCTTCAGTTCATCGACACCATTCCGAACGATGAGATCGCGAACGTAATCGAGAATGATGACTTCTTCATCATCCCGAACCTTGGAACCTACTATGTAGCATTCAACGTAAACAGCCCGCTGTTCGAAGGAAAGACTCCGGAGCAGGCAGCAGCTATGAGAGAAGCATTCTCAGTCCTGATCGACCGTCAGTACATTGTTGATACCGTAGGCCAGACTGGTCAGCAGCCGGCAGGAACATTCATCCCGGCAGGCATGGCAGACGGCCAGGGTGGCGTCTTCGCAGTCAACGATGATGATTACACCTATCCGGTCACCTGGGACTTCAACGGCGAAGAAGCAGTCGGATACTTTGATCCTACAGCTACCGGCGCAGGCAACATTGAGCAGGCAGTCGAGCTTCTGAAAGAAGCAGGATATGAGTTTGATGACAACAACATGCTTTCCGCTGACACTCCGATCACCGTTGAGTATCTGACCAACGATGGTACCGGTCATATCGCGATCGCTCAGTCGATCCAGCAGGACCTTGCAGCAGTCGGAATCACCATGGACATCAAGTCTGAAGAGTGGAACGTATTCCTGAATGACCGTAAGAACGGCCTGTTCGACTTCGCTCGTGAAGGATGGCTGGCAGACTACAACGATCCGATCAACATGCTTGAGATGTGGCTGACCGATTCCGGAAACAACGACGCACAGTTCGGACGTTAAGCAGTATGACATTTATAGCTTGAAATAATCCCGCTGAATCATTCAGAATGCGGTGGGAACTGACAGCTGATAAGAGGGCTGCCGCATGCAGATGCGGCAGTCCTCATTCTTTTTATGAATCTGACGTTGGGGATTTTTGTCAGCGACTTCCTTATGATCTGTTTGTCCGGAAAATTTTGTTTATTATGCAGTTTGCATATTGTTTAAATGAGTTCTATGCTTCATAATACAAAGAATAATTATTCTGTTTACAGAGTCATAGTTTGCAATGATCACCTAAGGAGGAGTGTGTATGAGTCAGATTTATTTCAGAAAAGGGCTTGCCCTTGTGCTTGGACTTTCTGTATCACTGTCGGCCTGCCTTCCGGCTGCAGCGCAGGAGGATGTAATGCCGGATGCGTTGTCAGCGGAAGAGGTTATGACTGAACTGTCTGAAACTTCAGAGGAAGCCGGGATTGCAGATGAGGACTATGAGATAGCAGACGACGAGGAAGAAATCCTTGAAAATATAGAAGATCAAGGCGAATTCGTGGAGGAAACAGAAGGGGACATCCTGATAGAAGATGCGGATGAGGTCAGCGAGACTGAGGAACCGGAGATGCTGGTGGCACAGGATTCTGACTTCAGCGGGTATTTTGCAGAGACATGGGATGTGGAGACTGTCGAGTATACAGACGGTCTTGTACTCGAAGGACCGGCGGGTGCTTCAGCCTACCAGTGGTATGATCTGCTTTCAGAAATCTGCGTAGTATACGATGATGAAGAAGAAGCGGCGGGACTGAATTCGGTATCGGATGATGAGACGATCCTTGACGGTGCGACTGATCCGACATACAGTCCGGTTTTTGACGATGATGTTCCGATGCACTACTACGGCTGCGTAACGGATGATGGAGATTCCGTTATCTATCAGGTATATATTAAGCAGACTTATATAGGTAAAACGGATATAGTGGATGCAGGCCTTACGAATTCAGAATCCGTAACGATCTATCCCCAGCTTCATTACGATCAGGAAGATGAATATTATCCGAGTGAGAGTTATCTGCTGCTGCCGGGAGAAACCGGGGTCTACAGGTTCACATCTCAGGATGAGTTTGCACAGAATTCACTGGGCGGTTACACGGACCCTGTCGCTTATCTTTATGATGACGAGTGGGATCTGATCGATACCTATGATGGCTGCGGCGACGATGAAGACAAAAACTTCGAATTCACCTTCGGACTTGAGGCGGGTAAAAGGTATTATCTTGATCTGGGATATTGCGATTTCGGAGGCGATGTTGATGAGGATTACTACTGTGATGCGTACGGGACTTATCCTGTTACGATCGACCGCATAACAGAAGAGATCAATTTTCCGCGGTATTTCAAAGGTACATGGAATGTGACGGGAGTATCGGATACGAACAATATCGCACTCATTGCTCCTGTCATATCGACCGATTACCAGTGGTATGATCTCGGGACGGAGCTCACAACGCTCTATGATGATGACGACAATAAGGTCGGATATGATTCCGTTTCAGATGATCCGACAATCTTGAACGGAGAAAAAGATTATGTCTGCATTCAGCCGATCAAGAGCAATGAACTGATCCATTATTATGCGTGCGACACGGCGGACGGGACACGGATGATCTACGAAGTACTTAGAAATGTCAATATTACAAACTTTATGACAATACCTCTGAGCGGGACCTGCACTGTGAACCGTAATTCCATTACATTTGCCACAAACGGCAAAAATTATCCGTTCGAACTGAAACCGGCAGTTTCCGGATTATGTACGATCATATCCCTTGATCCGTATGCCAATGACAGCAATGACTATTACGTGGATCCGGTGATGATCGTAAGAGACAGGAGCGGCAATCAGATTGCAAGAGATGATGACAGCGGAACCGGAGTGAACTTCCGTGTTTCCTTCCGGGTGAAGGCGGGAGCGTCCTATCTGATCACGCCGACCTATACAAGACAATCGTATGACCAGTTAGGGTCTTATCCGTTCAGAGTAATTTTTACCGCTGATCCGAAACCGGTAGTTGTGACAGAGAGGATCACAATCGCGAAGACCCCCTCCTCAGTCAAGGCAAAGGCATCAAAAGGAAAGGTGACAGTTACCTGGAAGAAATTCAAGCAGACAAAGAAGACTAAAGCGATCTGGAAGAGCATAAAGAAGATTCAGGTACAGTACAGTACAGATGCGACTTTCCGGACGGGTGTCGTGACCAAGACGCTTGGAAAGAAAAAGACGAAACTGGATGTTAAGAAACTTAAAGCGAAGACCACATATTATTTCCGGGTACGTTACATGGGTAACGGCGGGTATTCGAGGTGGAGCTCAGTGAAGAAGGTTAAAGCGAAATAAGAAAACATTCTGAAAGAACAGATGACAGGAATCCGGCTTTACAGCCGGATTCCTGTCATTCAGGAGTATCGGGCAGGCTTTGTAAAAGACAGATCAACAGGGTTAAACAACTGTATTGCATTGGGTAAATGGAATATGATATGATTCTACCGTATTGGGTATTCTGGATAATCCCCGATACGGCAGAAGTATTTTGGAACACTTATCTGAGGCTGGATATGGGAAAATACCGGTACGCGAAGGATTACGCGATCCGTGAGGATACAGGAGAGAACGGCCGGCAGAAGATATCGGCTGAGTATACGGCTGGGTTTTATGAATACGACCGGCCGGTCAGTGAGGTAAAGCGCACAGCACGGTATCTTGCCCTGCTTGGCATATTGCTCTGGGCAGCGTTTCTGTGTGGAATGATCCTGATGTCAGGCGCGATGAAGACACTGTATGCAGCATTGCCTTATGCGACAATCGCACTGTGGAACGGACTGTATACACACAGCGTGCTGACACTGTTTAAGGAAACTCCGCCGCTTACCCATAAACAGGCCGACCTGATGAACAACCAGTTCCCGGCAGTATCCATGTTCGCATGCATTTTCTCGGCGATCGCCCTGGGCGGGGAAACTGTTCACCTGATCCTCGGCGCCAGTCTCCTGAAGGGAGATATCGTCTGGATCGTGTGTGACATACTGGTATTCTTATGTGCGGCGGCAGCTTTCAAAAAGCGCAGGGAAATATCGTGTATGAAGCGCTCAGGCGCTTAATATAAAAACAAAAAGGAGGTATTTTCAAGATGATGAAGATGAGAAGACTGATCGCGCTGACCACTGCGTCGATCATGGCACTGTCAGCATGTACCATGGCGGAAGCAGTGACGGAAGCGGATACGGAGGCGGAGGCTGCCGTTGTCGAACGAGAGGGCGGAAATATAGTTTACGCGACCAATACGTTTGGCCAGAAGTTCAGCCCGTTCTTTGCAACCACTGCCTATGATATGGAGGTCGTAGACCTGACGCAGGTCCAGGGACTTGCGGCAGACCGCGGAGGCGCAATAATCGAGAATGGTATCGAGGGCGAAACTGTTAATTATAACGGTACAGATTATACCTACTATGGCATGGGTAATGTAGAGGTTACCCAGAATGACGACGGATCAGTTGACTATAAACTGACCATCCGTGATGACCAGAAGTTCTCTGACGGAGAGCCGATCACAATCGATGACTATATCTTCGGTTTCTATGTATTCGCAGATCCGACTTATGACGGAGCCACCACTCTGTATGCACTGCCGATCGAAGGTATGGAAGAGTACCGCAGCGGCATGCAGTCCAAGCTGGAACTGCTCCTTGCGTCCGAGAAGAAAGGCTACGAAGAGAACGATTATTTTACCGAGGACGAATACAACAGCTTCTGGGAAGCTTTTGACAAAGCCGGCGAAGCCTTCGCGCAGGAGATTGTAGACTACTGCATCGGAGCCGGATATAACGCAGAAGGCGACAGCGTTTCCGCATGTGCTGCCAACTGGGGATATGAGCTTGAGGAAGATGCTACCGCTGCGGATTTCTTCGCATCATTTGTAGATGCTTATGGTTATGACATCAGTGATGACGGAATAAACGCAGAAACTGCAGGCACCTCCATGACTGACTTCCTCCAGGAAGCAGTGGGCGGTGAAGAGGCTATGCTTGAACTGCAGAAAGGTATCGAGACCGGTGCCGGTGCTCCGAATGTTTCAGGCCTTACCCGTATCGATGACTATACCGCTAACATCCACATGACTGAGTTTGACGCTACCGCGATCTATACTGTCGGTCTGTATCTTGCACCGTTGCATTACTACGGCGATCCGGCGGCTTATGATTATGAGAATAACCAGTTCGGCTTCACCAAGGGTGATCTGTCTGCCATTAAGGCAAAGACATCTGAGCCGGTCGGAGCCGGCCCGTATGTGTTCGACGGCTATGCGAACGGCGTTGTTACTCTGAAGGCAAATGAATACTATTTCAAGGGCAAGCCAGAGACGGAAGTGCTTCTGATGCAGGAAAGCATTGATTCTGACTATGTACCGGGCATCGTGACCGGAACGTTTGATATCGCGATCCCGTCCATCAGTGATGAGACTCTGAAGGCAATCCAGGATGCAAACTCCAACGGCGAACTGGACGGCGACGTTCTGCACACCATCCTGGTTGACTACCGCGGATACGGATATCTCGGTATCAACGCAGATCTGGTCAATGTCAATGGCGAGCCGGGCAGTGACGCTTCCAAAGCGCTCCGCAAGGGCTTCATGACTCTTCTGTCTGTCTATCGTGACACAGTCATCAATTCCTACTACGGTGACCGCGCGGCTGTCATCCAGTACCCGATCTCCAATACTTCCTGGGCGGCTCCGAAGCCGGCTGACGAGGGATATCAGACCGCATATTCGACCGACGTCGACGGCAATCCGATCTATGATTCTTCCATGAGTGAAGAAGAGCGCTATGCGGCGGCGAAGGAAGCAGCCATCGGCTTCTTCAAGGCGGCAGGTTTCACTTATGACGAGGAAGCTGGCAAGTTCACAGATGTTGAGAATACCTATGAGATCATGATCCCCGGCGACGGACAGCAGGATCACCCGGCATACGGTGTTGCAGTCGCAGCATCCGAGGTTCTGGAAGAACTGGGCATCAAGCTTCAGGTCAATGACGTAGGAGCTTCCGTATGGAATAACGCTCTTGAAAGCAACACAGCTATGATGTGGGCAGCTGCATGGCAGTCCGTGGTAGACCCGGATATGACTCAGGTCTACTCCAGTGAAAATGCTCACGGCAACGGCACCAACTCCAACCACTATTCCGTGGATGATCCGGAACTGGATCAGCTGATCAAGGATGGCCGCGGAAGTGCGGATACCGAATACCGTAAGTCTGTATACAAGGATGCCATGAACATCATCATGGACTGGGGCTGCGAGCTTCCGCTGTATCAGCGTAAAGACTGCACCGTTGCTTCCTCCGAGCGTATCGTGATTGATTCTATCCCGCATGACATGACTCCTTACTGGGGATGGTATGCAGAGGTTGAGACACTGGCTCTGCAGTAAACAGAACCTTGTCTCTTAAAACCGGTATAATGCTATATAAGTGACAGGATGACAGGGCGGAATCTTTCTGATTCCCGTCCTGTCATGTTTCATACATCTCAGTGGGGATGTCCCCCCGCCTTTATAGTCACTGGAATCTGTCTGCCGGGATCTGCCTTTGACAAGGCAGATCCTGGGCGGAGGAAAGATGGTAGGAGTCATGCTGAAATATACAATAAAACGTATTCTGTACAGTATCCTGATCTTATTCTTTGTCATGTTCATCATCTATGTGCTGATGTATAACATGCCGTCCGGATACATTGAAACAAAGGCAAGAGAGCTTGCCTCCAGGCCGGGTGCGACGAAGAGCTATGCCGAGTGGCTCGCGGATCTTAACGCTCAGTATGGAATGAACAAGGGCGTTGTCGCCGGATACATCACCTGGCTGAAGAGCGCACTTACTGGAAACTGGGGAGACAGCTGGTCCTGGACGATCCCCGTAACAAAAGAATTCCAGAATACAGTATGGTACAGTTTCATTCTGGGACTGGTCTCTTTTATCATGGAGATCCTCATCGCGATTCCCCTTGGCATCAGCGCCGCAAGAAAGCAGTACAGCTTCACGGACTATGCCACCACGGTGATTGCCATGGTCTGCATATCCATGCCGACCTTCTTCCTGGCGACACTGCTGAAATATATATTCTCGGTGAAACTGGGGTGGTTTGACTTAAGCGGCATGCAGGGCCGCAACTATATGAATCTCTCTGATGTCGGAAAGTTTCTGGATGTGGCGAAGCACTTCGTGCTTCCCGCCCTCACCCTGACGATCATCAGTATAGGCAGCCTGATGAGATATACGAGGACCAACATGCTGGAGGTTCTCAACGCGGACTATATCCGGACTGCGAGGGCCAAGGGCGTCCCGGAGAAGAGGGTCATCAACCATCATGCGTTCCGCAATACACTGATCCCGCTTGTGACGACACTGGGCGGTTCCCTGCCGTCGCTGTTTGCAGGTGCGCTGCTCACAGAGACGCTGTTCTCCATCCGCGGGATCGGCTATGCATCGTATACTTCCATGATACAGGGCGATATCCCGTTCATCATGTTCTACCTTGCATTCATATCCATACTGACACTGCTGGGCAACCTGATCTCAGACCTGCTGTACGCGGTGGTGGATCCCCGTGTACGGTTGAGCTAGAAAGGAGGGCAGCACTGTGTCAAGTTATAACCTGAATGAAGTTCTGAAAGAAAGAGATGCGAAGAAACACATGTCAGGTACATCACAGGCAGAGGCTTCAGCCAACAGCCAGCAGATGGACCTCGGGGATGTGAGCCGCGTCAAGGTGCTCTCGCCGGGAAGACAGGTGTTCAAGCGCTTTATCCGCAACAGGCTGGCTGTGTTCGGCTCAGTCACCCTGATCATAATGTTTCTGTTTTCATTTCTGGGGCCGCTGTTTTACCCCTATGGACAGAAGCAGATCTTTTATACCTATGACTACCAGAATGTGAACTATGCGCTGGCCAAGGAGAATACCGGGTTCAACGGTTACGACGTGGACAGCTCGGTTTCAGTGGAACGCAGCGTTGTCAACGTCATGAACAGCACCATCAAGAAGATGATCGCTTCCGATGAGGCTGAGCAGACGATCGTGGGCAAGGAAGGGAATTACCGTGTCGAGAGGATCGCTCCGGGGATCTACACCCTCTCAGCGCTGGAACTGGAACCGGTCTGCAGTATTGGTTCTTCAGAAGTCAAGGTCGGTACTTACTCCATGCTCGGCAAGAGTTTTGACTTTGACACAGACGAGATCCCGGGGCTTGAAGAAGCCGCGGCAAAGTCTGTGAAAGGTGCGTCAGGCTCTTTTGAAGCGGATGGGAAGACCTATACTTTCACGAAGGGTGACAAACCCAAGACCTTTGACATCTATACCCAGATGGACGGTGTCATCTACACCGGAGAAGAGATGGATGCGTCTTTTGAAGAAGAGGCGAACAGGACAGTGGAAGAAGGCCTCTCGTCATTTGAGTGGGATGGCAGAAATTTCACCGTGGTAAGCGGCTCGCAGAAGTCTGACATATATGAAGCAGGAGAGGCATCGATAGCGAAGGTCTTTACCAACTATACGCTGGATACCTTTGAGACCGGGATGAAAATATCTGACGATTTCCGCCCGTCGGCTCTGATGGCTGCTGCGGGAGACGGTACATTCACCGCCGGAGACGGGGAGTACACGATAGAAGAAAAAGACGGGGAACTGGTGGTATACACCGCTGACGGAGAAGAGTATGCGGAGTTCAATCCGTTCTCGGTCCGCAGATATTCAGGTGAGGATACCATGGCCTATGACCTGAAGAAGGCCATCTCAGCCAAAGTACAGGAGATGCAGCAGGAAGGAAGCAAGACTTCGGAAATGACTGCAAATCTTCCCCTTCAGGGGGAAGACGGATCCTACCAGACGGATGAGGACGGAAACTACGTACTCGAGGAAACTCAGATGAAGATCACGCAGCGTCTGGAAGGCGAATATGTGATCAACTGCGACCAGATCAACTTTGTGATCGACAGGTTTGCTTCACCTTCATCCAAACACATCCTGGGAACAGACGGCGACGGATTTGACGTGCTGGCCCGTGTGATGTACGGCGGCCGCATCTCCCTGATGGTCGGTTTCATAGTCGTCATCATAGAGTCCGTACTCGGCGTGATCATGGGCGGCCTGGCAGGTTATTTCGGAGGCTGGGTAGACAACCTGATCATGCGTATGGTGGATATCTTTTACTGTCTGCCTTACCTTCCGATCATGATCATTCTCGGCGCCATGATGGATGCGATCCGTCTGGACACCTACATACGACTGATGGTCATGATGGCAGCCCTGGGACTCATGGGCTGGGCAGGCGTGGCCAGGATGGTCCGGGGGCAGATCCTGTCCCTGAGAGAACAGGAATTCATGGTAGCCACCGAGGCTACCGGCATCCGCATCAAGGACCGCATCTTCAAGCATCTTGTACCCAATGTCATGCCCCAGCTGATCGTTATCTCAACTATGAGCCTGGGCAGCGTCATCATCACTGAGTCGACCCTGTCCTTCCTGGGACTGGGCGTCAAGCATCCGCTTGCGACCTGGGGCACCATCATCAACTCGGTATCCTCCGCGTCGGCGATGGCGCATTACGCACATATCTGGATTCCGGTAGGTCTGCTGATCTGCTTTACCGTTATCGCGTTCAATTTCGTCGGTGACGGCCTCAGAGACGCCTACGATCCGAAATCGAAGCGATAAGGGGGGAGAGGATATGGCAGAGAAAAAAAAATCATCCTATATATCCGGTAAGGAATCCAGAAGGATCACCCGGTTCAACAGGCGCGTCACCAAAAAACTCGAGAAGGAGCGCGCCGACGCCAACAAGGATCCGAAACTCTACACAACAACTATGAAGGATCCGGATAATATTGTGGAATTCGACAATGTCTGCACCTACTTCTTCTCGGACGTAGGCGTAGTGCATGCTGTGGACGGCGTGAATTTCAACGTTCCCAGACATGCAACCGTCGGGATCGTGGGAGAATCAGGCTGCGGCAAATCGGTCACAAGCCTGTCCCTGATGCAGCTGCTTGCCAGACCTGCCGGACAGACCGTGGGCGGTGAGATCCGGTTCAATCGCGGTGACGGTACAGCGTACAACATCGTCAATACGCCCAACGCCATTATGGAGAAGATCCGCGGAGACCAGATCTCCATGATCTTCCAGGAACCCATGACAGCGCTTAACCCGGTATTCCGCATCGGTGAACAGATCAATGAAGTGATCGAGCTGCACAATCCGGATATGTCCGAGGCAGACGTGAAAGCACGTACCCTGGAGATGCTGGACATGGTGGGGATCGCCAACAAGGAAGGCGTCTACTCCATGTATCCTCATGAGCTCTCCGGCGGCATGCGCCAGAGGATCTGTATCGCTATTGCGCTGGCCTGTTCGCCGACCCTGATTATCGCAGACGAGCCGACGACCGCGCTGGACGTAACGATCCAGGCCCAGATCCTGGACCTGCTCCAGAATCTGAAAGACAAGCTCAATTCCTCCATAATGCTGATCACCCATGACCTGGGCGTAGTCGCAGGCATGGCAGACTATGTTGTTGTCATGTATGCAGGACGCGTGGTGGAGAAGGGAACAGCGGACGAGATCTTCCATCATCCCTGCCATCCGTATACCATCGGACTGATGAAGTCGAAGCCTGTGGTGGGGCAGAAGGTGGAAGAACTGTACAATATCCCGGGCAGCGTACCCAATCCGGTTGCCATGCCTGACTACTGTTATTTCCGCGACCGCTGCGAGATGCATTGTGACCGCTGCGGCGGGAAATATCCGGCTGAGGTGCGCCTGAGCGATACTCATATCGTATCCTGCTACCGGTACTATGACGAAGGAGAAGTACTCAGCCTGCCGAAATCTGTGAATGTGGAGGAATTGCTGTGATGGATGAAATGAATAGAAATGAAGCACAGACGGCTTCCACGCTGCAGACAGGAGCTGCGGATGGCGGCAATATCCTGGAAGTCAGGAATCTGGTGAAGTATTTCCCGATCAAGTCCAGCTTCTTCAAACGGACCATCGGCAATGTCAAAGCTGTGGATGGCGTCAGCTTCAGCATTAAGCGAAGGACGACCATGGGGCTTGTGGGAGAGTCGGGCTGCGGAAAATCCACCTGCGGACGGACCATCCTCCGTCTGCTGGAGAAGACGTCAGGCGATGTGATCTTCGACGGGCAGGATGTATTTGCCCTGAGCAAAGAAGAACTCAGGAAGCTGCGTCCCAGGATGCAGCTGGTGCTCCAGGATCCGTATTCTTCCCTGTCTCCCAGGCTTCCGGTCGGCGAGATCATAGGAGAGGCGGTCCGGGAACATAAGATCGTCGATCCTTCCGAATTCGATGACTATATTACACGTGTGATGGATGTGTGCGGCCTTCCGTCCTATTACAAGGAACGGTATCCGCATGAGTTCTCAGGGGGACAGCGCCAGAGGATCTGCATCGCGCGTGCACTCGCACTGGCACCGGATTTCATCGTCTGCGATGAGCCTGTATCCGCTTTGGATGTCTCCATCCAGGCACAGATCATCAACCTGCTCCGGCAGCTGCAGAAAGATTTCGGACTGACGTACCTGTTTATTTCCCATGACCTGTCCGTGGTAGAACACATCTCTGACACCGTCGGAGTCATGTACCTCGGAAACATGGTTGAATATGCAGCGACCGAGAAGATTTATTCAAAACCGCTGCATCCGTATACGAAGGCGCTGTTCTCCGCGATCCCGATCCCGGATCCGGATATCAAACCGGAACGGATCATCCTTAAGGGAAGCATCCCAAGTCCGGCGAATCCGCCCGCAGGATGCAAGTTCAACACACGCTGTGAGCAGTGTATGGAGATATGCAGGAAGAATGTGCCGGAGTGGAAAGAGGTCGAGCCGGGGCATTAC
>Ga0256405_10005927_pt1 | contig 20305 bp, 16 predicted proteins | sample RumenRJG_02DNA_FD_189096 | JGI IMG/M metagenome (GOLD analysis project Ga0256405, IMG submission 189096) | Bovine rumen microbial communities from Lethbridge, Alberta, Canada - RJG_02 | ecosystem: Host-associated > Mammals > Digestive system > Stomach > Rumen | place: Canada: Alberta... | reverse complement strand
CTCCGGGATGGCGCGGGAGACGATGACGCTCATGGCGTAGGGCATGTAGTTCTGCTCCAGCGTGTCGGTGATGGGCTGCTCCGTGGTCTCGCCCCGGAGGCCGAGGACGTTTGGGTTGGAGGGTTTGAGGGCGGAGGCGGCGGCGTTTGGGGACTTTTTCTTCTTCATTTAAGACTCCGAAATATTCTGAATGGGAAATGGTAAATGATGGTGTGCTGCGCACGGGTAAAATCAATGGAAATGTTAAATGTTCACGAAAGGTCGGCGATGTCGAGGAAGCTGGCTCCCACTTCGGCGATGTGGGCCTTGCGGCCTTCGAGGTTGTCGCCCAGGAGCAGGTCGAAGACCTCCGCCATGCGGCCCAGGTCCTCGGGCATGACCCGGATGAGGCGGCGGGTTTCGGGGTTCATGGTCGTCAGCCACATCATGTCCGGGTCGTTCTCGCCCAGGCCCTTGGAGCGGGAGATCGTGGCTTTGGTGTTTTTGAGGCCGGACAGGATCTCCGCCTTCTCCTTCTCGGTGTAGGCGAACCAGGTCTTGCCCTTGGCGTTGATCTCGTAGAGCGGGGATTCGGCAATATACACAAAACCCTCGCGGATCAAAGTGGGCACCAGGCGGTAGAGCATGGTGAGGATCAGGGTGCGGATCTGGTAGCCGTCCACGTCGGCGTCGGTGCAGATGATGATCTTGCTCCAGCGCAGGGCGGCGAGGTCGAACGACTGCAGGTCCTTCGTGTGCTTGTCCTTCACCTCCACGCCGCAGCCCAGCACCTTCATGAGGTCCGTGATGACGTCGGACTTGAAGATGCGCACGTAGTCGGCTTTCAGGCAGTTGAGGATCTTGCCGCGCACCGGCATGATGCCCTGGAACTCGGCGTCGCGGGAGAGCTTGCAGGCGCCCAGGGCCGAGTCGCCCTCGACGATGTAGATCTCGCGCCGCTCGGGGTCACGGCTGCGGCAGTCGACGAACTTCTGGACCCGGTTTGCGATGTCGATGGTGCCGGAGAGCTTCTTCTTCATCCCAAGGCGGGCGCGCTCGGCCGTCTCGCGGCTGCGCTTGTTGACGAGGACCTGGTTTGCGATGAGCTCCGCCTCCGGCTTGTTCTCCAGGAAGTAGACCTCCAGCTGCTCCTTGAAAAACTCCGTCATGGCCAGCTGGATGAAGCGGTTGTTGATGGCCTTCTTGGTCTGGTTCTCGTAGGAGGTCTGGGTCGAGAAGCAGTTCGTCACCAGGACCAGGCAGTCCTGCACGTCCTGGAAGCGGATCGCCGACTCGTTCTTCTGGTAGCGGCTCGTGGTGCGTAAGTAGGCGTCGATGGACGAGACGAAGGCGCTCCTGACCGCCTTGTCCGGCGCGCCGCCGTTCTCCAGCCACGAGGAGTTGTGATAATACTCCAGGGCGCTCACCCGGTTCGAGAAGCAGAAGGCGCAGGAGATCTTCACCCGGTACTCGTCCTTGTCCTCGCGGTCGCGGCCCCGGCGCTCGGTCTGGATGAAATGCGGCCGGGTCAGCGGATTCTCCCCCGCCAGCTCCGTCACGTAGTCCATGATGCCGTTGGGATAGAGGAAGTCCTTCGTCTCAAAGCCGCCCTCGGGCTTCTCGAGGCGGAGGCGGAAGGTGATGCCGGCGTTGGCCACCGCCTGGCGCTTCAGGACGTCGTCGAAGTACTCCGGCGGGATGTCGATGTCCGTGAAGACCTCCAGGTCCGGGAGCCAGCGCGTCACCGTGCCGGTCTTCTTCCGGTCCGCCGCGCTCTTGCGCAGCTCCTTGCCCGGCTCGCCCACCACGCTGCCCTTTTCAAAGCGCAGGTCGTAGCGGAAGCCGTCGCGCCGCACCGTCACGTCCATGTAGCGGGAGGCGTACTGCGTCGCGCAGGCGCCCAGCCCGTTCAGGCCCAGGGCGAAGCCGTAGTCGCCGCCGTCGTTGTTGTTATACTTGCCGCCAGCGTAGAGCTCGCAGTAGACAAGCTCCCAGTTCCAGCGCTGCTCCCGGCTGTTCCAGTCCAGCGGGCAGCCGCGGCCGAAGTCCTCAACCTCGATGCTCCTGTCCCGGTAATAGGTCAGGATGATCAGGTCGCCGTAGCCCTCACGCGCTTCGTCGATGGAGTTGGAGAGGATCTCGAACACCGCGTGCTCGCAGCCGTCCAGCCCGTCCGAGCCGAAGATCACGCCCGGACGAAGCCGGACCCGGTCCGCGCCTTGGAGCTGAGAGATGCTGTCATTGCCGTAGGCAGCGGGAGACGCCGGTTTTGATGCGTTTGCTTTTGCCATAAAACACCCTTTTATTACAATGGTAAATGTGAAATGATAAATGTGGAATTATGATACCACCTGACCTGTCCCGTTTTTCGGACAGGGTCCGGCTTCAGAACAGGAGCTGGTAGAGGACCATGAGGGCCACGCCGGGGACGCCGCCGAGGCCGGCGATCACGAGGCGCAGGTTCGTCGGCTCCATGGTGAAGCCGAAGAAGCGGCCGCCCACGTAGTTCACCGCGTAGAAGACCAGGATGCCCGTGGCGGCATGGACGAGGAATTTCAGCAGCGCCTTGATGGGCTTTGCCAGAAGCCGTACCACGACAACGACGGCCAGGACCAGAAAGGCCAGCATGCCGACGTCAATGAGAATCGTGCTCCAGTCCAGGGTTTGCAGGTTCATGAGTACCTCCGGTACAATGAGAAATGTTCAGGGGGGAAGGATCCGCTGAAGCGGGGGGGTGTTCCGCCCTTCCCCGCCCACGGCGGAGAGCGCCGTCCTCCCGCGGGTAAAGAGCGGCGGGGTTCAGAAGGGCCAGGTGGGAAGCCAGCCCAGGAGTCTGGTCGCGAGGTCGTTTTGGACCGCGATGCCGTTCAGGGCCGGGAAGAACCAGGCGAAGAGCAGCACCGAAACCGCCGTGAACCAGATCGGGTACCGGCGGAGGCGGCGCGGGCCGTCCTCAAACAGCGCGAAGACATAGCACAGCGACGGCACCAGGAACAGCGCCGAGGCAAAGTAGTGATACGCAAAGGTCAGACGGGAGATGAACATCCAGGGGACCAGCCCCGAGGCATAGCCCACCAGCAGAAAGGCCGCCGTACGGTCGCGCCGGAACAGCGCAGTCCATCCCAGGACCAGGAGGCTCAGCAGCCCGCCCCAGCAGATCATCGGGTTCACAAACGCGCCGAAACTCACCCGCTTCCCATCCGGCAGGTATTCAAGGTAGTACAGGATCGGGCGGATGTCCAGCACCCACTGGTACCAGCGGGAGGAATAAGGATGCTCCGCCTTGATGTGGGCATGGTAGGAGAACATGAAGGACTGGTTATCCAGAACCAGCTTCGTATACGCACGGCTGAAGAGCGGGGCGTTCTGGGAGACGCCGTAGGGCAGATAGCTGAGATAATAGATCAGGCCGGGGATCAGAACGAAGAACAGCACGCAGAGGGACGCGTTCTTCAGGAAAGCGCAGAGAAGGGTTCCGGCGGTGTCGGTCCCCCGACCTGCCGCGTGGCGGGGCTGCGGTTCAGAGCTTCCGGTGATCCGGGCTTCTGCGGCCAAAGCTTCGGGAGTGTCGGCGGCGGATCCGGCAGGACGAGTCGGGAGAACCGTCCCCTGTGCGTGAATGGCAGAAAGCAGCTCCAGAAGCCAGTGGCCCAGCCAGAGGACGGCCAGGCCGGCGCCCGCGTAGAGGCAGGTCCACTTGCAGGCGGCGCCGAGGCCGAACAGGATGCCGCACATGGCCAGATTCTTCGTCTTCCCCTCCGTGAGCCAGGCGTACATCTCGTCATACATCAGCAGAATAAAGAAGACGGCATAGCTGTCGACGGTGGCAATGCGGGTCTGAACATAATGCAGGAAACCGGAGGCCAGAAGCGCCGTGCCCAGAACAGGGGCACGCCCTGTCCCGAACAGGCGTTTCAGGAAGCGGTACATCGCCGGCAGCATCAGGACCCCGACCACCGTGCCGGAGAAGCGCCAGCCGAAGGGGGTCATACCGAAAAGCAGAATGCCGAGGGACAGAAGCTCCTTGCCGAGAGGCGGATGGGAGATCTCATACGGCCAGATGCCGTGCAGATGTTCCCAGGCCGTCCGGGCATGATAGATCTCGTCGAAGTAAGAGGAGTTCAGGAAGTTCGAGACAGGAGGAACAAGCCCGCCTTCATCCGTCAGCTCCGGAATGGATGAGGCAGCCAGGATGGCGTTCCCGTCCACGTCCCAGAGCGCGAGCTCGCCCAGCCACGGAGAGCCGGAGGTACAGTGGATGCGGAGATAGTTCACCGGCGCGGTCAGGTTCAGGGGCAGAATCTGCCACTTCAGCACCGCGACATGGTCCTGGTCGAAGCTTGTCTGCGGGCGCCAGCCTTCCGCGTCGTTGGAGTATTCAATGCTGTAGCTCCCCTGCCCCACCCCGGGAAACAGAACCAGCCGGTCGGGTACGGTGTCCTCCGGGAGCCGGAGAATCACATCGCGGCCTTCCATCGGCACAAAGGTCTGGGGTGAGCGGGTGTTGCCCAGGTTCCAGAAGGCGCAGACAGCATAGAGCACGGTAATCAGCATGACAGCGAGCCGGTTCAGACGATCCGGCTCGCTTTTCATGAGCGTCCGCGGCAGCTCACAGGTCTTCAGGTTCGGAAGCCCCGAGAAGAACAGGAGCAGCAGCGCAAAAGTGAGAACTGCAAATGCGAAGGAAGGGGTCAGCATAAAGCGTCCAGAAGCTCCTTGACCGAAGGCAGGATATAATCCGGCTGCCGCTCGGCAGCGGAGGCCATTTCCGGCGTGGTCTCACCGGAAAGGACCAGAACCGACACGGAACCGGCATTCTGTGCCACCGCGATGTCGGTGTACAGACGGTCCCCCACCGCGCAGATCTTCTCATTGGGGATTCCGGTCTGCTTCGAGATCACATCGATCATGTTCCGGTTCGGCTTGCCGATGTAGGTTGGCTTCACACCGCTGGACGCGGTGAGCAGCGCGCAGATGCTTCCGCAGTCCGGAAGAACCTCGTCCGCGGGCATCGGGCAGACCCAGTCGGGATTCGCGGCAATAAAGGCCGCGCCGCGCCGCAGAAAGTGACAGGCCAGGTTCAGCTTTTCATACACCAGCTCGGTATCGAAGCCCTGGACCACGACGTCGACGGAGGTCTCATTGGTATGGCCGAATTCGTCGTTTACCAGGTTGATGTGATAGCTCTGCAGCTCACAGTAAAAGGCTTTTGTGCCGGCAAGATACACGCGGGCGCCGGGGTAGTTCTGATTCAGATACAGTCCGGTTGCCATGCCGGAGGTAAAGACATTCTCCGCCTCGCAGGGGAAGCCCAGACGGCGCAGCCGCGTAATATAATCCGTTCCCGCACGGGAGGAGTTGTTCGTCAGATAGATATAGCGCTTGCCGAGGGAGGGCAGGGCCTCCATCAGCTCATGTGCGCCGGGGTAGACGTTGTCTCCCAGGTACAGGGTTCCGTCCATGTCAAAAAGGAAGAGCTCACAGGATTTCAGTTTGGTCAGATCCATGGTTCTTATTCCTCCTCAGACCACAGCAGTGCGCATTTGACGGCTTTGTGCCAGCCGTTCAGAAGCTTCACGCGCTTTTCTTCCTCCAGCTCGGAGGTAAAGACCCGGTCGACGGCCCAGTTGTTCTTCACATCGTCCAGGCTGTCCCAGTACTTCACCGCCAGACCTGCCAGGTATGCCGCGCCCAACGCCGTGGTCTCAATGCAACGCGGGCGCACCACGTCGCTGCCGATGAGGTCGGACTGAAACTGCATCAGGAAGTCGTTGGCGCAGGCGCCGCCGTCCACCTTCAGCTCGCCGATGTGGATGCCGGCGTCACGCTCCATGGCGCGGACCACATCGTAGGTCTGGTAGGCCAGGGACTCCAGCGTGGCGCGGACCAGATGGGCACGGTTAAAGCCGCGCGTCAGACCGACGATCGCCCCGCGGGCGCGCTGGTTCCAGTAGGGAGCGCCGAGGCCCGTGAAGGCCGGCACTACGTAACCGCCGTTGGAGTCGGCCACCTTCGCGGCATACTGGGAGCTCTCGGCCGCGTTGGAGATGATGCCGAGCTCATCACGGAGCCACTGGATGGCGGCACCGGCAATAAACACAGAGCCCTCAAGGGCGTATTCCACGTGATCCTCAAAACCGACGGCGATGCTTGTCACGAGGCCGTTCTTGCTCTCGACAATCTCCCTCCCGGTATTCATCAGCAGGAAGCAGCCGGTACCGTAGGTGTTCTTCATGCTTCCCGGCTCAAAGCAGCACTGGCCGAAGAGGGCGCACTGCTGATCCCCGGCCGCGCCGGCAATGGGGATCTCGCCGCCGTAGAGCTCGAAATCCGTCTTGCCGTAGACGGCGCTGGAAGGCCGGACTTCCGGGAGAATGCAGGCCGGAATGTTCAGGATCTTCAGAAGCTCCTCATCCCACTTCAGCTCATGGATGTTGAAAAGCATCGTACGGCTGGCATTGGTATAGTCGGTCACGTGAACGCGGCCTCCTGTCAGCTTCCAGATCAGCCAGGTATCGACCGTACCGAAGAGCAGTTTCCCCGCTTCGGCACGCCGCCGGGCGCCGGGCACATGGTCCAGCAGCCACTTGATTTTCGAGCCGGAAAAATAAGCGTCGGGGATCAGCCCGGTTTTCTTCCGGATGGTGTCACCGTAACCCGCTTTTACCAGCTCATCGATGGTATCGGTGGTGCGGCGGCACTGCCAGACAATGGCATTGGCGATGGGTTCACCGGTTTCCTTGTCCCAGATGATCGTGGTTTCACGCTGGTTTGTGATGCCGATGGCAGCCACGTCGGCCGCCGTCGCATCCATCTTGTCCAGCGCGGCGCGGGAGACCTCCAGCGTGACGTCCCAGATTTCATTCGCGTCATGCTCCACCCAGCCGGGCTGAGGATAGATCTGGCGGAACTCTTTCTGCACCGAACTGCAGATATTCCCGTTGTGGTCAAAGAGAATGCAGCGGGAACTGGTTGTTCCCTGGTCAAGGGCCATAATGTACTTCATGCGTTCCGATTCCTTTCCGCTTTTATATTCCGCGTTTCAGATGGTATATATTGTACCGATATTTCAAAAAAAGTCAAGGTTTTGTGGTGCTTTCCCGGCGGGAAACACCGCGGGAACTCCGGCGGGATGCACGAAAGGCTGCACAATGAAAATTCAGACGGGAGTTCCGGCTGATTCAGGCCGATTCAGCGTCTGTTTTTCACCTTCGCGCCGGTGAGCAGATCATGCTTGCACTTTGGGCAGACCCGCAGGACCAGCACACCGCTTACGATCCGCTTTCCGCAGTGCGGGCAGACGCAGAGAAGCCGCGCTACCACGATCACACCGACCACGCAGGCCGCCGAGCCGATCACGAGAAGCATCTGCTCCCGTGAATTCTCCTGCGTAAACATCAGGGCCGCGACACCCAGAACGATCGCCAGCACCACGAGAACCCTGACGATATTTCTCCCCCGCTCATAGCCGGAAACATGTGGTTTCATTTCCTTTCCTGCTCCTTCCCGCGGCACCGGATGCCCCGAGCCGACTTTGACATGATGATAACAGTATGTAGTTTTGCACGAAACAGATTGTCCGAATAATAAACAGTATACTGCGTGACAGTATACCACAAATCACTGTACTGGAAAAGAGCGGAAACGAAATGTTGGAAAATTTTGTTTTCTGTTGTATTTTACAAACACGAAACAATATCTTTCTTATTTCTGTAACATTCCCGGGGTATATTAACTATGCAAGTAACAGTTTTTCATCTTTTTCATTTTGTCCTCAACCCATATAGGAAACGAAGCGGGATTTCCCGCTTCGTTTTCTTTTTGCCCACGCCGCTTTTTCTTGCCATCGGGCAGCACGCATGCTATAATACCTGCGCTTTATCCGCAACTGTACCGGCGCTTTCTCTGCGCCTTGAAAACTACTAAACGGAGATTCTTCATGAAACTGTCATTTCGTGCCTTTCTGGCTTTGATATTATGTAAACTTCTTCGGGCCGTTTCCCGCCTGCTCCACCGCGGCGGGACCGCCATGCCGGGCCGCTTCGCGATGAAGGTCTGCCCGGATCTTCTCTCCCGGCTCTCCGGCGGTGTGAAGACCGTGGCCGTCACCGGTACCAACGGGAAAACCACCTGCTCGCGGATGATGGAAGAAGCGTTTGCAGAGGCCGGGCTCAACTATTTTGCCAATCGCTCCGGCGCCAATCTGATGAGCGGCATCACCACGGAGTTTGTCATGAACTGCACGCTCTCGGGACGGATGAAGAAGGAATACGCCGTCATCGAGTGCGATGAAGCCGCCGCGACTAAGGTCTTCCAGCAGCTGAAGCCGAAGGTGATCGTGGTGACGAACCTGTTTCGCGATCAGCTTGACCGCTACGGTGAAATCACCCACACGCTCTCGAACATCCGTCAGGGAATCGGCGACGCGCCGGAGGCGGTCCTGTGCCTGAACGCGGACTGCTCGCTGACCGCTTCCCTGGCCGACGACGGTCTGCCCAACCAGATCCTCTGGTACGGAGTGAACGCCTCCGCCGGGCTCAAGGCTGTTCCCTCTGCCCTCTCGGATGCCAGCCACTGCATCCACTGTAAGGCGGAATACGAATACGACTATCACACCTATGCGCACCTGGGCGGCTTCCGCTGTCCGAAGTGCGGCTATCACCGGCATGAGCCCGACTTTGCCGTAACGGAGATTCTCTGCATGGACGAGCGTCACAGCGAGGTTACGCTGCGCACCCCGGAGGGAACACAGTCTCTTTCGGTCAACCTTCCGGCCGGCTACAACCTGTATAACGCGGCTGCAGCCGTCTGTGCTTCCACGGCCATAGGGATCCCCACCGCGACCGCCATCCGGTCTCTCGGACGCTTCTCCTGCGGTTTCGGGCGGATGGAAAGCTTTCCTCTCGCCGGCGGCACCCGGATGATCCTTGTAAAGAATCCCGCCGGATGTTCCCAGGCTCTGGAGTTTCTCTCCGGCGTGCAGACGGACATCATTCTGGTCTGCTGTCTGAACGACCGCGGCGCGGACGGAACGGACATTTCGTGGATCTGGGACGCGAACTTTGAACTGCTCTCCTCCTTTGCCGACCGGGTCCGGAAGATCTATGTCTCCGGCGACCGCGCCGACGACATGCGTCTTCGCCTGAAGTACGCCGGCGCGCCGGATGAGCGCATCACGGTGGAATACAGCCCCGAGAAGCTCACCGACGCGCTCGCCGGGGAGACGCTTCCGGTCTATATTCTGCCGACCTACACCGCCATGCTCGACCTGAGGAGCGTGATTGTCCACCGCTGCGGCGGTACCGAGTTCTGGGAATAAGCATGAGAAGGGAGCAAAGCGGAACATGAAACTGAGAATCTGTCACCTCTACCCCGACGTTTTGAACCTGTACGGCGACGGAGGCAACATCATCTGCATGCAGCAGCGCCTGAAGTGGCGCGGGATCGACTCGGACGTCACGCGCGTCATGATCGGCGACCGCCTGAAACTCAGCGAGTATGACCTGCTGTTTATCGGCGGCGGACAGGACTTTGAACAGGAAGTGCTTCTGCCGGACCTGCAGAGCGGCAAGGACCGCGAAATCCGTGCCGCCGTCGAGGACGGTCTCACCGCCCTCACCATCTGCGGCGGGTACCAGATGCTGGGGCAGTATTATGAGACCTATGACGGGGTCCGCTGTGACTTTGTCGGCGCGCTGGACCTGTATACCGTCGGGTCCCGGACCCGCATGATCGGCAACACCGTTTTTCACTGTACGCCCGACTGCGGCGGCAGCACCGTGATCGGTTTTGAAAACCACAGCGGCAAGACCTGGCTCGGAAGGTCGGTGGCGCCGCTTGCGAAGGTGGAAGTGGGCTTCGGCAACAACGGAGAAGACAGGACCGAGGGGGCACACTATAAAAACGTGTTCGGCAGCTACAGCCACGGGCCGATGCTGCCCAAAAATCCGGCCTTCTGCGATTATCTGCTGGAGACCGCGCTGTCGCGGCATTACGGCGCTGTCAAGCTGGAGCCGCTGGACGACCGGGCTGAGCAGACCGCCCACGACAACATGTTCCGCCGGCTGACGAAGCACAAAACCTGAAACAGAAACGACCGCCCAATCGAGCGGTCGTTTTTTCGTGGCTGCGGCTTTTCCGTCCGTTATCTGCTTATGACGGACAGCGTATTCAACATATAGGCAAAACGTCTTCCAAATCCTTCCGAGGCTTCAATCGCGCAATGGGCCGTGGCAATGCGGCAGCCATCGGGCGCAGGAATGATATACACCGTCTGAATCTGAGGCGCCATATTATTGGTGCCCTTGATCACGGAGGCTTCGATCCGCAGGCAGTCGCCTGCACGGTCCAGCGTGCGCGTATCCTCCAGGAGATCATACTCCAGGGAAAGCGCCTCACGGACGGAGGCTGCAGCGGTCTCGGCGCTCTCTGCGCTGTATGTCACTTCAAGCCAGTTTTCGGGGGTTGCCGCGTTGTCCCTGGCCGAAAGGAAGCACTCCCGGTCTGCCTCGCTGCGCCGCACAAAGGATTCATAGTCGTAATCCATCTCAATCCCAAGCGTCTTGTTTACGACATGCTCATATTTCACGGTCTCCTCCATGCCTTCCAGCATGATGACGTCTTCAAAGCGTTCGCCGTCCTGCCGGACAGGCAAAGGCGCGGGTTCCGAAGTCTCGATCACGGCACTCTGCGACTCGGAAGCAGGCACGGCGGTTTCAGCGGGGCTTGATTCAGTGACAGCGGCCGGAGCCTTCCCGCAGCCGGTCAGCAGGAGCATCAGCGCCGCAGAGAAAGCAAACAGAAGAAATATCTTTTTCATGGCTTCCAAAAGTTGTTTCCTTTCTTGGTGTTTCTTTTATGAGAAATTATAGACTCAGAACGAATTGAATACAAGCTACTTAACAGAAATTAAGAAAGCGGAAAAGGTTTTCTTATCGACTCACCTCCTGCAGAAAGAAAGCGATGCCACAGTTTTTTGGCCTGTGGCATCGCTCGTGAAATGAATTGTGGCGGAGGGTAAGGGATTCGAACCCCTGTGGACTTTCGCCCTAACGGTTTTCAAGACCGCCCCGTTGTGACCGCTTCGGTAACCCTCCATGAGCAAGGGGATTATAACAGATTTTGCCTCACAGTTCAAGTATCTTCCTGTTATAATCCCCTTTTTCTTATTTCAGAAGCAGCTTCTTCGCGCTGTTGTAGATCTGGGTTCCGGTCTTCTGGCCGTATTTTTTCACCACGGCACGATAGACCAGCTGCTTCATATTCTTATCGGAATGATATTTCTCTGCCTGGGCCTGAATAAACTCTGTTGCTGCGGCGTTGATGCCCGCAGTCTCCAGGGCGGCCAGGGTGGCCGCGTCCAGCGGTTTGGTCTCTGCTTTCGGCTTGGCGGACTCGGAAGGCTTTGCTTCGGTCTGTTTTTGCGCGGATTTTGCCTCTGCACTCTTTTCCGCCTGCTTCTCGGCAGGTGCCGGTTCCGCTGACTTCTCTTCACTCACCTTTTCTGCGGGAACGGGAGTCACCTGAAGGGGTACCGCTTCCACGACGGGCGCCGCTTCAGCCGCCGGTGCCGTTCCCGCTTCGGATGCGGGAGCTGCGGCAGCTGCGGCGCTCGCCTGCTGCTCCTGCCTGGCGCCGCGCTGACGCTGCGAGCGCTGACGGCCTCTGGTCCGGTTCTGGGCGGATCTGCCGCTCTCCTGCTTCGGTTCGGCAGCTGCGGCCGCGACAGGAGCCTGTTCGGTTTTTGCCGCGGTCTCTTCCGCTGCCGTGGGCGCGGGTGCCAGTTCAGCGGTTTCGGTTGCGGGCACAGGCTGCTCCGCAGCGGTCTTCTGCGGCAGGGCACGACGCTGCGGATTCACCGTGGGCTGGGGCTTCACCGGCTCTGCTTTCGGCTTGAGGTCGGTGGTTTTCCGGATCCGGACGCGCAGACCGCTGCCGCGCTTGTTCCAGAACTCGGCCACCTTGGCAAAGCCGTTATCGTTGCTCACGATGTCATAATAGAGCTCCTGCGGCCGGGTGCCGATCAGGTAGCCCAGGAAGCTCACCAGCGCCAGGTCCAGGCTCTGCTTGCCGCTCTCGGCTTCAATGAAGTGGAGCTGTCCGCTGCGCATGCCGGCGAGGGCCGACATGCTGATCTTGGCGACGTTGCGGGTAAAGAAGCAGTAAACCGCATCCTTGTCACCGAGACGTCCCAGGGCGCTGAAGCCCTCTTCGTGAACATTTTCAAAATCAATCAGATAAATCATAAAAACAATACAAAACCTTTCAATTAAATAGGATAGAATTGCTTCCGGCCGGTGCTCAACGCCGCCAGGTACGAGGCATCAGAAGCACCAGGATCGGATAGATCTCCAGCCGTCCCAGCAGCATCGCCAGCGACAGCAGAAGCTTGCTTTGGACCGAGAAGAACGCGAAGTTCCCCGCCGGCCCGATGATCGGGGTCATACCCGGTCCCACGTTGGACAGGCAGGACAGCGTCGCCGTGAAGCAGGTCGCAATGTCTTTCCCGTCCAGGGAGAGGAGCAGCGAAAACAGCAGAAGCAGCACGAGATAAAGCGAGACGAAGGTATAGGTCGCCCGGATGGTCTCACTCTCCACACGCTGTCCGTCCAATTGAACCCGGACCACATTGCGCGGCCGGCTGATATGCCGGAGATCCGCAATCACGGACTTGAAGAGGATCATGAGCCGGGAGAGCTTGATGCCGCCGCCCGTGCTGCCCGCGCAGCCCCCGCAGAACATCAGCATCATCAGAACCCACTTGCAGATCTCCGGCCAGCGGGTGAAGTCCGAAGTGCCGAAGCCCGTCGTGCTGATCACCGTGGTGACGTTAAAGAACGCATCATGCAGGGCATAGCGGAAGGAATAGCCGGCCTCACGCCAGAGCGAGCATGCGATCACCAGCACGGAAGATGCAATCAGCAGAAGGAAATCACGCAGCTCCTCATTCTTCAGCGCTTTTCTGACAGAGCCGATCAGGATGAGATAGTAGAGGTTGAAGTTCAGACCGAAGAGGATCATAAACACCCCCAGCACCGTCTCGACCGCCTGACTGTGAAAGCCGGAGATGCTGTTGGACATGGTGGAAAACCCTCCGGTCCCCGCCGTCGAGAAGGCGTGGAGCAGCGCGTCATAGAAGCTCATGCCCATCAGCAGAAGAACCAGCGCCTCCACCAGCGTGAGGGCGATGTAGATCATGTAGAGGATCCTGGCCGTGTGGCGCACACGCGGCACGAGCTTTCCCACCGTCGGTCCGGGAACCTCGGCGCGCATGATGTGCATGGAGTGTTCCCCGCTCATGGGAAGCACCGCCATCAGGAAGACCAGCACGCCCATGCCGCCGATCCAGTGGGTGAACACGCGCCAGAACATCACGCCGCGGGGCATGCCGTCGAAGTTGGAGAGCACCGTGGCGCCGGTCGTCGTGAGTCCGGAAACGGTCTCAAACAGCGCGTCGATGTAATGCGGCATGCTGCCCGACAGGACAAAGGGCAGCGCACCGGTCAGGGAAATCAGAATCCAGCCCAGCCCGACGATGACAAAGCCGTCGCGGGCAACAAGGCTGTTCTTTTTCGGCTTCGACACAAGCAGCAGAAGTCCTCCGGGCACCGCCGCCGCGGCCATGGTCACCAGAAAAGGCGCCGGCGATTCCCGAAAGCACAGCCCCGCGATGAGCGGCAGGAGGAGCAGCGCCGCGTAGATCATGAGAATGAGGCCCAGAACCCGGCCGATCATGCGGTAGTTCATCGGGCGCTCTCCAGAATTTCGTCCAGGCTGCGCAGCCGGCCAGCCGCCGTCACCACGATGGCGTGGTCCCCCGGCATGATCACGGTGCTTCCGTTCGGGAGAATGGTCCTGGAACCGCGGATCAGGGCGCTGATCAGGATGTTATCCCGCATGCGCAGCTCCCGCAGCGGAACACGGACGCAGGCGGATTCCTCCAGTACCTGAAACTCCAGTACCTCGACCTTGCCGTCCACCAGGCGGTAGAGCGTTTCCACGCTGCTGCCGGCGGAATCGCTCAGGCCGCGGACATAACGCGCCAGCTGCAGTGCGACGATCTCCTTGGGCGAGACGATGCTGTCCAGGCCGGAGTCGTTCAGGATGTCGGCAAAGTGCTCATGATTGACTTTGGTGACGACCTTCTCGACCCTGCAGCTGCGGGCATAGAGGGAGGTAATGATGTTGTCCCCGTCGTCGCCCGTCAGGGCCACAAAGCCGTCAGCCGTCGCGATGCCGTCCTCCTGCAGCACATCGCTGAAGGTGGCATCGCCGCAAACGATGTGGGCCTGCGGCACCAGGTCGCAGAGCAGATCGCAGCGCTCCCGGCTGCGTTCCACGATCGTGACGTCAATGCCGCTCTCTTCCAGCAGGCGCGTGAGATAAACCGCCGTGCGGCCGCCGCCCATGATCATCACCCGCCGGACCGGGCGCTTATACTCCCCGATCGCGACAAAAAACCTTCTCAGCTCTCCGGAGGAGCCCGTGATGCTGAGACGGTCGCCGCAGCGCAGGACCGTACTGCCGTTCGGAATCAGGGCGTTTCCTTCCCGCTCCACCAGGGCGACCAGGACCCTGGCCCCGAAACGCGTGCCGAGATCCCGCAGCGCGACGCCGTCCAGGGCGCCTTTTTCCGGGATTCGATGCTCCACGATCTCGACGCTGCCTTTGGAGAAAGCGTCCACCCGGGAGGCGCCGGGAAAGCGCAGAATCCGCGAGATTTCCTTGGCGCACTCATACTCCGGGTTGATGATCTGGGAAAGGCCCATGGCATCGCGCAGGAAGGCCACCTGATGCAGATACAGGGGATCCCTGATCCGGGCAATCACATGTTTCGCCCCCAGTTTCCGGGAGGCGATGCCGCAGACCATGTTCACCTCGTCCTTCTCCGTCGCGGCCACCACAAGGTCGGCCGAAGCGACGCCGGCGCCCCGGAGCGCCTCCGGATCGGCGGCGTTTCCCTCGACACAGATGACATCGAGGTCGTTTGAGACCAGGGAGACGGTTTCCGGGTCCAGGTCGATGATTGTGACGTCGTTATCCTCTTCGGAGAGAACCGCCGCGACCGTACGGCCGACCTTGCCGGTACCGGCAATCACAATTTTCATCACAGACTCCCTCCCATGCGAACTAACATACGCGCTTCTCCTCAGCCGAGTCTGGAAAAGACCTGGATCAGAAGCGGAATGGTCACGATCGAGCAGATCGTGCTGTGCTGCACCGCCTCGGAGGCAAAGACCCCGTCCCGACCGTACTGGATGGCGATGACCGAGACGATGACCGCGCTTGGGGCTGCCGCGATGATCATGCAGGTCATGAGCAGGACCGGATCGTCCGTCAGGAAGCGGCAGATCACCCAGGTGAGCACCGGGATCAGGATCAGGCGCACCGCGCTCAGAACCGCGAGCTTCGGCTTGCGGAAAGCATCCAGCAGACTCACCGAGCCCAGCGACGCGCCGATCACCATCATCGACATGGGCATCGTGGCCCCGGAGAGGGAGCTGAAGAGATCCGTAACGACCTTCGGCACCGTGAGATCCGTCAGCAGGATCAGAAGCCCCAGCAGGGTCGCCATCAGCGGAATGCTGAACATGTCTTTGATCCGCAGTTTCCCGGACTCCGTCCCCCGAATCCGCCACACCCCGTAGGAGTAGAGAAAGACGTTGAAGGGGATGCAGGAGAGCGAGACGATGAACACCGCGTAGGCGCCGTAGAGTGCTCCGGCGATGGGCAGCGCGATGAACATGGAATTGCCGACGCCCATCAGGATCTCATACGAGGGCGCGTCGGCGGCCTCCACCCGGACCAGCCGTGTCACCGCCCAGGCCGTCACATAGCCGATCAGCGTCATCACAAAGGTCAGGAGGATGATCTCCGGAAGATTGGAGAGATCCCGCTCGGCCCCGGTGGAGACCATGGAGTTCAGGATCGTACCGACCATGAACACGTTCAGGACCAGGCTGCTGGCCGTGCGGGTAAAGGCCGGGGTGATGACACCGCGCCGCGCCAGCAGGTAGCCGATGAGCATGAGCACGACGAAGACGAGCATTTTACCCAGCAGCGTAGACAATTCCATAAAGCACCTCAAATATGCAGAATCAGCTTGGCCATGTAGATGTAGATCAGCAGCGACACCGTGTCGGTGACGGTGGAGATCAGGGGGTTTGCCATGACGGCGGGGTCGACGCCGATCTTTTCTGCTCCGATGGGCAGCATGCTGCCGACCACCTTTGCGAAGATGACGATGAAGAGGATCGCGAGGCTCACGGTCAGGGCCACCGAGACCGTGATGCCGTCGTTGTGCATGATCATGCCGTCGAGGACCAGCATCTTGACGAAGTTGACCGCGCAGAGGGTCACGCCGCAGAGGAAAGCCACGCGGAACTCCTTCCACATGACGCTGAAGGCGTCCTTCGGCTCGGTGTCCCCCAGGGACAGCGAACGGATCACCGCGGTACTGGCCTGGGCGCCGCTGTTCCCGCCGGTTCCCATCAGGGTGGGAATGAAGGCGATCAGGGCCGCCTGTACCGCCAGCATGTCCTCAAAATGCGTGAGGATCATGCTGGTAAAGGTGGCCGAGAGCATCAGAAACATGAGCCAGGGGATGCGGTTTTTCCAGATCTCCAGGATGCTGCTTCGGGAATAGGGCTTGTCCGAAGGCGTCATGGCGGCCATGAGTTCGAAGTCCTCGGTGGTCTCCTGTTCCATGACGTCGATGATGTCGTCGACGGTAACGATGCCCACCAGACGCCCCTCGGTATCCACCACCGGCAGCGCCATCAGGTCGTAGTCCGAGAACTTTTCCGAGACGCTCTCCTGGTCCTCGGTCGTCGTGGCGAAAATGACATTGCGGTCCATCAGGTCCTCGACAATGGCGTCGTCGTCGGCCAGGAGCAGATCCTTCACCGTGACGATCCCCTCCAGCTTCCGGTGGGCGGAGATGACGAAGCAGATGTAGATGGTCTCCTTGTCTTCCCCGATTCTCCGGATCCGGGCGAAGGATTCCTTCACGCTCATGTACTTCTTCAGATCCACAAACTCGGACGTCATGATGCTTCCGGCCGAATCCTCCGGATAGTGGAGATACTGGTTGATCAGCGCCCGGGTCTGCGGCGTGGCGGTGCGCATGACACGCTTGACCACGTTGGCGGGAAGCTCCTCCATCATGTCGACCGCGTCGTCCACGTACAGCTCTTCAATGATCCCGGCCAGTTCCGAGTCGGTCATGGAGTTGATGATCCGTTCCTGGTCCGGCACGTCGAAGTTCGCGAACACGTCGGCCGCGGTCTCCTTGGAGAGCAGACGAAACACCATCGGCATGCGGTTGTCTTCAATCCCGGAGAGGAACTCCGCCACGTCAAACTCGTTCATCTCTTCCATGCGCTGCTTGAGCGTGCGCATGCTGCGGCTGTCCAGAAGAGCGGTCAGTTCATCATTGCGCTTCTCCTGAATCGCCTCATAGTCCATGGCTTCGTTCTGAACCGATTCGTGACCCAGTTCGTCCATGAAACTCGCCTCCCCCGCATCATCTTGAAACAATGTATTTTATCATCAATTCAAACGGAACACAAGGGGAAAATCTCCACAGCCGAAATACCCCTTGCCCGTCCGGCAAAAGCATGGTATAATAATTTGCTTTTTTATAAAGTATATTACGATATTACGATCATCTGTATTATCTGCATTTTCAGGAGCAAGTTCATGAACGATATCAATTCCATCGGCAACGCACGTCTGATTATCCGCGAGGTCAGCAAGGTCATCGTCGGGAAGGACGAGTCTCTGATCAAGATTCTGCTCGCCGTCATCGCAGGCGGACATATCCTCATGGAGGACATTCCCGGCGTGGGAAAGACCACCATGGCGATCTCCGTCTCAAAGGCCCTCGGCCTGGACTATAACCGTGTCCAGTTTACGCCGGACGTGCTGCCCTCGGACATCACGGGCTTCTCGATCTATGACAAGGAAACCGGAAAGATGAACTATCAGAAGGGCGCCGTTCTCTGCAACCTCTTCCTCGCCGACGAGCTCAACCGCGCCACCAGCAGAACCCAGTCCGCTCTGCTTCAGGCCATGGAAGAGGGCATCGTCACCGTTGACAACCACACCTATCCGGTTCCGAAGCCCTTCATCGTCATCGCGACCCAGAACCCCACCGGCGCCAAGGGTACCCAGATGCTGCCCGATTCACAGATGGACCGCTTCATGCTGCGCCTGTCGATGGGATATCCGTCCCATGACGATGAGATCGAGATGATCCGCCGCAAGCAGAAGGGCGTCAGCACCGAGACGGTTCAGGAGGTTGTGAGCCGTGACGAGCTGATGCGGATCCGGAAGGAAGCCGATCAGGTCTATGTGAAGGACGAGATCATCGACTACATCGTGCGTCTGTGCGACATCACCCGCAACGACGGGCGGATCATCCAGGGCGCAAGCCCCCGCGCCTCGCTGGCGCTGACCGCGCTGAGCAAGGCCACGGCCTGGATTCAGGGCCGGGACTATGTCCTGCCGAAGGACATCCGCTTTGTTTTCTTCGACTGTATCGAGCACCGTCTGATCTGGTCGCAGGAGATGCCCGATGCCGCCGCCAAGAAGGCCGCGCTTCAGGAGCTCTTCACCTCGGTGCAGGCGCCGCGGATTTCATAATGCCGATTCTGCATCTGATCGGGTATCTGATGCTCGTCGGCGGCGCCTGGCTCTTCCGGGCCAGCTATGTCGGCTGGCTGGGGCCCTATGTGTTCGCCACGGCGGTGCTGCTGCCGCTTGTCGTACTGCTGATCTCGCTGCCGTCGATGATGGGCCTGAAGATCACGCTGCTGGCGCCGAAGCGGGTCATCCGCGGCAGCTCCGCAAAGCTGACCGTCGACTTTGTGAACCGGCGGCTGCTCCCGGTCCATTCCATTACGCTGCATCTGGAGATCTACAACCGCTATACCGGAGACCGGTCCCGGCTGAACTATATCTTTCGGAATCTGGAGAGCAGCCGGAGTGAGCTTCCGCTGAACACATCGCTCTGCGGGGAGCTGGAATGCCGCATGCTGCGTTTTGAATGTCGGGACGCGCTGGGTGTTTTCGCCATTCGAAGAAAAGGCAGCTCCACAGCCAGCTGCACCGTGATGCCCCAGGCCGTCGAGGGAGACGAGCCGGTGAATTTTGAAGCGGCCCTGAAGGCTGGCACGATCCTCAAGCCGAAATACGGCGGCGGTTTCGCCGAGGATCATGACCTGCGTCCGTACCGGCCGGGCGACACCGCCAACAGCATCCACTGGAAGCTCAGCTCCAAGATGGATGAGCCGATCGTAAGAGAGCCGCTGATCCCCGAGAACAGCACCATTTTCATTGTCCTCTCCCGCGTTGGCGAGGGAGACCGCGGCCTGGAGGTTCTGCGCTGGCTTTCCAGAAAGCTGACGGAGCTGGATGAGCCGCATGTGATCGTCGCCGACACCCTCTATCCGGTCGGCAATGAAGAAGAGACGGACGATGCCGTCGCGTCGATCCTCTCCTGGCCTCTGCGGGAGCCCTGCGGCTTTGACGCGGGCGGCGCCCGCTGTATCTTTACGATCTCCGCCGGGGAGGTGCGCTGGCAATGAACCGTCACCTCAACCGTTTTGCCAATCTCGTGATTCTGGAGCTGAGCATGCTCAGTCTCTGTGCCCTGGTACGCGACAGTTTCGCCCTGGTGCTCCCTTCCGAGGCCTTTCTGTGGCTGGGGCTTCTGTGCGGGCTTCTGTGGATTGCCGAATCCTTCCGTTACGGCGCTCTGATCGGTCTGCCGTTTTCCGCCGCGGTGCTCTGGTATCTGTATCAGAACCGCAGCGTCGATCTGATCGCGGAAGCCCAGGATCTGCTGGAGCGGATCAGCGCCGTGTATTACGGCCACTATTCCGCGTCCAGCGCGGCCGCTTCCGTGGAGGGATTCAGCGGGAACCACATGGTGGTGCTGCTGTTCGTGTTTTTCATTCTGGCGGCTTTTGTCTCCACCGCCCTCTGTTCCGGCAGCTTTCGGGTCTCTCTGGTGGTGCTGGCGACCGTGCCGCTTTTCGCCCTCTGCATCGCCGTCAACGGCACGCCGAAGATTCTTCCGGTATTGGGCTTTCTGCTCTCGCTGGCCGGCCTGCAGCTGGGCGGAGACGTGTTCCGCTTTGAGGACGGGGCCGGGAAATCGCTGTTTCTGGGGATCATCCCCTGCCTGATGGTTCTGTGCGCGCTGCTTCTGCTCTATAACCCCGACAACTATGAGCCCACCGAGCGGGACATCAATCTCTCCCAGCGCTTCGACAAGCTCGGAAACGCCCTGGCCGACTGGATGAGCGACGAGGAGGGAGAG
>Ga0256405_10005925_pt1 | contig 20307 bp, 22 predicted proteins | sample RumenRJG_02DNA_FD_189096 | JGI IMG/M metagenome (GOLD analysis project Ga0256405, IMG submission 189096) | Bovine rumen microbial communities from Lethbridge, Alberta, Canada - RJG_02 | ecosystem: Host-associated > Mammals > Digestive system > Stomach > Rumen | place: Canada: Alberta... | reverse complement strand
TCCTGCTTGGCAGTCAGGCCGTACATCAGTATTTTTTCTTTTTCATTCTGCATCATTTTCTACACTCTTTCTCTAAGAGAATCATATAACAAATTTGATTATGGATTTAAAAAATAAATTGAAAACTGACACACGTTTCCTCTCAGAAATAGTTAATTGAACTGAATCCAGAAAAAACATCGATTTCTTTATAATTCCAAGAGAAGATTTTCAACGCGTCTTTCTAAAACGCCTGTGTCTCTTCATCAGCATCTCCAACTGACGTTACCTTTTTTCTATAACGTTGCTGACGTTGGGCCGTTTTACCGCATTCCTCAATATCCGGAATCTTACCATTGTTGAAATCATCAAAAAACTTGGAACCAATCTGAATGCGGGTTTTCATTGGAAGCCGTTTCCATTCAATAGCCGGAAATAAATCCCGCAACGTGAAGATCTCTCCTGGTAACACGTTTTTAACCGCTTTTTTAGCCAAATCAACTACAGTATCAACGTCAGTGTTTTTGTTAAACATAACTCATTCCTCCTCATTACTCAAAACATAATTTACGTGATCAGTCCTACCAACCTACCAACCTACTAACCTACTCGAATTATACATCGAATAATTTTCTTTGTCAACCTTTTATCTTACGAAATGTTATATTTGGTAATCCGATCAATAAAATGGCTGCGGCGATAATTTTACAGAACGAATGTTTTTTCAATCAATTCTCCCTTTTTATTCACTAGACCATGGTTTCCAGAAAGATATACGAATAACTTTATTGTTATCGTTCAGATAGAACCATAACTGATACCTGTTTTCTGGGTAAGCAGGATTATGTTTTATATCGCGCTTTATTATGACGGAATATTGGGCCATCCGGGTCGCTTCAGGCATTTTTGGCTCTGGCGAAAAATTTATTATTTTACCGCCATAGGCTTTGATCACTTCGTCTCCTGTAGCGCCGATTCCAATACCGGCTTTTGTTGCAAGTCCCGTATTCCCTGTTATCGTTACCCCTTCAACGGTTCCTCTTTCTTCTGCGCTGGTTGCGGATACGCGTAGTTCCCCGCCGTTGATGTTATAGATACAGATTCTCCCAACGGGAATAGCATGTTCAACTCTGTCCGGCTTGCCGTATCTGGCAAATACTTCAGACATGCTTTGATCCATATAGATTCCGTCGATATTTAAATCTTCTTTTTTGATTTTATTTTTGTCAGATTCTGTAGCTCGCGCTTCCGTTGAGACATGCGGCGCCTTTTCGGCTTGCTTTACCGGTTCCGGCTTATTGCCGCATCCGGCAGCCAAAACTGCGATACATAATATGACATATATAATCTTCTTCACCATAATACCCCTTTCTGCTTTAATATAAGCCCGTAGAGGGCCGTTTAGTATGTTGCACGATAAATGTATCGTCCTTATATCCCCGCGCGGGACTTTATAGATTCGAGTTTGTTTCTTAATTTACATATGCGGATTCCCTGTACCATGCCAGTGATCCCCCGGGTCTGATCCACGATCACTGCCTCCGCCACCGCCAGACCCGCCGCTGGTGAACAGACCGCTAAACACTGCATAAACTAAATAATACATCCCTATCGTAAATATGATCCCCAGGATGATCTGCGGGGCAATGGATAATATGGATAGCCCGACGACCCAGTAAACGATATATTTCATCCGGATCAGCTCCTTTCGTATATTTTAACATATCTTGCCAGACAGGCCTGTGTAAATCTTGTGAAATCAGTGGGTCGCGGGCAAAAAATAAAATAACCCGATTACGCTTTTTTCTTAAACGTAGTCGGGTATTTATTTATCTTCCCTTATTCCAAAAAAAATATATAATGCTTTTTTCTTATCGGCCCGGAGGCATCGCACTTTTTCTATCAGACGTTTTTCTGCTTCCGTAAACCGTTTTCTGGTCGCTGGCTTACTTTCTGTGCCGGAGGAAGGATTGTCAGTAAAGTCGTTCAGGGTCATACCAGCTTCTTTCGCGATCGTGTTCAGCATTATCACGTCAACGAGGTAAGCGCCGCGCTCCCAACTGGATAAAGTTTTCGCGCTAGTTCCAATCCTGTCAGCAAATTCCGCTTGGGATAGCCCTAACCGTAGTCGGGCCGCGCGGATTTTTTGACCGATACTCACTTTATCCATAAGCATCACCATCCTTTCTTTTATCAGTATAAAAGAAAAGGAGGATTATTATAACTATTTGCTTGAATAACAGGAGTGTGAAACTCTCGCTAAAAGTGATATAATATTATATATTAACTTATATTTGTTTTTATCAATATTATGGAGGCTTTAAAATGGAAGTTTTAATTTGCAGTGCACTGGTTATTTATTTAATTTATATTGTTTCCTCTGAATCAGAATCTCCTAAAAAAGTTCCACCTAAAAAACCAATGAGCGAGAGAGAAAAAGCGATTAAGATGGCAGCTCGTCCATTTGTGTTTGAATTTATCAGACAAATTTTTAAATAATATAGAAAAATATAGCACTAGTATAATTAATCCATTTTCGAGGTGTAAATTTTATGGCATTTTGGGGAAAAAAGAAAAGTGATGTTGAGAACATTACGAAGAAAAATATTACGATTCCTTTCGATAGTTTCTCTACAAAAATGAAAGTACGTATAAATGGTGCCCAGTATGGTACGGTTGACGGGAAAGAAATATTATTAGATGACCAAATTATTAATTCTCTGTTTGAACGTATTGCCTATGATTTTGAGCATAATAACAGCAAATACTTTCCGCAACCTAAAAGTGTTTACATTGAATTAAACCCTGTTGACCGTCCTGTAGATACTGCTCCCGGTTCACAAAAATCTGCAGACAGCACTAATGAAGCACCCCCAAACGATTCACAAAAAGATTTTGAGTTATTTACACCTATAACACCTCAAGTCAGACTGGATGATGTTTATTTGGAGCAGGGAACGCGGGAAAACATCGATAATACATTAGCTATATTAAAATATAGGGAAAAGTTGTTTGACGAATGGAAGTTAGGCAATGGTACTGATGGAACCCGTGCAATTGTTTTGAATTTCTGGGGCCCGTCAGGCACTGGAAAAACAATGACCGCAGAAGCCATAGGCTCCTATATCAATCAAAAAGTTTTGCAGGTAAACTACGCGCAATTAGAGTCAAAGTATGTGGGGGAAACACCTAAAAATATTAGCAAGATCTTTAATATCGCAACAGAACAGAATGCTATCTTGGTATTTGATGAAGCTGATTCGTTTTTGGGGAAACGCCTGACGAGTATTACGCAATCCGCTGATTACGGCGTTAATATTACACGTAGTGTGATGCTGATGGAACTGGAACGTTTTAAAGGCGTGGTCATCTTTACGACGAACTTGATAAAAAATTATGATGACGCATTTAAAAGACGGATTCTTGCCAGCATTGAATTTAAAACACCTGACGAGACCGGCAGAATGATTTTATGGACAAAGTATTTACGTAAAAACATACCGGTATCGCCGACTATAACCCCTTCAAATTTAGCAAAGAAGTATGTTGGTATTACTGGGGCTGATATAAAAGACATTGTTCTCGTGGCAGCTATCAACGCTTTGCGTGAAAGCGGCGAAAACGCAATCTTGACTGACGAACACTTTGATCGCGCCGCAAAATTAATAAAAGCCCGGTATACAAAAGAAAACTCGTTTACGACGGTAAAGACAGAACGCATAACGCAGGAACAGTATGAAAAAGAGGTTGGGGAATCATAATGTTAGATTCTATTATAAAGTTTTATAACAAATCAAAACTTCAAGCGGTTGAAGCAATCTCTGATTCCAAAAATAACATATTTTTGGAAAACGGTTTCCTGGATGACTCGGACATTGAAATACAGATTAACCATATCAAAGAAGCTCTCGCTGCTACTGATAAAGAAATCAGTATGCGTCTCAAAGATAAAAATACAGATAGGCAAGCATTAGCACAGTTATCCAAGAGACGGAAGGAAATGATTTTTGATTTTGTATTTTTGGCTAGCAATGACATCAATAATGCAGAACGCTTACTAAAAATTGTAGATGAAAGCTATATAATCCATCGCTGGCTTCTTGCAATCATCCAATATAAACGTAAGGATTACATAACTTCTTATCAGTACTTATCTGATTATTTGGATAGCAATGATTGTTTTAAAGGTCATTTCCTGCTCAATGTGATAGCCGGGGATTTATTTGTACAATCTAACCAATATAAAAAAGCAATACCTCTTTATCAGGAAGCGGTAAAAAGGCGACCTGATTCGATTGACGTCCATAAAAAGCTGCTAATGACATATCAACAGATAGATAATGCTTATGGAATTGCGGTTGAAGAAGCAATTATAGAATTGCTGGAAGATGAGGAGGATTAAAATGTTTACCAGTCCGTTTATTCGCTCCAACAATAAAAAACAATCATCGCCGTTTAGCAGTTTAAAATCCTATTACGGTGGAAACATTATCGCCGTAAAGCCATATTACCGGAGCTCTGGTTCGTTGGTCAGAACGCACTTGAGAACAAAACCTGACGGAGTAAAGGTTAATAATTTTTCTTTTGGAAAATAAGATTAGTCTTTCATTAGGAAAAGGATGAACAGTAATGCAAGAATTCTATTTTTATGATAGGTACGATGTTTTAACTAAGGAATTAAAACAGCTGATTCCATCATATGACAGCATTAAAGCGTATTATCAGGAATTCGATGAAAAAATAAAGAAGCCAGATCTTTATGGAAAAACTGTAAAAGTTACTTCTAAACAGTTCGCAAATGTATTCAAAATCTTAACATCACTGGCTAATGAAATGCAGATGGAAGTCCCGGAAGTTTTTATTTACGAAAATTTTTATTATGAAATTGAATCCTTTGGTACGGATAAACCATGGATTGAAGTTTCTGCAAAAACCATAGCAGATTTTAATGATAAAGAATTACGTTTTTTATTTGCCAGGGAGTTCTTTAAGATTAAAAACGGTATCACTGAACTGTATATGATATGTGAACAAAGCCTTAAGATAATCAATGAAAATTTAAATATCGTTGTTTTTTCTGACAGTGTGTCCAAAATTTTTAAGGTAAAATATGCGCAATGGTCCAGAATATGCCAGTTTAGCGCAGATAATTATGCCTTTCTCTTTACGAAATCTTCCAATGATAAAAATATCGGTGATTTAAAAACCTGTTTAATCGTGATATTGACTATGATTCTGAACAATCGAAAATTAGTTGGAACGGTAAATTTGGCAGAATATTTGAATACCGCTTCTGATATCAATCGGCTTGATGATCCGGCGTCCACTTATACAAAAAACGATGAAAAGATGCCTTACGGTCAATTCCGAATTAAAAATTTGATTCGTTTTGCGTCTCTGACTGAAACAATTGGATATTATGAAAAAGGGAGATAAAGCACTATGCTTACTTGGATTTTAATCGGTTTAGTTTTAGGAGCTGCGCTGGTTGCATTTTGGGATAGTATAAAAAATTGGTTAGATACTGTTGCAGCAGATTGGGTTGAAAGGGAACTCGGTTATGGTGCAAGAAACCGTATGCATAAAGCAGTTGCTATGGTAAACAGAGTTATGCAAAAAGTCAAAAACCGTGCTGTTATTTACACGAAACGATATGCTAATGATTTGTATTTTGATAAAACAACGATAGTGTGTGAAACCGGAATCGAAAATATTGAAGAAGATGTTAGGCAAGAAATTGCCAAACAGGGAACATTAGTTCAGGAATTTGAGTATAGGCAAGTTTAACTTTTATACAAAAAATGTTTTTAAACGAGGAGAAACAAATATGACTTCGGGAAATGTTTGGGAAATTACAGATGTAGCAAACGAAAGAATAAAAGATAAAAAAAGATGGGATCCGGATGACGCTGACAAATCTGAAGAAGATTTAAAACAAGATTTCGAAGAGTGCAAAAAGGCCGCTTTAGAGGGAGATGTTGATGCACAACTTGCGTTAAGCTTTTATTATCTGCAGGGTATTGGAACTGAACAAAATCCGGTTCAGGCTTATCAATGGGCTATGAAAGCCGCTGACCAAAACAATGCTGGAGCAGAGTACTTTGTTGCGGCTTGTTTTAAAGAGGGAATTGGTGTCCGACAGAGTAAGGAAAAAGCACTTTATTGGCTTCAACGAGCTGCAAATAACGGTCTGGCCGCTGCACAGTTTACCTATGGTATGGAAATAGAATTGGGAAATGTACACGACCCAAAATTAAAGCCTTATGACTGGTATAAAAAAGCTGCCGATCAGGGGCGTGCAGAAGCGCAAAATGCATTAGGAATGCTATTTCAAAAAGGGTATGGTGGGGTTCTACAATCTGATACATTAGCTTTCCAATGGTATCAAAAAGCTGCCAGGCAAGGATTGGCGGTAGCAGAATTCAATGTGGGCTACTGTTATTATTATGGCATTGGAGTAAAGCAGAATGAATCAATAGCAATGACATGGTTTAGATTATCTGCAGAACATGGACATCCAGCGGCAGTAGAAACATTACAAAATTTGAAATATGGAGGGCTTGGAGCCATAACAAAACATTGTTATATAACAACAGCAGTCTGCTGTGCTTTAAATAAAGATGATAATTGTTATGAGCTACAAATGTTTCGGCGATTTAGAGACGAATGGCTTTTAAAACAAAATGATGGAAAAGCACTTGTTGATGAGTATTATAATATTGCGCCGGCAATAGTCAGAGCGATAGAAATGCAGGCGAGTCCACAAACTATTTACGAAAATATTTGGAATTGTTATCTACGTAAATGCTTGTCAATGATTGAAAACGGTGGATATGGAGAATGTAAAAATTTATATATGAATATGGTCGACAATCTTAAAAGAGAATATATTAATTCTAAATCAGAGTAAAATGCATATGTAAATATTACTTTAATCTCATTTCAGGTTCATACAAGAGGTGGACGAATGGATAATAAGAATGGTATTTGGCATATTACGGACATTTCCCAAGAACGGGTTAAGGAAACTCCTAAAAGTAATAATACATCTCCAAAGTCTTCGGATTCTAGTTCTTCTGCTATTGGTAGTGTTTTATTTGTGATAGCTTGTGCGGTAGTATTAATTCCAATAGGATTTGCAATAGGGAGTATATTAGTTTCTTTAGCACCGGTTTTAATTGTTATTTTTATTCTATATTGCATATTTAGTTGAAATTAGTATTTTGATGGATATTATTAGGTGAAAAGAAAGTCAATTGCCTACAGGATTATCCTGCGGGCGGCTTTTTATTTACGCCTCTTTGTGATATAGTGAACATAAGTTCTACATAAAAGAGGCGATATCTTATGAAATCAAAATATGAACCTGGCCAACACGTATATTTCCTTATCTGCGGCCGGCATGTTACAAAAGCAACCGTTGTTATGGCTTCCTCTTGGTTTGTCACGATCCGGTTCTATAAAAATGCGGCCGAGAGCATAATCCGTCTCCCGTTTAACAGGATATTTCCCACGAAAGAATAGACCAGCAAGCATATCCATCCTAACCTGCTTCTTGTGAAGCCATTGATACGGGAAGAAAATGGCGAATATGTATATACACCCCTGTGGGAATAAAAACAGCCGCGCGCCGGATTTATATTTTCCGACACGCGGCTCTATTATTTTCCAGGAACCCTAAACCTATTTTACTGATTCATCTTGAACAATGTCATATGTAAAGTCAAAGTACCATTCAGATAAGGGGAACTCAACGTTATCCCCGTTAGTAAGATGGATCTGAAGAACCATTTCCTTTGGCTTCAGACATGCGATCTCGCGACGTTTATCGTCCATAATATCGCCGGCCGGGGCAACTGTAATACTCTTAACCTCTTCCATTGTATAACGACGGAAGTCATCTAAAGCCCTCCGGTTATCTACGATCAATTCAATAGGCTGTAACATTTTGCATCTCCTTCCTTTCGGTCTATAATGTCGGCGGCGCCATTTTATAATGGCCCGGATGTTTTTTAATAATACATCCCGGAATAAATTTCATTTCTTTTCTATTTCCTTTAAATATATCTTTCTGGTTCTTACCAGTTCATCAAGCAATTGGATCATTGATGGAACTTTTTCTTCTATAGCGGCCCATTCATCTTCTAAAAAATTTCTCCAAATGTCATAGGCATCTAACCTTAAAAAGTCGTTTTCTGTAATAAACAGCGGATTAAGAAAATAAATCAATTCTTCTTTATTAGAATGTACTGTTCGACTAATAGTAACATTCTTGTCCAGCAAATCGCCATATTTTCTTGGTTTAATAAGTCTAAAATCTTCATACTCTTTTGCAAAACTACCGTCATAATCTTCACAGTCTTCAATCATCTGGCTTCTGGTAACATACCCAGTATTTCTACAAAAGTTTAACAGCGTAGTTAATATGAAAGAAAAGTCATATAGACGAACATGTGGTGCCGAAAAAATTCGTTCATAATGAATCACATAGTTACCATTAAAAGGGTTTGACAGACATTGACGTAACCATCGTTCATAGGTTTCGTCTTGCATTTCTTCCACATAAATAGAACACAAAAAATTATCTAAGCTGGAAATATCATATATTTTTTTAATATGTGGGCTTTCCCAAAACATAATAGCATTCTTTTTTGATTTTAAGAATTTTAATAACTGCGGCACTCTTGCCTTGTAACGCTTTTTCCCGAAAATCGTGCCGCATTCATCAAACAGGGCCCTTACTTCGCCTTCTCTGCGCCGCCGTTCTTCTTCTTTGCGCTGTATCTCTTCCACCTGCTGCTGGCGTTCCGCTTCGATTTGCCGGAGTTCCTCAGGTGTTTTTTCTCTTGAAGCCTCTATTATCTTTTTTAATCTTGACTGAGGCTTAGTGTTTTTAACAGGTGTATCGGCCATATTATGTTTCCCCTTACTATGAATAGATTTATTATCGAAGCCGGCGGCGCCATTTTTTATGGGCCGATTCCTTAAAATTTCTTTTCTTACTTTTCTATCAGTCCATCACATAATGGCAGCAGTTTATCCAACTTCTCCACGATACGCTTCTGTTCTGCAAGAGGGGGAAGAGGGATTGGGAATGATTTTATAGTTTCCATGGAAATATTATCGTTGGTAGAATTTTTACTATTTTGAATTAATGTCTGAATCAATGGGCCTATAACATTATAATTGATATAAGAAGGAACTCCGGTTTTAACCTTAATAGTAGCTACCCGCTGATTAATTAGCATAGGTTCGTCTAAATGGGTCACAAAAAGGCTTTTGCCAACCGTTCCTCCAGTCATACATAATAATATATTATTCTTTTCTAATAAGTATGGCGCGTATTCATTTTTATATGGATGTCGTACAATTTTTGTATTAATAAAGCCAGATTCACTAAAATCGGATATACGAACAACTCTTATCCCGGATAAGGAAAAGTTTGAACTTTTGAACGCAAAACCACCATTGATGTCAGCTAAGAACTCTAACCTTACCCATTGCCAGTTCTCCGGAATATCAAACGGCACTTCATCCGGCGTAATCTCCGGCAGTGGCTTTTCTTTCTTGATTTTTCCTTCTTTAATCAGCTGACTCTTTTCTTTTGCGATCTGTTCCAGTAAATCAGCCGCATCGCCGTCTTCCGGCAACTGCTCCGTCAATTTCCCTTGCATCGCTGCCTGAAGCAATGCTGCTTTCATATCGCCGGGGAATGTAGCCTTCAGTTTTTCTAGTTCGGTTTCCGTCTTTTCCAGATCATCAATCCGGGCCATCAGTTCTTCTACGCGGGCAACAATACGCTGTTGTTCTGCAAGAGGGGGAATGGGGCATATAAATCTTCTCAACATGTCCTGTGTTATTTGATTAATAGTAGTTGTACCGGCATCTCCTAAAACGCTTTTACGAAAATAAGGAGATTGAATAAGATAATTAATGTAATAATTGCAACGGGTTCTGAAAATAGCCATAAAAGCTCCGAATGACATATTTTCCCTGTCAATGATGGCTGATTTCCCAACTAATCTTTTGCTACCATTTCTTGCGCAAATAAGAATATCCCCTGTTTTACAAATCTTATTTTCAGGAATATCCATTTTTACTTTAACTAAATCAGAATAGTCCATCTTACCATTCTGTATATTGTTAGAACGCAAAACTATCGTTCCTTCAGAATTTATATTGCTTGGTTTATAAGTCAGTCCAATGTTAGTAAATCCGCAGTCACCCAACCTTACCCATTTCCAATTCTCCGGAATATCAAACGGCACTTCATCCGGCGTAATCTCCGGCAACGGTTTTTCTTTCTTAATTTTTCCTTCTTTAATCAGTTCTGCTTTCTCCGCAGCAATCTGTTTCAGTAAATCCTTCGCGTTCCCATCTTCCGGCAACTGCGTTGTCAGCTTGCCCTGAATGGCAGCCTGTAATACCGCCTGGCGCAAATCATCACAGATACGCATGGTCATACCTCCTGTAACAATTTGCGGATTGCTTCCAGTTTCTCGTCCATCTGCCTGTCCAGTTCTTCACGACGTTTTACGAAGTTGTGCATCGTTTCTTCCGGGGAAAGGATTTCCTTTTCTTCCACAGGGAAGCCGCACAGGTCCAAATTGTAATCGCCGGCCGCAATTTCTTCTGCGGCATATTTTTTTGCTTTGAATGTGTCTGTGTCCGTATCGGCAATTTCGGTACGGTTGTTCCACCATTCCACGACGGGATCAAAATGTTCCGGCAGCATGGGTTTGGTCTTGCTGAAATGCTTATATCCTTCGGGCATATCCATACGATAGAACCATGTTTCCTTTGTGGGACCGGTCTTATCGAAGAATAAAATATTCGTTGTAATAGATGTGTACGGGGCAAATACGCTGCCGGGCATGCGGATCACTGTATGCAGATTGCATTCCGCAAACAGCTTCTTCTTAATGGCCAGCTGGGCACCGGTCGTGCCAAATAAAAATCCGTCCGGCAAAATGATGGCGCAACGTCCGTTTTTGCGGAGCCGGTACAGAATCACAACCATAAACAGATCGGCCGTTTCGCTGCTGCTCAGGTCGGCGGGGAAATGGCTTTTGATTCCTTCCTTTTCGCTGCCGCCATAAGGGGGATTCATTAGGATAACGTCAAATTTATCGTCGTCCGTATAGTTCAGCACGTCCTTTGCCAGCGAGTTCATATGATAAATGGCCGGGGAGTCCATCCTATGCAGCAGCATATTCGTGATGCATAACAGATACGGGAACGGTTTCTTTTCAATGCCATAGAAAGAGGTTTCCATGGCCTTCTGATCTTTCGTAGTCTTGACCTGGGGCTCCAATTGTTTCAGCCAGCTTGTGATAAAACCACCGGTGCCACAGGCTAGATCTGCCATATGGTCGCCAATTTTCGGCTGTACCATCCGGGCCATAAAACTAGTGACGGCTCGGGGCGTATAAAATTCACCGGACGATCCCGCGCTCTGTATTTCTTTTAATATTGATTCATAAATATCACCGAAGGCATGGCTCTCTTCATAATCGCCAAAATTAATGCTGTCGATTACGTTCAGAACCTCACGCATGGATACGCCGTCTTTCATATAGTTGTTGGCATCTTCAAAAACGGTCTTTACGATAGCCTTTTTCAGCGGTGTTTCCGTATCAACTTCTAAATTTTTCAGGGTGCGGAACAGCTTATTGTTGACAAAGTCCAGCAGTTCGTCACCCGTCAGGGCAGAACCGTCTGTTTTGTCCGCTGCCCAGTTCCTCCAGCGGCAGTCTTCCGGGATGATGGATTTATAATCGTCTTCATCAAACTCCCAGTCGTCTTCTTTTGCGTCATACACTTTCAGGAACAGCATCCATGCCATCTGTTCGATCCGCTGGGCATCGCCATTGATACCGGCATCCCGGCGCATAATATCTCTGATTTTTTTTACGAATCCGGAAACATTGCTCATATAAGGTCTACCTCATTCTGTATATCTCGTTTTTCAACTGGTTAATTGCGTTATCGTATTTATCTTTGCCGCCAAAGAAGTCCATAATGGTTGCCTGAGAACCCAGTTTCTTAAAATCCGGAAGCTTCAGCACCATTTTGTCTTCCAGCTCCGATATCCCGGTATCGCTGTATTTGTCCAGCAGCGCTTCCAGTACTTTACGTGCTTTTTCACCAAATTTCGTAAAGAAATCGCCCTTTTTAACGGAAGTAGCGCGTTCCTTTCGTGTCATCGGCTTTTTGTCATAAGCAATATGGCACAGGAAGTCAAAGTCATCCACGTCTTCCATGTTTTTATCTTTTTTCAATTCTTCTATGTCTACGTAGAACTTTTCGCATTCTTTTCGGATCGCTTCTTTTTTCTCCAGCTGATCCCAGAATCGGATGAAGTCATCCATAGTGGAAAAATCTTTCCGGAAATTGCGTTTCGTGTAGTCTTCGATGCTTTCCGTATGGAGAAGCTTGCCTTTGGCATCATAGGTCGCAAACCGCCGTTGCAGAATGGTGACCTTGCCGCCTTCGGGCGTTACATAATACTTTTCCGGTTCTTCTTCTATGACCGGAGGTTTTTCAGGTGGCTCGACCGGAGGTTTAGGCAGATCAACAGGCTTTTTCGGCGGATAATCCGGATCAACTTCAATAGGGCCGTCCCAGGCCGGATCGGCAAACAGGGCTCGCACGCCCCGGAAGTCCATAACGGCAAAGTCCGTCTTGCCTTCCTTTACCCGGAGGCGGGTGCCGCGGCCGATGATCTGTTTAAAATCCGTCATAGACGTGATCCACTGGTCAATGGCAATCAGTTTTACCATCTTGCAGTCAACGCCCGTGGATAATAATTTTGACGTAGTGGCAATGACAGGATAGGGTTCCGATACGGAAATAAAATAGTCCAGCTTCTTTTTGCCGTAATCGTCGCTGCCGGTGATCCTTACAACGTAGTCCGGGTTCTCTCTGCACATATCACTGTTCAGGTTCGTCAGCAGTACCCGCATCCGTTCCGCATGGGCCTCGTCCGCACAGAATACAATGGTCTTATCCATCCGGCGGTGTGTCTCCGTCATATATTTGGTAATCTCTTCCGCGACTTTATAATTGCGGTCTTGCAGTACGAGCTTATAATCGTAATCGGAATTATCGTAGATTCGGTCTTCAATTTCGTTGCCGTAATAATCCCGCTGCCCTTTGCTTGGACGCCAGCCGTTGCTGATATCCATATGCACGTCAATGACGCGGAACGGGGCAAGAAAACCGTCTTCAATGCCATTGTTGAGACTGTATTCGTATACCGGTTCCCCAAAGTAAGTTGTGTTGGACGCGTACTTCGTTTCTTTCGGGGTAGCCGTCATACCGATCTGTGTGGCTCCGTCAAAATAGTCCAGTATACAGCGCCACTGGCTGTCGTCTTTTGCGGAACCCCGGTGGCATTCGTCAACGATGATCAGGTCAAAGAAATTCTTAGCAAAATATTTTTTGAACCGCTGCTCGTCGTTATCCCCAATCAGTTGCTGGTACAGTCCGAAATAAACCTGATGGGCTGTGATGGAGGCAGCGTCTTCTTTTTGGAAATTAATTTTGTGGACGACCTTGCTAAGGGGTTTAAAATCCTGCTGGATGGTCTGGTCCACTAGGATGTTGCGGTCTGCCAGATACAGGACCTTCCGCTTCATCTTGGCTTTCAATAACCGGTAAACGATTTGGAATGCGGTCAAAGTTTTTCCGGTGCCGGTCGCCATAACTAATAAAATACGGTTCTGCCCTCTGGCAATAGCGTCTAATGTCCGGTTAACGGCAACGCGCTGATAATAACGGGGCGGGTACGTGTTCTGATCGGAATAATACGGCTGTTTTATAATGGCTTCTTCTGTTTCGGTAAGGCCCTGGCCACCGTTGATTTCACGTTTGTACCGGGAGATCATCTCTTCTTCTGACGGAAATTCATCCAGACTGAGGAACCGCTCTTTACCGGTCATAAAGTCATATTCCTGAAATCCGTCTCCGTTGGAGGAGTAAGCAAACTTCAGGTCCATCATCGTTGCATACGTCTTGGCTTGCTGCATGCCAAAGGAAACCGTATGGGTATTGTCCTTAGCTTCTACTACAGCAATAGGATATCCGTTATTCAGGTAAAGAATATAGTCGGCCTTCAGCGGAGCTTTCCGGACGCGCATGTTACCTTCTAACGAAATTTTGCCGTCAGTGATCTGCACTTCCATACGAATCTTATCCGGGCTCCAGCATTTTTCAATGGCCGGAGTGATATAGAGATGCTTTATATCTTCTTCGGTCAGATTTTTCTTATCTGTTTCCATATCCGTACCTCGTATCGGTCGTCGCCGCCGTATTATAAATAAACGTATATTATATTATATCATAATTAGGAAGGAATTTCCTTAAACAGTAAGACGGATATAGTATTAAAAGGTTAATGGGGGTGGTGGTTCTCGCGAGCGCATATATACACGCATATATTAAAACGCGGCTCCGGGGAGTGTAGATTTTCTGAAGCATGCGCGGAAAGCGGGTTCGTGCGGTTAGGTGGGATGAAAATGGTTAACATATCCTACTATTTTAGTAGAAGATTAAATTGTTCCGTAATACCTATAAATTAGTAGGAATTGAAAACTGTCGTAAGAGGGCGGCGCGCAAAAAATAATAAACGAAAAGTCTTTCTATCCTTGCAGGCTCTTGTGTATCTCGAATAACTGACCTAAACCACAAAACGTTGAGCCTTTTTTCTGAATTATGCTATAATAATACTATAAGTAGTTTCTATTAAGAATATTGGAAACAGGAGGCCCGTTTTATGGTTACGTTAAAAGTATTCCCTGCTGATTATAAAGGCAGCACACCGTTGGCCGAAAGGTTCCCGATGCTGGATGAGTATATGAAGCAGAAGAAACAATGGGTATGTCTTAAGGATGGTATGGCCATTAATCCCAAGACCGGAGAAGAAGCTTATGTTGACAATAAAAACACATGGGGTTCTTTTGCTGAAGCCTGTGAATATGCCGAAGCGAATGAAGATTGCGGGATAGGGTTCCAGCTAGGTAAGTATGAGGATAAGGATAAGGAAGGTAAGGATAAGGCGTCTAAAATAACGGCTATTCATTTCAGTAACTGTGTAGATTCCGGTGGAGATATAACAAACGAAAAAGTAGCCGATATCTTTCACTGCTGGGAAGAATCCTACGCAGAATTTGATACGGACGGCACGGGAATAACGTTTTTGTTTAAACATACACCTGTAATGCAAGGAAAAGACTACGAAGCGTCCGAAGGCGATGTTAATGTCCGGATAGCTTTTTGCTACGAATGCATCCCGATTACCGGCTACTATTGCGAACCTGTAGAAGTATCGCAAGTTGATGAAAAAGAAGAAGAGTATCCTTCTGATAAATCAAAAGAAGAATATGCGCTATCCACAGGAACTGCAGTTTTAAAGCGGACTTATGAGCTTTTCTTTGGCGTTAAAACGGAAAAGAAGAAAAAGGAAAAATCCCTGAATTTTGAAATCGATCCGTCGCTTGTTTCTGTGGATGCAGATCCGGCTTTGAAGAAGAAATTAACCCATCTGCTTTTGACAAATAAATACTTACATAATTTATGGAACCGCAGCACTCCGACGGAACGTGGCAGAATGGCTGATGAGATTGATATTCTTGCCCGCTTAATGAAATACCTGTCCTGCGACGAACAGATGCTTTGCAAACTGTTCCGGGCTTCACCATATTTCAGGACACGTCCAAAAGCAGAACAGAATTATTACGAGGATGTGTTTGATCCGGTTGATTATCTTACAAGCTTTCCGGGAACTGCCGATAACGACGATAGCGCCTATGTCGACCCCAGTGAAAATAATGGTGTAGAAGCGGGGCAGGCAGAAGAAGAGCACGTTACAAATAAAGCAAATGATGTTTTACCCGATTTTGCCAGTCCGTTTATGAGACGGGTGCTGGATAAAGCAAGAGAAGTGGCAAACAAAAGACAAAGAACTGCAATGCTCACTTTCGATAATGCCATTGACCTTATCTACGACCCTGTATATGAAACAATCAACACCTTAGATACGGATATAGATTGTGCCAATGTTCTTATAGAATCGTATGGAAACAGGCTACTGTATTGCTCGGAGGACGATTGCTGGTATATCTACAAAGGCGGATACTGGATTCGTGAAAACAACAAAGACCTGCAGAATATTCGTAAGTACGGCGAAGAGATCACGAAACGTTTGTCCGCAATCCCCTATTGGTTCGATATGCCTTCATATACGAAAAAGAGGCTGCGTCGTGGCGCCAATAAGTTTTCCAACGTGGCTTCTCTGAAAAAGATACTGGAAGCTGCCAGGGCCGTACATCCGGTTACTCCTGATGTTTTTAATACGAAAAAGGAAGTACTTAAGGTTGGAAATGGTACTGTGAATCTGGAAAAAGGTCGGCTTTTCAAGGATAACCCGACAGACCGTTTTACAACTCATACTGACGTAAAATATATAAGCTCCTGTCCTGAGCCAAGAGAGTTCCTTAAATTTCTCAACGATATTTTCTGCGGTGACAAAGAACTTATCGAATACTTCCGGCGTATGATAGGCTATTGCATTACCGGTGAGACAAAAGAGCAGCTGTTCTTCGTATTTTATGGCGGCGGCGCGAACGGAAAATCGACCTTGCTCAACATCTTAGAAGAAGTACTTCAAGACTATGTCGGAAGCTTTGACGCGTTTGCCCTTGCAAAGAAAAACGACGGGGTCAGCCAGGCAAACCCGACATTACTGCAAAACCGTTATGCTCGGTTCGTCACAATATCTGAGAAGAATCAGGACACCGAACTTGACATAGCACTGATAAAAACGATAACCGGCGGCGACAAACTAAGTACGAGAATGTTGTTCCAGAACAATACGGCACCGTTCAGGCCCATGTACAAGATGATATTCACCACGAACTACCTGCCGAATATCGACTGGAATGATTATGGCATTCAGCGGAGATATAAAATCATTCCGTTTAACGCCCAGTTCACAAACGATAAAGCAGATCCAGAAATCGGGAATAGAATCATAGAAAATGAAAAAGAACAGATACTGAAATGGCTTGTCGATGCGGCAAAAATGTATTATACTGATTATAAAGAAAAATTGGGAGAAGAACCGAAAGCGGTAAAAGAAGCGTTTGAAAGAGCCAGAAAAGAAAGCGATAGTGTCTATGCCTTCGCAAAGGAAGAAATAGACGTAACTAACGTTAAAAGCGATATTATCCAGGTAAAGGATCTTCGGGAAAGATATAAAAAGTGGTGTGAAGACAAAGAGATGGTTCCGGCCAAAGGCCTTAGCTCAAAGATTGAAAAGATTTGCAAAATAGGCAAGCCGGAAAAACTGTCCGGTCATCCATCGCGTTGCTTCTTCTTTACCGGTATTAAGTGTGATTTCGGCGAAACTGAATCTATGAAGCCCCAAAAACAGAATACCAAAAAGAAATGAGAGTATGAGAAAAACATTTTAGGAAATAACGATTTTAAAATTCTTCTATAAATGTTTTTCGAATCTCTAAACTATTATCACATTCTCTCATTGAATGGACTGCAGCCCCAGGCGTAATGCCGCCTGAGGCTGTTTTTTATGCCCTGAAGGCCGGAGAATGCAGATGGCAGCAACTATTGAGGGCGATAGAGAGACATCAGGACGGATCCTTTAGGTCAATCCTAGCCGCCGTTTTTTGCCTAAACGTCGCCGGTCTGCCTCCTTTCCTTGGCTTTCTTGGGGCTCGTTGGGTTTGCCTGTCAAACTGTTTGTCTGTGGTGACTGTTACGTCCCGCCCTTGGCTTTTTTGGGGTATTCGGAGCAACTTTGGTCGCGAGTGTCGTCTATTTGAATTTTACTCTCGTGGCTCCCTGCTTTGTTCCATTCTTCCTTGGTTTTTTTGGGATTCTATCTTTCATTGTGTGTTCGTCGTTTCTTGTTAGTTCCTCCATATAATACATTATTTATTTGGTTGGCCTGTCGAACTGGGGGCTCGTCCTTTCCTGTTTTGTTCGCCCCTTTCCCTGGCTTTCTTGGGCATCATTCTCTATAAACTGTTTGGTTTGTGTGTCTTGCTTGGTCCCGCCCTTGGTTCTTTTGGGGATTGTTCTTTAATTTCGGCGTTGTGCGCCGTTTGTTCGTTGTTTTTCCGTTAGTGTTGCAAAAGGAGGTCGTTAGTAGATCTTTACTGAGTGTATTATGTTGTTATTGGCGTAAGTGTTGCTGTAATTATGGTCCTGGGCAAGACCTTAAAAGGTTCAATTTTTATTTTATAAGGAGTAAAAAATTATGTTAAAAAAGAATGTAAACCGTATGAAGTTAGTAGAGCTTGATGATTTGTTTGAATTAACTGAGGAAAAATTGGGTCTCGAATTTTCATTAGATTTTCTTGAGTTTCAAGATTTTATTTGCCTTTGTATGGAGAATGTGGTTCTGGAAAATAAGAATCGTCAATATGAAAAGGCGGGACTGTTTTTGAACGCAGCATTGGTTACTGCATATGTGCTTGATCTCAGTGGGATAGGACGTGGATTTTACCAGAAAAAGAGTAAAAAGATGGATACACAATCTTTAATTGTACATTATGCGTTAAAGCTATCCAAAGCTTTAATTAAACGTAAGTCTGATGATATCATCGATGATTACTATTATAAGTTGTATGATACTACAGAAGAATATATTGAGCTCAAAGGTGACAAAGAGAGTAGTAACGGATATGGACCGGTTCCGTTAACGTAAAATTATGGCCCCGAGCAAGACCTTGAAGACCTCCGGATTTATCAACATCCGGAGGTCTTGCATTTTATGTCAATTTTATATTCAGGTGGAAATATTTAAAGTTTAATTAAAGGAGAAAGATAATATGTTAAAAACATATAAAGTTATTAACAAAAATGAAAAGTTAAATGTAAACGAATTCTTTCGAAGCATCGTAGAACCGATTGGGCATCTCAATTTAGGCTGCGAAGCGTCATTGAATGAAATCATTGCCTCTTATGTAAAAGAGTCGACTCTGTATAAGATGGATGAGACCACAGACAATCTTGGAAATGCGTTTCTAAGCGTTGCCATTCTGCTTGCCTTCATTGAAAGAATTTCTTCTCCGGTGAGGAAGCCTTCATCAGTGGAGCAAATTGTTAATTCCGAGAAATATACCATAGAAGATATGATTGCAGAATGCACGGGTATCGTAGCCCAGTCAACCTTTGAAGGTCGCGAAGATCGTGCGGATGAGTATTTGCTATACATGGCTGTACTCACTAAGATGTTACTGGAAGAGGAAGGATTTGACTTTTCTGATGATGATCCTTCATCAGACGATGACATCGAGGATACTCAGTCAGAAACCGAAGAAGAGCCTGTCCTTGAGGAAATAGCTGTTCCGGTTTAATCTACAACCGTTAGTTGAAAGTGGGGCATATCATTGCCCCACTGATGTTATCTAAAGCCACCTGAATATCATTAAAGCCGATGTCAAGAGCCTATGCTCTTGGCTCGGCTTTTTTTATGGCGGCGCGGGCTGTAAATAAGACCGAATTTTTCCTGTATAAGATAATATTGTCTTGAAAGACAGTGCCTTTTCCTTTATAATAAAGACAGAAAACCCTACTTTCCTACTCTTAATGTGATGGAGGTATGATTATATGACCGTATTCACCAATGATGCTAAGGTTATGCCGAAAGGTCAGGTAACGATACCCAAGAACGTAAGGAATGTATTAGGTGTAGAAAGCGGTGACCGCGTTACGTTTATCGTAGACGGAAGTAATGTCCGCGTTGTTAATACGGCGGTCTATACGCTGATGCAGTTCCAGGAACAGATGAAAGGAGAGGCCGCAAAAGCCGGTCTTTTTACGGAAGAAGATGTAGCCGAGTGGGTCGCTCGATCCCGTAGGAAAGCAACTGCAAAATAAGTATTGCTTAATTCGGGGAAATATAATAATATTATTGATGATATAGCGGACGTGAGAATTTAACGAAATTGGCAGTGCAAAACAGTGTCTCAAAACTGTCTCACTTTTGTCTCACACACTTAATTTCTTATAAAATGTCTCGCTTTTGTCTCAGGATTTGTTACATTTTTATACAACATTTTACATGTGTAGCGTCTGTAATCATCTTTAACAAATTCAGGTTTTATGCGGGTTTACGACGTTTTTTTGACAAATTTTTTCTTATTCATTCCAGTATGCTTTTCCCTACTTCTCACCCTTCTAAGCCGTGGGTCGGGGGTTCGAATCCCTCCTGGATCACCAAAAAGCAAAGCTCTGGACACCTCTCCAGAGCTTTTTGATTCTTATAGAATTATAACTGCAGTCAAGACAGTCAATGGTCTT
>Ga0256405_10005924_pt1 | contig 20309 bp, 18 predicted proteins | sample RumenRJG_02DNA_FD_189096 | JGI IMG/M metagenome (GOLD analysis project Ga0256405, IMG submission 189096) | Bovine rumen microbial communities from Lethbridge, Alberta, Canada - RJG_02 | ecosystem: Host-associated > Mammals > Digestive system > Stomach > Rumen | place: Canada: Alberta... | reverse complement strand
TGAGGGTTTCTTCGTATTCTTTTTCGGGAACGGAATCCGCCACGATCCCGGCTCCGGCCTGAAGCGTGAGTTGGCCGTGCTGGATCTCCAGCGTGCGGATCACGATCGCCAGGTCCATGTTGCCGCTGTTGCTGAAATAACCGACCGCGCCGCCGTAAGCGCCGCGCGGTTTATCTTCGAGTTCATGGATGATCTCCATGGCGCGGATCTTGGGCGCGCCGGAAAGGGTCCCGGCAGGAAATGCTGCCGCGGCCAGGTCGAACGCGTCGAATTCCGGACGCAGGATCGCGTCGATGTCGGACACCAGGTGCATCACATGGGAATAGCGCTGGACTTCCATGAAGGATTTCAGCTGGACGCTGCCGGGTTCGGCCAGACGGCCGAGGTCATTGCGGCCCAGATCGACCAGCATCAGATGTTCCGCGCGTTCCTTTTCGTCGGAAAGCAGTTCGTCGGCGAGCGCGGAATCTTCCTGCCGGGTGCGGCCGCGCTTGCGGGTCCCGGCGATCGGCCGGATCGAAGCGGTCCCGCTGTCCAGTTTGACCATGGTTTCGGGGGAGGAGCCGATCAGCAGATGGTCGCCGTGTTTGAGGAAGAAGAGATACGGCGAGGGATTGATGAGACGCAGGGCGCGGTAAACATTGACCGGATCGACCTGTTCCACGGCGGTGAATTTCTGGGAGGGGACGACCTGGATGATCTCTCCCTGCCGGATATATTCGCGGGCGCGTTCGACCATGGAGCAGAACTGTTCCTTGGAGATCTGCGGCTTCAGAATGATTTCCGAGGGCGTGTCGGCGAAGGGATGTTCTTTGCGCTGGACCATTTTCCGGTACAGTTCCATGATCCGCTGCCGGGCCGCGGCATAATCCTTTTCCGGATCATTGCCGGGCAGGACTTCCACAATGATCATGACCGTGTGCCGGAGATTGTCGAACACGATCATTTCACCGGTCATCAGGAACATGGCATCGGGCGAGGAACTTTGCTTTTTCGGGGGCGGGAGTTTTTCAAATTCTCCGGCGATCTCGTAATTCATGCTGCCGATCGCGCCGCCGGAAAGGGGCGGCAGACCCGCAGGATGCGCGGTCTGGTGCTGCTTCATCAATTCCCGCAGTGCAAAGAACGGCTTGCCGTCCGGCGAGGGCAGTTCGGTGCGGCTTCCTTCCCGGTCGGTCAGGAAAGCCTTGTTGTCCTCCACGGTGAACACCGCATACGGATTGACTCCGATAAAGGAATAACGGCCGAACCGTTCGCCGCCTTCCACACTTTCGAAAAGGAAAACGTTTTCATCGTCCGCGAAAGCGGAGAGGGCCGAAACCGGCGTTTCCATGTCGGCGAGAAATTCCCGGAAGACGGGAACATACCGGGTGCCTTTTTCCGAGAGGCGCATGAACTCGTTGAATTCTGGTTTGAACATTTTTATTCCTCCTATAGTTTGATTTTGATCTGACTGCACAAAAAAAGCGGACCGCGTTTCCCGGAGAGGGAGCCGATCCGCTGAAAATTTCCGCACTGAAACCGGTCAAGGGCAGGCGGCAGGAATCGAAACTCCTTCCGGACAGTTCCGCCAGCCCCACCAGAAATATTGTTCAAATTTGTTCATTTTTTATTTCTCCCACACAAAAAAAGCGGACCACACCTTTTCCGGTATGATCCGCATCCAAGTTTCATTCAAATCATTTCAGTTCAAGAACACCAACATCGAAACGCAAATGCGGACCGTCAAAGCCAGCTTTGCCAACGCCAAAAAAACGCATTGTTAACGATGTTTTTCATAAAACTCCCTTGGTTTCCGTATAATTTACAGCGGGAAAACGGAAATGCAAGTATTTTTTTTCAAAATTATTAATTTTTTTTCTCCCGGAATGCCCCAGGTCATGGAAAGACCTTCTGCACCAGAAACATGTAGAGGATCACCCCGGCAATGATCGAGAGCAGCGCGTTGCGTTTCCACAAATGCAGTCCGATGACCAGCAGTCCGGCCGCGACCTCCGGCAGATTCCAGCCGGTGGCGGCGGAAAACGGACGCGCCTTGAAATAGGCAAAATAACAATAGACCACCAGCATCGCGATCGCCGCGGGAGACACCACATCGCCCAGATAACGGATGATCTCCGGCGGTTTGTTCCCGCGTCCGAACGCAAGGAAGGGGAATGCTCGCAGCAGGAAGGTGACTGCGCCCGTGATCAGCACCAGCTGGAAAAGATACCAGGTCATATTCATGCTTCCGATCCTTTCCGGGAAAGTTTTCCGCGCAGAGCCAGCAGCAGCGCCAGCATCACGATCATCGACGGGATCAGCAGATTCCCCAGACTGAAAAACAATCCGCAGACCAGCGTGGCGGCCAGTCCGGTCAGCGCGGGGATCCGGTTGTGTTTTTCCCGGCACTGGTCGGTCAGGATCACCAGAAACAGCGCGGTCATGGCAAAATCGATCCCGCGGTTGTCGAAACGGACTCCGCTGCCGAAAAGCGCACCCGCGGTCACGCCGACCACCCAGTAAAGATGATCGAACGCGGCCACGGCGAGACAATAGGAAAGGGAGTTCTCCTTTTCGGGAGTCTTGTTTTCCACTTCCAGCGCGTAGGTCTCATCGGTGAGCGACCAGATCAGATAGAACTTCTGCCACCAAGGGATGCCCTTGAAACGTTCCAGCAGGGAAAACCCATACATGGCATAGCGGAGATTCAGGCAGAAGGTCAGGAGCGCCACATCCAGCAGCGGAGTCCGGTTCTGCGCCCACTCGGACATCAGGAACTGCAATGCGCCGGAAATGCTGGTGAAGCTGGTCAGGAAAGCCCAGAATCCGACCGCCGGGACTTCGATGCGTCCGGCGAACAGCACTCCGGCGGCAAATCCCATGGTCAGATACCCCATCAGCACGGGGAGGGAACTGATCCAGGCTGCTTTCAGGACTTTACGGGTAAACATGGTCGTTCGGGAGCCGGAAAACTTTGCTCAATGTTCTTCGAGTGCGACTTCGACTCCGAGTCCGGTGAGTTTTTCGCAGATATTGGCGTATCCGCGGAAGATCGTGTCGGCATTATGCACGATGGAACGGCCTTTGGCGCAGACTCCGGCCAGCACCATCGCCATGCCTGCGCGGATGTCCGGACTGGACATTTCCACGGCGTGGAGTTTGGCCGGACCCGAGATCACCACCCGGTGCGGGTCGCAGACCACCGCATTGGCTCCCATCGCGATCAGCCGGTCCACAAAGTAGATGCGGCTTTCGAACATCTTTTCGAAAAACAGGACCGAGCCTTTTGCCTGTGTGGCACAGACGATCATGCAGCTCATCATATCGCTGGGGAACTGCGGCCAGGGACCATCGGCGATCTGCGGAATGGCATTGCCGAAATCCGGCTGGATCTTCATGCGCTGTCCGCCGGGGACTTCGATCAGGTTCGGATGGATCTTGAAACGGACTCCGATTTTCTCGAATACACGGCGGGTCATCCAGTAGTCGCGCGGACGCATGATCCCGGTAATGGTAATGGGACTTCTGGTGCAGGCTGCGAGCGCGATATAACTGGCCGCTTCGATATGGTCGCCTTCAACCGTGACTTCCGCACCATGCAGCTTGCCGCCTTTGACCCTGATGGTATTGGAATCCAGACCGGAGATTTCCGCGCCCATGGCGATCAGCATTTCTCCGAGCTGGCGGATATGCGGTTCGGAGGCTGCATTGCGGATGATCGTGGTTCCTTTGGCCGCGGCCGCGACCATCAGAATGTGTTCGGTGGCGGTCACGCTGGCTTCGTCCAGAAAAATATCGGCACCGTGCAGTTTGCGCGGACCCATTTCAAAAACGAACGGGATCTCCTCGTTGTCCCGCAGCGAGATCCCGAGTTTCTTCAGCCCGTAGAAATGGGAATCCAGCCGGCGGCGTCCAATGACATCGCCGCCCGGAGGATAGAGCACGGAACTGCCGCAGCGGGCGGCCAGCGGTCCGGCAAAAAGAAATGAGGTCCGCAGCGAAGAACAGAGCGGACGGGAGATCTCGCTGCTCGTCACGGAAGCGGTGTTGATGGTGACGGAATTGCCGCTGCGTTCGATTTTTGCCCCGATGGAGGCCAGGATTTTGAGCATCATGTCCACATCGGTGATGGCGGGGACGTTATGGAGAATAATATCTTCTTTGGTAAGGAGCGAGGCTGCGATCATGGGAAGGACCGCGTTTTTGTTGCCGCCGATTTCGACTGTGCCGGAGATCCGGCCGGTTCCGTTGATGATAAGACTGCGCATGTTCGATAAACTCCAGGTTAAGTGTTCCGGTAAAATGGTTTCAGAAGTCCGGATCCGGACCGCTGAAACCAGTCGGCCGAAAAAGGGGGAGGGGAACCATCGCGTTCCCGCTCCCCCGATGTCCTTCAGCAGGTCATGGGTCAGGCTTCAATGGCAGCCTGAGCAGCGGCCAGTCTGGCGATCGGCACGCGGAACGGACTGCAGGAAACATAGGTGAGACCAAGCGCATGGCAGAACGCCACGGACTTCGGATCGCCGCCCTGTTCGCCGCAGATACCGAGTTTCAGATTCTTGCGGACGCCGCGTCCGGCCTTGACCGAGTGTTCGATCAGGGCGCCGACGCCGTCGCGGTCGATCGTCTGGAACGGATCGGCCGGGAGCAGTTTCTTGTCGAGGTAAGACCCGAGGAAGCTGCCGATGTCGTCGCGGCTGAACCCGAAGGTCATCTGGGTCAGGTCGTTGGTTCCGAAGGAGAAGAAATCGGCTTCGGCGGCCATGCGGTCAGCCAGCAGCGCGGCGCGCGGGATCTCGATCATGGTGCCGACCAGATATTCAAGCTTTTTCAGGTTGAATTTCTTCATGATGTCATCGGCAGCCCTGGCGATGATCTTTTTCTGATCTTTGAGTTCGCCGGGATCGCAGGTCACGGGGATCATGATCTCGGGTTTGCATTTCCCGCCGTCCTTGATGATTTCGGCCGCGCATTCGAAGATGGCGCGAGCCTGCATGTAGGTGATCTCCGGATAGGTGATGCCGAGGCGGACGCCGCGGTGACCCATCATCGGGTTGTTTTCCTTGATGGCTTCCGCGCGTTTTTCGAATTCGGACAGGGTGATCTTGAGAGCCTTGGCGATCTCTTTCTTCTGGTCGTCGCTGTGCGGAACGAATTCATGCAGCGGCGGATCGAGCAGACGGACCGTCACGGAAAGGCCTTCCATGGCTTTCATGGTGGCGCCGATGTCTTTCTTGACATACGGGAAGAGTTCCTTGAGGGCTTTTTCCCGTTCCGCAACGGTGGCGGAAAGGATCATTTTGCGCAGGCAGAACAGCGGTTTGGCAGCGCCCTGACCGTAGAACATGTGTTCCGTGCGGAAGAGTCCGATGCCTTCGGCACCGAAATTGCGGGCCATCTGTGCATCGGCCGGGGTGTCGGCATTGGCGCGGACGCCGAGTTTGCGGAAGGAATCGGCCAGTTTCATGAATTTGACGAACCGGGGATTTTCCGTGGCGGAAATGGTGGCGACTTCGCCCTTGTAGGCATAACCTTTGGTCCCGTTCAAGCTGAGCATATCGCCTTCCTTGAAGGAGAATTTGCCGACCGAGAAGACGCCTTTGGCTTCATCGATCTTGAGTTCGCCGGCACCGACGATGCAGCATTTGCCCCAGCCGCGGCAGACGAGCGCGGCATGACTGGTCATACCGCCGCGGGCGGTGAGGATGCCGGTGGCGGCACGCATGCCTTCCACGTCTTCCGGATTGGTTTCTTCGCGCACGAGAATGGTCTTGATGCCTTTTGCCTGGAGCGCGACCGCTTTTTCGGAAGTGAACACGACTTTGCCAACCGCGCCGCCGGGGCCCGCGGGCAGCCCCTTGGTGATCAGCGTGGCTTTCTTTTCCTCTTTCGGATCAAGCACGGGCAGGAGCAGTTCATACAGCTGGTTCGGGGAAACCCGCATGACCGCGGTTTTCTTGTCGATCAGCTTTTCTTCGAGCATGTCCATAGCCATGTTGAGCGCGGCCATGCCGGTGCGTTTGCCCACGCGGCACTGGAGCATGTAGAGTTTCTTTTCCTGGATCGTGAACTCGATGTCGAGCATGTCGTGATAATGCTTTTCGAGTTTGTTGCGGATACCGACGAGTTCCTTGTAGATGGCCGGATAGAGTTCCTGCATGGAGGGCAGTTTCTTGTTCTGTTCATTCTTGGTGTCGTCGTTCAGGGGGTTCGGGGTGCGGGTGCCGGCCACCACGTCTTCGCCCTGCGCATTGATCAGCCATTCGCCGTAGAACTTGTTGTCGCCGGTGGCGGGGTCACGGGTGAACGCCACGCCGGTGGCGGAAGTGTCGCCCATGTTTCCGAAGACCATGCTCTGGACGTTGACGGCGGTGCCCCAGTCATCCGGAATGCCTTCGATGCGGCGGTAAGCGGTGGCTTTTTTGCCGTTCCAGCTTTTGAAGACGGCGCCGATGCCGCCCCAGAGCTGCTCTTTGGCGCTGTCCGGGAATTCGGCTTTCAGAACTTTTTTCACGGTTTTCTTGAAGTCTTCGCAGAGTTTCTTCAGGTCGGCGACTTTCAGGTCAGTGTCGGAAGCATACCCTTTTTTGGCCTTGTAGGCGGCGAGCATGTCATCAAGCTGTTTGCGGATGCCTTTGCCGTCGGCGGGTTCGATCCCTTCGGCTTTTTCCATCACGACGTCGGAATACATCATGATGAGGCGGCGGTAGGCGTCGTAAACGAAACGTTCATTTCCGGTTTTCTTGATGAGTCCGGGGATGGTTGCGGAGCAGAGGCCGACGTTGAGCACGGTTTCCATCATGCCGGGCATGGAGCTGCGTGCGCCGGAACGGCAGGAGACCAGCAGCGGGTTTTTCGGGTCGCCGAATTTCATGCCCATGAGTTTTTCCACTTTGACCATCGCGTCTTCGACCTGTTTGGCCAGTGCGGCGGGATAGCTCATGCCGTTATTGAAATAATCGGTGCAGCATTCGGTGGTGATGGTGAATCCGGCCGGGACGGGAAGGTTCAGGTTTGCCATTTCAGCCAGGTTGGCGCCTTTGCCGCCCAACAGGTTTTTCATGGATGCATTGCCGTCGGAAATTCCTTTTCCGAAAAGATACACATACTTGGCGGCGTTGACTTTTTTGCTGACAGCTTTTTTTGCCATCTTCTTGCCCTTTCAAAAAGTTTTCGGGTTATAACAAAATGTAAAATATATAACGGGAAAAAACGGGATTTCTCCTCAAAAATTTTCGAATGCGGTTAACAGCTCCTTCTTTTTGATATTCGTTTCATGTCCAATCATAACAAAGCAGCCGTTGACCGCTGCCTTGAATGCAATTCCATTGATGTACAACATTTTGCTCTTGCGGACCTGATCCAGTTTGCGTTTCTGCTTTTTGCTCGAGAGATCATACTGGTAAAGGAAAACTTCACGGCCTTCCACCCGGATGCAGATCCCGTCGACCGCTTTGACCGGAACCACAAACACTTTGCCGTCCGCAAAGCCGCCGACCCGGGAGATCATGTAACTGGTCAACTCCTGCAATGAATGGTCGCTGTTGTCTTTCATTGAGTTGCAGGAAACGGCCAGCAGCAGGAAAACGCACCCTGCCGCAACCGACAGCATCTTTACGAACTTTGATTTGTTCCGCATGACAGAAAATACTCCTTGATGTATTTATTTTCATCAATTTCTGAAGGAAATACAGACGATTCTGCCAAAATCCCGGAGAAGTGTTTTTCAGATGAATCCGGGAAACGCGTTTTGGGAAATTTTTCGGAAGCCGCCGTATGTGCGCAGCAGCCTCCGAAAGATTGCTCAACCCGACCTTGCCGGAGCATCCAAAAACCTCTGTCGTGACTTTTGGCAGCATTCGCCATTATCTCGATCATCCAGTAATTTACTTCCGGTTTTTCATTTTTTCAAGTTGTAAATCCGCTATTTATGCAATATATTATGATTTTTGATCGAAAAAAAAGAAAAACAGGCCAGAAAGACATGAAACATACAGTTATTCACGCAGGTTATCCCGGCGACAGTTCACGCGCGATGCTCAAACGGATGGACAGGGATGTGATCCGGCATCATCCCGATACCGTGGTGATCGAATGCGGCGCCAACGATGCAGTCAATCCAGCTGCGTTGACTTCGGTCGAAGAATATACTGCCAACCTCAAGCAGATGGTTTACCGTCTGGAGGAGATCGGTTCGGATATCCTGTTCGTGACTTCGCCTCCAGTCTATGCGCCGGAGATGATCGTGCGCTACAAATTCCCGCAGAGTCCGGATACCGAGCTCAATCCGATCCTGGATCAATATGTGGAAGCCATGCGGTCCGTGGCCTCGTTCCTGAACCGGCCGCTGCTTGACATGTCCCGGATCCTTCACACGGTCGGGAACGTGGGGCCCGGCGCGGAAAGCCTGATCCGCAACCAGGCCAATTCCGGTGTGATAGACGGCGCCCATCTCACGGTCGAAGGATACCGGCTGCTGGCGGTGGCGGTATATCAGGCATTGCTTGACCATCACTTTGACGGACATACGATCGTCTGTTTCGGCGACAGCATCACGCACGGGTATCCGCTTCCCGGCATGGGCACGCTGGAAGGCGACAATTATCCGGCTGTGCTGAACCGTCTGCTGAACGGAATGGAAAACAAGTGAATATGGAGCCGCTGTTTCATATCGTTTTGGTGGCGCCGGAAATTCCGCAGAATACCGGAAACATCGGCCGGATCTGCGCCTGCACCGGCTGTCTGCTGCATCTGGTCAAACCGATCGGATTTGAACTGGATGACCGGCATGTCCGGCGGTCCGGCATGGATTACTGGCGCAAGATCGAATACCGGATCCATGAAAGCTGGGAAGATTTCCTTTCGGTCCGGGGCGATGCGCCGATGTATCTTTATTCCACCAAGGCGAAACGTTCCTACTGGGATGCGCCTATGGAAGACGGCTCGTATCTGGTGTTCGGGAGCGAAGGGCATGGCCTGCCGCAGGAGATACACGATCGTTTCCAGCCGTTTTTTTACACGATCCCGATGCCCGGAAATTTTTCCCGGAGCCTCAATTTGGCCAATTCCACCGCAGTCGTCATCTATGAAGGTCTGAGGCGGCGGATCCATTCCGGAGTTTGATATGCTGAATAAAATTTGGACTTTCCTCCGCAATAAATATTTTTTGATGATCCTGCGTCTGACGGTGGCTGCTTTTTTCCTTTGGTGGGTGATGAAGGACATCCGGTTTTCCGAATTGAAAAAACTGACCTGGCACGGGTTGCTGATCGGGGTGATCGCCGCGGCTGCATGTGTCCTGTTTCAAGTGTATCTTACTGCCTTGCGCTGGCGGATGCTGCTGAAAAGCCAGAAAATCTCCATCTCTGTTTTCCGGGCATTGTCACTTACGTTTCAGGGGTCGATGTTTTCCATGTTCATGCCGGGCGGGGCAGTAGGCGGTGATGTGCTGAAAGCGGCATTCCTGACCAGGGAAACGAGGTCTGGACAGAAGATCGAGGGAGTCACGACGATTTTTCTGGACCGGGTGATCGGTATGATGGGGCTTTTCCTGCTGGTTTTGATTTCCGGAGCGTGCTGTCTGAGGCAGATCCTGGATTTCAAACCGGAGATATGTCTCCTGGTCCTGATCCTGCTGGCGGTCTGTCTGGCAGGTTTGCTGGCCGGATTGGTCCTGCTGTTTCAGGATCTCTTTTTCCGGATCCGTTTTTTTGCCTTCCTGCTGAATAAGGCTGACGGTCTGGTCCATGGTTCCTTGACCCGGATCCTGAAATCGGTGGAGGTATGCCGGAGGGACCGGAAAACGCTGCTTCTGGCATTTGCTGCCAGTTTGCTGCTGCTCCATCCCCTGTTGATTTTTTCCGCCTTTCTGGTGATGCGTGGCGTGTCGGGTGGATTTCCCTCGATCCTGACGGGATCCCTTTCCTTTTCCCTGGGCAGCACCGCTTCGGTCGCGCCGGTCACTCCCGGCGGGTTGGGGACGCGCGATAAAGTGATCGAAGTCCTGCTGCAGTCGTTCGGGGTCGATCCCGGCATTGCTTCGCTGACTCCGATCCTTTATTCGATCGTGCTGCTGTCAGCTCCTCTTCTCGGAATTGTCTTTTTCCTGCTGGATCTGCGGGCCCGCCATCCGGAGGAACCGGAAAAAACAACGGCGGGACCGGAAGAATTTCCTGATCCGCCGTTGCTTCGGGGAAAGTGAAAACGGCATAGCCGTTATTCATCATCCTCGTCGGATTTGTTTTCAGTTTTTTCCTGATTTCCCTGGCCGGACTCGCGTTTTGCTTTTTCTCTGGCTTCCCGTTCCAGTTGTTCCTTCTCGGCGCGTTTCTTGGCTTTCTTTTTCCATTCCGGGAGCATAGACACGAGAACATCTTCTGCGGAGACCCATCTGTTTCCGTAGTAAATATAGCCGAGTCTTTCATTGTTGTTGCGGATCTTGGTATATTCAGCAGCAAACAGGGTTTCCGCATATCTCTGGCGGTTATTCAGATAATCCTGCATTTTTTCGCGGACATATTCCTTCCGGACCTCGGCGTTGATTTCCTTGTTGAAAAGGGCTTTGGATTCCGGTATCATGTCAAACAGGGGAATCCAGCGGGAATTCAGACGGACGCTTTTCCCGCCCAGTCCGTAACCGTAAAAACGTCCGGTCACGGAACGGACAGCTCTCCCTTGCTTGTAATAAACCTTGACCGTTTCATTCCGTTTGGCGATCGGGAATTTCTTTTCCGCTTCCTGGTTCAGTTCTTTGCGGATATCGTCCGTATTTTTTTTGAATTTCACTTTGACTTTATCCAAGAGGGAATCCTTGATTTGGATCATGTCGCGGGTATCAGCCTTCTGTTCCGGAATGAGCGGAATAGATTCTTTGATCTTATTCCGGATCTCCAGCAAGGTATCTGCGTTTTCCAGATTCGCATGGTTGTCATAAAATTCCTGAAGCACGGCCTCGATGCTCTTGACCCGCTCCTCGGAAACCTTGTGTTCGGAAGAACCGATCCTGCCTTTCGGGATATGCCGTTTCTTTTGAACCTCCGTATTATCCTGGGCAAAGCAAAGTGAGGTCATACTGATAGCAAGAGCGATCCCCAACGAAGTGATCCTGCGCATTTTCATATTCCTTTCCTGTTTTTCAAAAATCCATTTGAAAAAATATTTTCCCTAATCTATATTGTGAAAATTGATTTGTCAAATTTTTTAACAAAAAAAAAGGTGTATTCGATAAAAAAATGGAAAACCGCAATTATGTTTACCAGCTGACTCCGGCAGAAATGGAATTGCTCCGGCAATTGCTGGAGCAGCGGAACTGGCAGATCGGCGAGGCTCCTTATATGCTTTTCCTTGCCAGAAAAGAAAAGACTTCGATCAGTGCGTATGCCAGTGGAAAACTGGTGGTCCAGGGGAAGGGGGCTCCGGATTTTGTGGAATTCCTGCTGGAACCGGAGATTTTGAAGGAAAAGATTTTTGAAGATCCGGATTTGGAAGCTGGCCCGAAACCGCCGTTCGTTCCGCATGCGGGCATGGATGAGAGCGGGAAAGGTGATTTCTTCGGTCCGCTGGTCGTTGCTGCGGTTTACGTGCCCGACGAAGCCGCCGCGCTCGAGTTGCTGAAATACGGCGTCAAAGACTCCAAACAAATCAAAAACGACAATACCATCCTGGCTGTGGCCGGAAAGATCCGCAAGCTGCTGGGACATCAGATGGGAATGGTGACGATCGGACCGGAAGCCTACAACCGGATCTATCATCAATTCGGTTCCCTGAACCGTCTGTTGGCCTGGGGACATGCCCGCGCCCTGGAAAACATGCTGAACAACGTGCCGGAATGCACTGCGGCTCTGGCGGATCAGTTCGGCGATGAACACCTGATCCTGAATGCCTTGAATGAAAAAGGCCGCAGGATCCGTTTGGATCAGCGTACCAAAGCCGAAAGCGATATTGCGGTCGCCGCTGCTTCGGTCATGGCCCGTGCCCAGTTCGTCCGCATGATGGAAAAGCTTGGAGAAGAGGCCGGGACAGTTCTGCCCAAGGGCGCGGGAGTCCAGGTCGATGAGATCGCTGCGAAGTTGTTTGAAAAAGGCGGGCGCACCCTGCTGGAAAAAACGGCGAAGATGCATTTCCGCAACGCATATAAGGCCATGGGGCTGCCGGTCCCCGAAAAGAAACCGTGGAACGGAAAAAAATAATATCCCGGACGGGCCCGGATCAGAAGGAATGCTCTTTGCCGGGGAAGGTGCCGGAGCGGACTTCTTCCGCGTAACTGGTCAGCGCTTTCCGGATGATCGCATTCAGGTCCGCATACTGCTTGGCATGTTTCGGCTTCGGGCCATCGAAGGATCCGAGCGTGTCGTTGACCACCTGCACCTGACCGGAGCAATAGGGGCCTGCGCCGATCCCGATGGTCGGGATGGAAAGTTCTTCCGTGACCCGTTTCGCCAGTTCGGCGGGCACGCATTCCAGCACGACCGCGAATGCACCGGCGTCTTCCATGGATTTCGCATCTGCGATCACCCGGGCGGCGCTGTCTTCGGTTTTCCCGGAGATCCGGTAGCCGCCGGCCGTCTTGATATGCTGCGGCAGCAGGCCCACGTGCCCCATGACCGGGATCCCCGCGTGGACCATGCGTTCAACCGTTGGTGCCAAAGCGGAATCCCCTTCGATCTTGACCGCATCGCATCCTCCCTCCTGAAGATAGCGCGCGGCATTGAGCAGGGCGTCCCGTTCGCTGGCATGCATGGTCATGAACGGCATGTCTCCGATGATGAATGCGTCCGGAGCGCCGCGGCGCACCGCCTTGCAGTGATGCAGTGATTCCTCCAGCGTCACCTGAAGCGTATTTTGATAACCCAGCACGCACATCCCGAGCGAATCGCCCACCAGCAGCAAATCGATCCCGCATTCGGCGGCCAGGTGCGCGGTCGGCGCATCATACGCGGTCAGCATCACGATCCGCTGACCTTCCTGCTTCATCTTGCGCAGTTTGGAAACTGATATTTTCATAGTCTGGTGGTCCTCCATGTTTTCGATCCGGTAATATACTCTCCCCGCGTCCAGGATTCAAGCCGGAACAGCAAATCTTTAATGCAGTTCTCCCGGTCCGCTCCTCCGGCTGCTTCCTCCTCCGCTGCGCCAGTCCAGGCAATGGTCCCGGTTCCGCGTGTCGGTCACATGTTCGATCTTATTTCCGAATTCATCGTAGATATCATGTCCGGTGGCTTCCGCATTCAGCCAATCTCTTCCCGCTTTCCTCCAGTTGTAATCCTGCGGTTTTTCCAAGTCCTTGGGGTAACCTGCGTCATTAACTATCCGATAGTGGTCCGGATCCATTATGCTCCTGACCTTGTCCAGACTGTCGACCATGCCGAGCGCGGGCAGGTATTTCGTCAGGTAGAGGATCCAGGCACGGTCTTCCATCTCCAGTCCGTCCGCCCGTTCCAGCGCCACCGGGATCAGCGCGGTTTTGTTGAACACCGGCAGGACCATGGACGCGGCAAATGGATGATGGACCGAACCGTCAGACGATTTCAGCATGCCGAATGGCTTGGCCGCTGCATTGAAACGGATATTGTAAGAGGTCATCAGATTCTGCGAATCGGAGGCTTTCCGGGAATAGGCAGACATCTGTTTCCAGCCGTACTGTTCACTGTCGCCGCCGGAGCGCCTGAATCCGGCAGGCAGGTCATAACGCCTGGTCAATGCCGAGTTAGGCACGCTGACGGAAAAATACGAGATCGCGCCCGAATAATAATCATATCCGGTACGGAATTTGGAACGCAGATAGTCCTGCCACTGGTCGACATCGACTCCGGCATCCGCGTAGCTCCTCCACCGGTCATCGAATATGCTCCAGGTGATCGAAGGGAGCGGGTTGAATTTCATGTCGGCATCATTCCGGTCGAGTGCTCCGGATCCCGTTACCGGATCGGTATCGTTGTAAAATCGTTTCAGGGGAACGACCATCTCTTCCCGCCCTTTTTTCTGGCGGATCGCATCGGCCAGATAGCCGGCATGGTCGGCAAAATCAAAAATCTGCTGTCCGCTGGAATAGGTCGTATGGATCGGGAGGATCTCCGAACCGCCCAGGAACTTCTTGTTCTTCTCGATCTTGATGTTTCCCCACCATTTCCCGACATAGACCGAGTCGTCGGCATCCACCAGCTGCTGGATCAGACACCAGTCATTGGCCGCGATCGCTTCCATGACGATTTTCAGCTGCAGATAGGCTATGAAATTCGGATTGGTCGGCGGATCGGAATAGAGATGGGGCATGCCCATGTGCCGGACGCTGGTCCCGACCGCGATCCCCGTCGCGTTATCCGGATCCAGCGAACCAACCAGTGCCAGGATCATATTGGCATACGGATAACGCCAGCTGTAATTGTAATAGCTCTGCGGGACCAGGTCGGGATTTCCGTATATGTCGTCATCCATGATCAGATTGTAGAAATCGATCATATAAAGGCAGCAGTTCCTGTTATGCGGCAGACCATTGCTTTTTGCCGCCTGCTGAGCGGCGCCGAACCCGATCAGCGGCCCGACAAAACTGACCCGGACCTGCATTTCGGTCAGCATATCCGCGCTGGTCTTGAGCCGGTCAAGTTCTTCCCTGGCTTTTGCAATGGCCGCTGCGATCTCCGCTTCGGTGGCGTTCTCAGACACATTGACTTTCGTATAATCGTCCGGATTTCCCGCAACGCCGTAAATAGCGTCGCTGATCAGCACATTGCAGGCCTTGACCAGATTCAGTTCTCCCACCAGGTTCAGGGTATGTTTCTGCCATTCGGCTCCGGTCAGCGCCGCCGCATCGATCCCGCTCATCACCTTGACCTTTCCCCGCATGATCCGCTGCAGGTCAAACAGGATCAAAATCGCCACCAGCAGGATCACGATCGCCAGCACGGCCAGCATCAGGACCTGTCCCCGCTGTTTCTTGCTTTTTTTTCGGAAAAGGACGGGCATGGGTTCAGTCTTCCAGGTAAACAGATGAGTGGTTGCCCAGCGAGGCGCTTCCCTTCAGATCCACTCCGTAAAAAAACAGGTGGCCCCTATTCTGGGATGATGAACCCTGAAACAGATTCCCGTTTCCATCGGACCGGACGTCGGATGTATACAGAGGAAACGAATAATTACGGAAAATCGCATCCAACCCGGTTTCCGTGCCGGAATCCCGGATGGAAATATCCAGCCGGGGATCTTTTTCCCGGGAGCCGAACCAGTATTCGTATTCCAGCCAGGTCGCACCGACCATATAGCGCTGGATCAGCGTTTTTTCCATGGTGAATTGAGTGGCGTCATATCGGGAAATTCCCGTGCCCGAGGAATGGAGCCGGGGAGTGACCAGCATACCGGAGCCTCCGATCGCATTGATCCTGGTCTCACGATTGACCAGATACTTGCTGAATCCGACTGCCCGTGAACGGGCTCCCCGGAGCGCGGCATAGTCTGTAAAAAACTGACCGACGAAAAAATAAAAGATGTAAAACATCCAGAACAGTGCCAAGAACAGGATGAAATAAGAAAGCAGCGCTTCCACCATCGCCGCGCCTCTGGTTTGACGCCGCTTGCTTTTCCGTCTGGACTGACGCCGGTCCATGCGGTTCTCCTGTTCTGTTGTCCGGTCCGGTCTGGCGGTCATTCATCCAGACTGATGCCGTCTTTGTCCATGTCTTTCAGGATCTCAGTCGATTTCTTATCCACGGCCGAAGACGCATTGTTGTCGCCGAAGGTCGAGGCCACGCCGGCAATGATGTTGCGGATCCGGTCGCTGAACAAACCCATCACGGTCAGGGACGCCACCGCAACGATCACGATGATGATGATATATTCGACGATCGCCTGTCCGGTTCTTCTTTTTCTTCTGATCATTTTTCCGATCCTCCTTGTTTCATAAGTTCCCTTTCATTATTGATTCCATCTGGGACCGGCTTGGCGGGCTCGGTTCCCAGGACACCAATCCAATCAATCGGGCGCCATGCCCGGACAATGCGGCCAGCAGCACAAAAAACATGATCACAAAAACCACACTCGCCGCCAGCATGAAGGCATATTCCGTCAATACCTGTCCGGCCGTATGTTTCCGGTTGTGAAAAATGTTTTTCCCGGTCATTCCCATGCCCCTTTCACGGAAGCGGCAATTCCTTTCTGCCTTTGCGTTTTGCCGTGATCCGGTTCTTTTCATCCAGCACGATCACGGTCGGTTCGTATCCGGCAGCTTCTTCCGGTGTCATGACCGCGAAAGTCATGATCGTCACGATATCGCCCGGTTTTCCGCGGTGTGCGGCGGCTCCGTTCAGGCAGAATACTCCTTTGCCTCGTTCCCCCGGGATCGCATACGTTTCCAGCCGCTGCCCGTTGGTTGCGTTCACCACCAGGATCTTTTCATACGGCAGGATGCCTGCCTGTTCCAGATAATCCATATCGATCTCCAGGCTGCCCTCATAATTCAGGTCGCAGCTGGTCAATCTCGCGCGGTGTATTTTATTTTTCAAGATCTGAACAAACATTTTTTGACACTCCCGGTTCATCTCTTGCAGTAAAGTACACCCGAAATGCCCAATAAGCAAATGTTTTTTTATATAAAAGCGGAAAAATAACGGATTTTGAACTTTTGATGATCTGCCGGAGCCGGGAGTGCTGCACAGAAAAAACCGGCGCAGCGGAAACGCAATGCCGTGCGCCGGTCTGAATGCCCCATTCAGAAAAGAAGCATGGAATGTTTTTATTCTTCCTCTTCTTTGTTCTGGGCCTGGAATTTGGCAATGATCTCGTTGGCGATCATCGGATTGACCACTTCATAACGGGCAAAAGCCATTTCGAAGGAGCCGCTGCCCTGGGTGATCGAACGCAATTCCGTGGCGAACCGGAGCATTTCCGCATGCGGAACTTCCGCCGTGATCACCTGAAGACCATCTTCCATTTCCATTCCGAGGATCCGTCCGCGCTTGTGGTTGATCAGACCGGAAATATCGCCGGTGAAAGCATCCGGGATCATGATCCGGGCGGTGATGACCGGTTCCATCAGCACCGGTTTCGCCTTGGACATGGCATCGCGGAAAGCCATGCGGGACGCGATCTTGAACGCCATTTCGGACGAGTCTACATCGTGGAATTTTCCGTCGTAAACGGTAACGCGCATTTTTTCCACCACACATCCGGCCAGCGGTCCGCGTTCCATGGCTTCGACCACGCCTTTTTCGACGGCGGGGATGAAGTTCTTGGGAATGGCGCCGCCGACGACGGCGTTGACGAATTCAAAGCCGCTTTCGTTCGGTTCGATCCGCAAATAGACTTCGGCGAACTGGCCATGGCCGCCGGACTGCTTTTTGTGCCGGTAATGGCCTTCGCCGTTCCCCTGAATGGTTTCACGATACGGGATCTTGGGCATGTTCAGATTGACATCGACCTTGGCGATCTCTTTCAGGCGCTTTACCGCGTTTCCGATATGCTGTTCGCCCATGCCTTTGAGCAGGGTCTCATGCGTCTCGGGATCGCGTTCCAGCCGCAGGGTCGGATCGTTGTCGCAGAGTTTGTGCAGACCGGTCATGATCTTGTCTTCTTCCCCGTTCTTGACCGCGGTGACCGCATAGGACATCAGCGGATTCGGGAAGGTCATCTGACCCATCGCCTTGCAGGAAGTCGAAGTCGCCAGCGTGTCGCCGGTCTTGGTGTTCTTGAGTTTTGCCACGGCACAGATGCAGCCGGGGACCGCTTCATCCACGGCGGTCTGGTTTTTCCCGTTCACCACCAGCAACTGACCGATATGTTCCTTGGTCCCGTTGCTGAGATTGACAATGTCGCTGTTCGATTTGAATTTGCCGGTCAGGACGCGGAAGAACGCCATCTGGCCGATGAACGGATCGGTGATGCTCTTGAACACGAACGCGGCGGCATCGCCGTCTTCGGCCGGCCGGACCTCGGTCCCGTCCGCGGCAGTCCGGATCCGTTCCAGCGGATTCGGGCAAATATTGGAAACGCCGTTCATGAGTTCTTCCACACCGATATCCTTGGCGGCACTGCCGGCGAAAACCGGAACCAGCGCGCCGGAATAGATCGCATCATGCAGCCCGCGGGAAATTTCTTCCTCGGAGAGTTCTTCGCCTTCCAGATAGCGTTCCATCAGTTTTTCATCCGATTCGGCGGCGGTATCCAGCAGCATGGTGCGGTATTTTTCAACCGTGTCCTTGAGTTCGGCGGGGACATCTTTTGCATTCAGCACATTGACCACGCCGGACAGATCTTTTTCTCTTCCGACCGGAATGGTCAGGGGAACGCAGACCGTTTTCCCGTAGGATTCCTGCAGCTGGTCCAGAACCGTGTCGAAATCCGCCATTTCACGGTCCAGACGGTTGATGAAGATCACGCGGGGGATCTTGAATTCGCCGGCGAATTTCCAGGCTCTGGCAGTTCCGGATTCGATCCCGCGTGTCCCGTCGACCACGATCACCGACATGCCGACAGCACGGTAGGACGAAATCACTTCACCGATAAATTCGCCGTATCCGGGCGTATCCGTGAAAAAGAAATTCTGTCCGTTCCAGCCGCAGTTCAGATAGGACGCATAAATGCTGGAATGCTTTTCCTGTTCATCCGGGCTGAAATCGGAATAACTGGTGCCGTTGTCAACACTGCCGAGACGGTCCACTGCCTTGGATTTGAACAGCATCAAATCGCACAGGGTAGTTTTACCGGCGCCGCTATGGCCGGCTACAACGAAGTTTCTGATTTTCGTTGCTTCAAATTTCATGTTAGCCTCCTTATTCTTTGGTTTCTTTCATCACAAGCAAATAATGTATTATAATGCATTTTTACAGGAAATCAATCCGGATTTTTTCAGAAGTCGGAGAGACCGGAGATTTTTTTTGTTTCCGGATTTGATTTTTCAATAAAGGCAAGATATATTATTCTTTTATTCCATTTTTCAAAAGAAAATTTCTGCCTGAAAGTATTCCCGAACGGAATGATTTTTCCTCAGGGAACCCGCCGGACCGAGTGAAAAACGAAAAAATTTTTCTGTTTTTTTTCAATGGGAGAGGACCCGGAAGAACAACCGTCCCGGCCGGTTTTGTTCCAGCTGAAGCAATTCGTCCGCTTTCAGACGGGAACCCGGAGCGGCAAAGCAGTAGCGCAGCGGCAGACCGTGCAGCTGGCTGGCCAGGAATCCGTTCACCACGGCAAAGTCTTTTTTCAGCCAGGAATCCGGAGACGGCGAACGCAGTTCGGGTTCGCTGCCGTGCATGATGCACAGCACCGTTTTGCCGTTCAGGTCTTCGCCGGGCTGCACCGGACGAAGCCGATAGAGCCACGCGGAAACGTTCCTGACGATCTCATGGCGGCTCATTGCCGGACAGCCGGGGGAATACGCTTCGGTCGCGGAATCGGCAAAACGCATCGTCCCGATGAGATCGTCATGCACCAGCAGGACCATGGACGGCGCCCAAAGACGCTGAACGTTGTCGGCCTTGGCTTCGTGTCCGAACAGGCTGACCACCACATACAGATCGGTCGGACGGTAGATGGTCAGGATATTCGGTTCCAGTTTCCTGAGCTCGGAAAAGACGGTCCCGAAATCCGGATCGGCCGAATCAAGCCGCCTCGGTTCCGAATACAGGATTGCCGGGATCAGCAGCAGAAGGAAAACGGCCATTCCGTATTTTTTCAGTTTTTCATACTCTTTCAGCAATTCATCAAGCACTATGCCAAGCCCGAACGATACGACCGGGACCAGCGGCAGATACACTCTCGGCGGTCCGCCCTTGGTGACCAGTGCGGATATCACCGTCAGCAGGACCGAACCGGAGATCCACAACAAGGGGCGGAACGCTTTCTTTTTCCGCAGCCATACCGCAGCGATCAGCAAAACCGGCAGGGGGAGGAGCATTCCTGTGGCCCGCAGCGTTTGGAAACTGTAGTTCAGAAATTGCCCGGCGGAGGTGAAAACCTCTCCGAAATTCGCCCGGCCCTGGGCAAATCGGGCATAATTGGAGCCATACCAGAGCAATACAAAAATGCTCCAGCAGATCCCGGATAAGATCAGCGGCCGGCAGGTCCGCCAGATCTTTCCCGGACCGGAACGGAGAGGCAGGAAAAATGCTCCCCACAGTCCGGTCAGGATCGTTACCAGCACCACTCCGTTGGAAACGGAAAGGCAGCTGCCGGTTGCGCAGACCAGCCAGAAAACCGCATTGCGGACCTGTTTCTTTTCCCCGTCCGCATGGAAACAGGCAAGCGAATAAAATACCCCGGACACAAAGAAAGTCTGGAGCATATAACCGCGCGCGGTTTCCGCATAATGCAGGATCATTCCATCCAGCAGAACCAGGGCAAGG
>Ga0256405_10005923_pt1 | contig 20312 bp, 10 predicted proteins | sample RumenRJG_02DNA_FD_189096 | JGI IMG/M metagenome (GOLD analysis project Ga0256405, IMG submission 189096) | Bovine rumen microbial communities from Lethbridge, Alberta, Canada - RJG_02 | ecosystem: Host-associated > Mammals > Digestive system > Stomach > Rumen | place: Canada: Alberta... | reverse complement strand
TCCGCCTATCCATGAGTCCTGTAAAATACCGGCAAAAACACACAAACAATATGTCAACGAACACACAAATACTTAACAATATTTACTAACCCTGTCCAACTTTTTGGGGACACCTCATCCCGACGTCCTTATAACGTCATCACGACATCGACCTAAAAAAATCCCCTTTTTATTTGCACATCTCAAAAAAAAGCAGTACCTTTGCAGTCCAAATAAATCCATTATGACAGAACAAGAGATTGAATCCCGTGCGCAGCGCGCGGTGGAGTTGTTCAAACAAGGCTATAACTGCAGCCAGGCAGTCTTCGTTTCCTGCGCGGATCTGTATGGTATTACGGATGAGTCGCTGGCGCTGCGTCTCTCCGCCTCTTTCGGCGGCGGGATGGGACGAATGCGGTTAGTCTGCGGTGCGGCAAGCGGGATGTTCATGCTGGCGGGCCTGCAGAACGGTTCCTGTACACCGCACGACAACGAGGGGAAGATGGCGAACTATGCTTTCGTGCAACATCTGGCAGGGGAGTTCAAGGCCCAATACGGCTCACTTATCTGCGCGGAGTTATTGGGATTGGCGCCGCGTCCGGAAGAACCTAAACCGGCAGAGCGCACCCAACAATACTACGAAAAACGGCCGTGTCCGGAAATGATTGCAGAATCCGTTCGAATATTCCTAAGAAGCATATGAGTAAATATTTTTTAGCCATCATCGGCGGCGGTCCTGCCGGATATACAGCCGCAGAACGCGCCTCCAAAGCCGGTAAAGATGTCGTGCTCTTTGAGCAGATTGCAGTAGGTGGTACGTGCCTCAACGTGGGATGTATCCCGACCAAATCGCTCCTTTATGGCGCAAAACAATATTATAACGCCACGCACGCGCAGAAATACGGAGTAACGGCGGAGAACGTTACCTTCGATTTTGCGGCCATGCAGAAACGCAAGACCATCGTCGTGCGTAAACTCGTAGCCGGTATCAAGCAGCGCCTTAATAATGAGCATTGTACGCTGGTGAGTGGTTTTGCGAAAGTCGAATCCCGCACAGACGAACTCGTGACCATCTCCTGCAACGGCGAGACGTACGAAGCAGAGAACTTGATGATCTGTACGGGCTCGACGAACTTTGTGCCGCCTATCCCGGGTATCCAAGACAACGAACACGTATGGGACAGCACGGATGCTCTCAATGCAACGGAGTTGCCGAAGTCCATCATCATCGTCGGTGGTGGTGTCATCGGTATGGAGTTTGCGACGTTGTATCACGAACTCGGTATACCCGTTACGGTCATCGAAGCCTTGCCGTCCATCCTCCCGAATCTCGATCCGGAAGTGGTCACCGTCCTCGCAGACAAATACCGCAAAGCCGGCATCAATATCCTCACCGACACACGTGTCGAATCCATCAACGGCGGTAAAGTAACGGCGAATGGAGTGGAGTACGAAGCCGACAAGATCCTTGTCTCTGTAGGCCGTCGTGCGAATCTGAACGGTCTGGAGGCTCTGAACGATATCGAACTCAATCGCGGAGCTATCGTCATCGACGATTTCTGCAAGACAAATCTGCCGAACGTCTATGCCTGCGGAGACGTGACCGGTAAAATCATGCTCGCCCATGTAGCAGCACGTCAAGCCGAAGTAGCAATCGGTCGCATGCTTAAAGTCATCCCGCTGCAACGGATAGCCTACAATGCGATTCCGTCGGTCGTTTATACGAATCCGGAAATCGCGTCGGTGGGTATCACGGAGAGTCAAGCAGAGTCGATGTCCATTCCTGTGGAAGTACGCAAACTGCCGATGACTTTCTCCGGTCGGTTCATGGCAGAGAACGAAGGGGAAACGGGACTGTGCAAGATGATTATTGATGCCAAGAACCACAGTGTGCTTGGGGTACATATGATCGGTAACCCCTGCTCGGAGTTCGTGTCCGCCGCCTCGTTTGCGGTACGTATGGGTTACACCGTTGCGGAGTTCCAACAAGTGGTCTTCCCGCATCCGACAGTAAGTGAAATACTCCATGAAATACTACCATGAAACGAAATCTTTTATCTTTCATTTTTGCCTTTTGCGTGCTCAGCCTTTTTGCCGAACCGCTACCGGAAGGTTTTTACAATTCAGTCGATGGACTCCAGGACGGAGTACTCAAAGGTACCCTCAAAACCCTTATCCGGGATCATACTGCTATCCCGTATGGTAACGGAATCGGCTCTACATGGGAGGTCTTCTATTACTCCGACCGGAATGAAGAGGGATACTGTGAGGACATGTACTGCGATACCTGGTATAAGTTTGCCGCTCCGGGATCGGTTGTTTCCGGATGCAATATAGAGCATAGTTTTGCGAAGTCTTGGTGGGGTGGTGACAAGAACGATGCGTACAAGGATTGTTATCATCTGAATCCGTCTAATTCTACTGCGAACAGTGCGCGAAGTAACTATCCGCTGGGGGTGCCTGTCAAGGATTTCAAATCCAACTCCGGCTCTCTCAAAGTGGGTAAGATCCATCATGACTCGCTCAATGTGGACTTTTATGTATTCGAACCAAAGGATGAATACAAAGGAGACTTCGCGCGTGCGTATTTCTATATGGCTACGTGCTACGGAAAGGATGTCAACGGCAATTACGATCCGACCGTCTGCTCGCAGTACCAGGGATGGCGACTCGATAACAAAGATGTAGGCTCAAAGTTCGCCATGCAAAATGATAACTATCTGGAGTTCCAACCTTGGGAGCAAGAGGTGCTCATTACCTGGCATCGTCAGGATCCGGTGTCCGAGAAAGAGATACGTCGTATGGACGCGGTGAGCAATTTCCAGCACAACCGCAATCCGTTTATCGACTATCCGTATCTGGCGGAGTATATATGGGGAGAGAAAGCGGGACAAGCCGTGCAGATGGCGCACCTGGTTTCTTCTTCTGACCCTCGTTTCCTGGTCGGCGAAAGTAACGGGTGGAGCGATGAGGCAGTAGATCCGATAGATCCGGAAGATCCTACCGAAGGTGTCACTACGATCGATTTCGCCCCGCGCGCAGAGAAACTGTTCCGTGACGGACAGCTGTATATCATCGTCGGAGAAGGGATTTTTGATATTATGGGACGTCAAATAGCGCAATAAAGATATCAAAAGTGCGATTTTTTTGAACAAAAAGTAAAAAATATTTGCGTATTTCAAAAAAATGTCGTACCTTTGCGCGATTTTTGTTGCATTTTGAAAGAAAATCAACCGAATAAATAACATTTATTAACTAAAAACAAAAAAGATTATGAAGAAAATTTCTACACTGTTCATGGGCCTTATCATCGCCCTGAGTGCAGTTGCTGCTCCGAAGGCAGGTTTGAAAAGGACTCTCTCTCCAAATCCTATTAAGGTAGAGAATGTAAAGAAAGCTTTGAAGGCTCCGAAAGCGGTTGCCGATGAAGAAGCAGCTCTCGTTTCCGGTACGTATTACACCGTCGGTGGCGCTTTTTATCTGTATAATTCAAATCAAAGCACATTTGTGGATGCAACGTCCTATATGCCGTCTGTAGAGGTAGCTGTTGAGGGTGATCAGGTAACTATTACCGGTTTGGCTTATTGGTTTAAAGACGGTGCTGTCAAAGGTACGATGGCTGATAACACGATTACAATCCCCAGCGGTCAATTGGTAGGAACGGATCAATATGGCGACGAGTACCTTGTAGGTTCTGCTGATGGTCAGACGATCAGCGATATCGTCTTTACTTACGATCCGGCAACTCAAACGCTGACTTGCAATATGTACATCATCGAAAGTGAATCTGCAACTTCCGTGAATGCTTATGCCTATTGGGCAAGAGCTGCTTTCAGCGCTACGCAGCCTGAGACTCCGGAGGCTATCGTTGTGCCGGAAGATCTCCAGACTAAGATGTACAGATTTGAAGGTATAGATACCTATGACACCACAGAAGTTGTTAAGTTTGTAACGGTCGGCTTTGATGCAGATACTGTTTACGTCCAAGGTATGAGCGCCGTTATTACCGATGGTTGGATTAAGGGTGTTAAGGACGCAGATGGCTCGTATGTTTTCGAAGCAGTTTACCTTGGCTTGTATGAGAGCCTCTTCGGCAATTATGATATTTATACTGAAGCTGATACGATGGTATACGACGCGAATTTGGATAAATTTACTTGCGCAAGTTTCGTTACTACTGCAGAAGGCTATCCTATGGAGGAATACAAAGCTATCACACTGTCTGTTATCGTTGAAGTAGCTGCTACTCCGGCAGATCCTAAATTTGATAAGTTTGTTTTTGCAGATGCTAAATACCCGTATGTTGCTTACACTATTCCGGTAGATGGTATCCAAGGCGAGCAATTGAATCCGTCCAAATTGAGTTACATGTTCTTCGTTCAGAAGGGTAATGAAAGCAGCCCGCTGGTTTTGACTACCGATATCTATAAGGAACTGGCGGCAGACATGACAGAGATTCCTTACCTGTTCTCGGATGACTATGATGTTTATAATTCTTATTTGTACCTGAACCAGACTGAGGAAGAGGTTCGTTCTTGGGAGAAGCTGGGTCTCCAGACTATCTATCGTGGTCTTGATGAGGAGCATAAGTCCAACATTGTTTGGTACGATGTAAAAGCTTACTGGGAGGCAGTTGATGCTCAAGGTATCGACAATATTGATGCAGCTGTTAAGGCTGCGAAGGTACTGCGCAACGGTCAGTTGATCATCATCAAGAACGGTGTTGAGTACAACGCTCTCGGTACGATCGTTAAGTAATTAAACGGTTTCATACCCCTTGAACAGCTCGCTTCGGCGGGCTGTTCTTTTTTGAACCTTAAATTTCATAAAAAGTTGACACTGAATTGTTAATAACTTTTTATTTTGGACAACTTTTGAACTTTTTTAAATTCATAAATCATTGTAAATGCGCGATTTGTGATTTTGTTTTGGATAACTTTTCAAAATTGTTAATAACTTTTGTTGTAAATTTTTTTAAATTTTTTTGCCCAAAATATTTGCACATGTCAAAAAAATATACTACCTTTGCACTCGATTTCGCGCTCAATTGAATATTAGAGAAATATTACTACTATATTATGGAAACATACATTATCAAACGAGACGGTAAGAAAGAACTTTTTACCATCGACAAGATTAAGAATGCGATATCGAAGGCATTCTTGGCAGTAGGTGCGTTTGCGACGGAAGAGACATTGGGGGCTATCCTCTCGCACTTACGAGTACATAACGATTTGACCGTAGAGGATATCCAGAACCAGGTAGAGGTTGCGCTCATGGCGGAGGGATACTACCAGGTTGCCAAGGCCTTCATCCTCTATCGTCAGGGTCACACCGAGGACCGCGAGACCCAGCGTCGTCTGGACTTTATGATGAACTACGTGCAGGCTTCCAATGCTGCCGAGGGTTCGAAGTTCGACGCCAACGCCAACGTAGAGCACAAGAACATCGCGACCTTGATCGGTGAGCTGCCCAAACAAGGCTTCATTCGTCTGAACCGTCGTCTGCTCACCGAGCGTATCAAAGAGATGTTCGGAAAGGAGTTGAGTGACAAATACATGAGCTTGCTCAATCAGCACTTCATCTACAAGAACGACGAGACCAACCTCGCTAACTACTGTGCATCAATCACGATGTACCCGTGGTTGATCGGTGGTACGAAGAGTATCGGCGGTAACGCAACGCCTCCGAAGAACCTTAAGTCTTTCTGCGGCGGATTCATCAACATGGTCTTCATGGTATCGTCCATGCTCTCAGGCGCGTGCGCTACGCCCGAGTTCCTTATGTATATGAACTACTTCATTGAGCAGGAGTACGGCGAGGATTACTACAAGCGTGCAGACGAGATCGTGGACTTGAGCATCAAGCGTCGTACGATCGACCAGGTGATCTGCGATTACTTCCAGCAAGTAGTGTACAGTCTGAACCAACCCTCCGGTGCACGTAACTACCAGTCCGTATTCTGGAACATCAGCTACTACGATCGTTTCTATTTCCAGAGCTTGTTTGAGAACTTCCGTTTCCCGAACGGTGAGGCTCCGCACTGGGACGGTCTGAACTGGTTGCAGAAACGTTTCATGAACTGGTTCAACGAAGAGCGTACGCGTTCCGTGCTCACCTTCCCGGTAGAGACGATGGCGTTGCTGGCAGAGAACGGTGACATCAAGGACAAGGAGTACGGTGATTTCACGGCAGAGATGTATGCAAAGGGTCACTCTTTCTTCACCTACGTTTCTGACAATGCGGACAGCCTCTCTTCCTGCTGCCGTCTGCGTAACGCGATCACGGACAACAGCTTCAGCTACACCCTCGGTGCCGGTGGTATCTCGACAGGATCCAAGTCCGTGCTGACCATCAACCTCAACCGCACTATCCAGTACGCCGTACGCAACAATATCCCGTACCAGGCATATGTAGAAGAGATCGTGGACCTGATGCACAAAGTGCAACTGGCTTACAACGAGAACCTCAAGGCGCTGCAGGAGAAGGGCATGCTGCCGCTGTTCGACGCCGGATACATCAATATCGGTCGTCAGTACCTCACCATCGGTGTGAACGGTCTGGTAGAGGCGGCTGAGTTCCTCGGACTCGAAATTAAGGATACGCCGGAGTACGCACACTTCGTGCAGGAGTTACTCGGTATCATCGAGAAGAAGAACAAAGAGTACCGTACCAAAGATGTCATGTTCAACTGCGAGATGATCCCGGCTGAGAATGTCGGTGTGAAGCATGCCAAGTGGGATCGTGAGGACGGATACGTCGTACCGCGTGACTGCTACAATAGCTATTTCTACATCGTAGAGGACAAGTCCCTCAACGTACTCGATCGTTTCCGTCTGCACGGACGCAAGTACATCGAGCACCTGACCGGTGGTAGCGCGCTGCACTGCAACCTCGAGGAGCACCTCAGCCAAGAGCAGTATCGTCAACTCCTCCGCGTAGCGGCTATCGAGGGATGTAACTACTTCACCTTCAATATCCCGAACACGATCTGTAACGACTGCGGTCATATCGACAAGCGTTACCTCAAGGAGTGTCCGCATTGCCACAGCAAGAACGTGGACTACCTCACGCGTGTGATCGGTTACATGAAACGTGTATCCAACTTCTCGGAGGCACGTCAGAAAGAGGCGGCTCAACGTTACTACGCTGAGAAACAAAAAGCACCCCAATGCTAAAAGTAGCTTCTTTTGACATAGTCTTTCAAGAGATTCCGGGCGAGGTAACACTCGCCCTTAATCTCTCTAATTGTCCTTGTCACTGTCCGGGTTGTCACAGTCCGCATCTGGCGGAGGATATCGGTGAACCGCTAACGGCCGATCTGCTTGACGGTCTGATGGCCCGGTACGGCAGTATGATCACCTGCGTCGCCTTCATGGGCGGTGACAGCGATCCGGACGAAGTAGCCCGCTGGGCAGAATATGTCCGTCCGCTCAAGACCGCATGGTACTCAGGAAGAACTAGTTTTCCTAGGAATCCTATGGCCCTGGATTATCTTAAACTCGGGCCGTATATTGAGTCCCTCGGCGGACTCAAATCGCCGAACACCAATCAGCACCTCTACAAACGGGTAGGTGACGAGTGGCAAGATATCACATCCTCGTTCTGGAAAAAGAACCTCTAAAAAAATCCCCGCGAAAATGATGTGACCCCAAAAAGTTGGACGGATTATTAAATCTATTTGACTTGATTTTGAAAGTGAGTTCGGTATTGCACCGGGCTCATTTTCAGTTTTAGTTTGATACGTTCGTTGTTGTAGTACCGGATATACTCTTTCAATGCTGCCTTAAAGTCATCCATACTCTCCCACTTGTTGTTATAGAGTAGCTCATTCTTCATCAGGCCGAAAAAGTTCTCCATAACTGAGTTATCCAAGCAATTACCTTTACGGGACATACTCTGCGTGATACCATGTTCCCGTAATAGATATTGGTAGCGCAAGTGCTGGTAGTGCCATCCCTGATCCGAGTGCATTATTAGACCACTTGTCTGCGGATGTTTGCGGAACGCTTTCTGCAACATATCCACTACCATCTTTAAGTCCGGACGATCAGAGATCACATAACTAATAATCTCTCCGTTCCACATATCCAGTATAGGCGATATATAGCATTTCTTACCATGTATATCTACCTGTGAGACATCTGTTGTCCACTTGCGATTAGGCGCGTCTGTCGCAAAATCTCTTTCAAGTACATTAGGTGCAATCTTACCTATTTCTCCTTTATAAGAGCGGTAACGCAACTTCGGTTTCCGGGCGTACAAACCCATTTCTACCATTAGTTTGGCTACTGTCTTGTGGTTGATATCTTTGCCTTCAGCGCGTAATTGTTGGTATACCCGCCGGTACCCGTAACGTCCTTTGTTCTTATTAAATATACGTATTATATCCTTGCGTAATTGCGCATACTTATCCTCTCTCGGGCGGATATTGTAATAGTACGTAGTACGAGCCATCCCCTTGATCCCAAGGAGTAAATCAAGGCTATGTTCGGGCTTTAATGTTTGGATGGCTTGCGCCCAATCTCGTGTAGACGCTTCTCCTTTTCTTCCATTAAAGCCCTCACTTTTTTTAGCAATGCATTCTCTGCACGCAAATACTCATTTTCGTAGCGCAGACGCTCTAACTCTGTCTGCGGTTCTTGTTTCTTTGGACGTCCCATACCTTTACGACCTGTTCCTTGTGGCTTTATAGCGCGCAAAGCCTCATATCCGCCTTGCCGGTATATACGAGTCCAACACTTTACTGTGTGTTGAGAAACATGATACTCTGCGCTAACACGGTGCAAAGGTACTCCTTTTTCTGCATATTCGCAAACTATTTTGCATTTTTCTGCAAAATTCGCTCGTTTCATGGGATGTTTTAGCAATCCTAAGGCTCCTTCTTTTTCATAACGGACTAACCATTCTGATACATCATGCCAATCTATGCCTAATTCTCTCGCTACATGTTTGGGTGCGTAGCCTTCTAAACATTTTTGTACGGCTAATAGCCGCTCTTCATAAGGATGTTTCTTATACATATAACAAACCCCAAAAGTTTTGTGTTCAACTTTTGGGGTTCATTACAAAATCTCGCGGGGATTTCCATTCATCCATTCATCCATTCATCCATTAATAGATCAGCACTTTGTGACTCGTCACTTCATCGCCTTGTTGGGTGCGGATGAAGTAGATACCGCAGGTGCCCGGTAAGGTGAGTTCGGTCTCACCGCTGTTGAGTTGACCCTTCGATATGATGAAGCCGGTGGAGTTAAAGAGTTCATACTCACCTCCGCGCGGAGCTTTCACTTTCACGAGCGCACGGGCACGCGAAACCTGGGTCGGATAGACGAGGATCGGATCGTCGTACGTCAGGTTCGGTTTGATACCGATGACGAGCGGACAGGTCTCGATGGCGTAGTTCTCACCCTTACGGGTAGCTATCATGATGACCTCGTCTCCGTCAGCGAAAGCTTGCTGCAGGTAGCCCTTACCATTGTTCTGCTGACGTACACCGTTCACAATCCAATCGACTTGCGAGAACTCGTAACCACCGTTGACAGCCTGCTTGAGCGGTACCACCACATCGTTCCAGCACTGCTCGAGGATCCAACTCGGGTACTTGATGTTCAGTTCCAGTTCCTCGGACTTACTCAGACCGCAGACACCGTTGTCCAGCACGAGACGTAACTTGTAAGTGTCCGGTTTGATGTAATACGGATGGTTCTCGTACGCCAGGGTGGTGAGTACCGGCATCGGTATATGCGCCACTTTGGGTTCCGTGAGCGGTTGGTTAATCAGATCCGCAAAACCGGCCTGTTTAGCAGCCACATCGTAGTAGATGCTGTAGGTGGCGGGTCTGTGTCCGCTGTAGTTGAAGACGATATCAAAGCTCTCGGCGTCGGCACATATCTCATCGGCTCTTGCAGAAACGATGGTGGTCGGGCTGACAACCTCGAGGTGCAAGGTGTAGATGATCTTATGCTTGTTAACGGCATCGCGATCGGTATCGTAATAGATACCGTTCTGATAGTACGGTTTACCGCGCCAGTACAAGGTATCCGTGTTACAGATCGTATCGTACGCCTCGACGTATTGGGTCTCAACAATCTCCAGATGCAGGATATGCGTATCGTCGCATTCGTTCACCAGTGTCTGATGGGTGTAATCCCCGCTCATGGTGAAGTCTTCACCTTCCCAGTTATACGGTAACTCGTCATCGAGTACGCGTACGCTCTCTTCCTTATAGAAGGTCGGGTTAACGGTCAGGTTGAGGTGGTGGATACTGTCGCATCCGTCCACGGTCTTGAGTTTGATCTCATACACACCGGTCACTTTATAAACCTTCGTACCGTAACTGTCGGAATAAACAACCGAGTCGTCGTCGCAGATAGTCGCATATTCCATCGGGAAGTCGTATTTGTGGGACAGATATACTTCGACGTAATGGAGCGAGTCGGTCTCCAGGGACGATTTGCTACGTACCTCCAAGGGGTACAAGCCCGGTTGGGAAATGAGTTTACCGTTGACGGTGATAGTCTCGCCTTCGCATAACGGAATCTCATCGACATCCGACACCTTATTGGTTACATAGAGGATGAGACGATGCACATTATCGCACTTGTTACCGCTGGCCGTCTTTTTCTCAAAGACATTGGAGCCTAAGTGGGTGAGGGTATATAAGGTACCGTCGGTGTGGAGGTAAGGCTCCGTCAGGTATTTATCCGGAATAACGATACGCTCTTCGGTGTAGTTCACCGGAATAACGGTCAGACTCAGATAAATGATGGTATCTCTGAGATCCGAGTAGTAGGTATAATTACCGGTTGTGGTATGCTTGGTTCCGTCGGGGAACTCTACATAATCGCCTTCACAGATGTTTTTGATCCAGGTAAACTCGCGTACGCGTTTTGGGTTAACCACAATCTTGTAAATCGAGTCGCAACCGAACATCGAAAGCAGGGTGTCGGTGTAGTTACCCGGGGTCGTGATGTCCATTCCGTGGATAGAGAGTTGTTCGCCTTCTCCGATCTCGTATTGTTCGTGGAACTCATAGGAAGGATGGACGGTCACTTTGAGTTCGTAGATACTGTCGAAACCGTAGCTTGTCAATTTGCGGTCGAAGTAGGTACCCGTTTGGGTGATGATCATATCCTGGTCGGAGTGCAAACCCGTTACCGGATCAATCGGACCGACTTTGTTTCCGTGGTTGGTCCAACTGTACGAATCCGGTTGACAGATATCGACGGAGTCTTTGAAGTGGTAGGACGGATGTACCTCCAGATGCAGGTGAACGATCGAGTCGCAACCGTTCTTAAGGGTCAGTGTCGTCCGTTCGTAATCACCCGGAATATACAGATCGCGTCCGTCGAAACTATAGGTCTGTTGGTCGGATATACGGACAGTATCCCATTTTTCGTACTTTGGATAAACACTGATGATATAGTGCACAATCGAGTCGCAACCGTTGCGGGCCGGGATGGTCTTGTAATAATCTCTGTCGCTGGAAACGGTGTCGTTATCAATCACGAAGATGTTTCCGTAACATAAGGATATATGTTCCTCGGCGTAGAAGGACTCGCGTACGGTGAGGTGCAGGGTCTTGACCACACGCGACGAGTCGGTCCAAGCGATCGGCATGTCGTAGTCTCCGGACTCGCTGTACTCGATGCCACGCCATACGAACGGCAGATCGTTGGCGCAGACGTATGCGGTGGTATCCACGCGGAACTCCTTGAGTACAGTCAGGATGAGCTGATAGGTATCGATACAACCGTTGTTGTTCTTCACGCGTTGTTCATAGACACCGGACTCTTTGTACCATGTGTTGTAGAACTGTACCGAGTCACCCTCGTAGATACGGCGTACCTCCGATTGGTAGATGAGCGGTTGTACCTTGAGTGCTAACATGACGATACTGTCGCAACCGTTAGCAGCTACCAGCGTATCATAGTACGTACCTTGCTCCGAGAGGATTTGGTTACCGAACTTATAGAAGTCGCCTTCGCAGATCGTTACATTAACCGGTGCGGGAGCATGGGCAATCGGCAGTACCGTCACTTTGAGTCCGATCGGGGTCTGACGACCTTCGGAACTTACCACCGTATCGCGGTAGATACCGGACTCATTGATGGTCATGTACTGCGTCGGGTCGCTCGGCAGGTACCAGCGGTAGGGCAGGTCGTTTGCACAAACGGAAACCGAGTCGTCGTACAGACGGTAAACCGTGAGTCGGAGTTCGATCACACTGTCACAATGGTAGGACGACGGGAGCGTGTACGGATAATTACCCGCCTCTTTGTACCACGTGTTCTGGAAGAGTACCGAGTCACCCTCGAAGATACTCTTCTCGATGACGTTGTAGTATTTGCGCAGTACGTTCAGATGCAGGATCACGACACTGTCGCAACCGTTAGCGGCTACCAAGGTGTCGCGGTACTCACCGGCTTGGGTGAGGTCCTGACCGTTGAAATCATAATGATCGCCTTCACAGATGTTCCGATAAATCGTGGTGTCCGTAGGTGCAACCACATTGAGTTGGATACTCCAGAACGTGCGTTCTCCGTTGACGTAGGTCGTATCGTCGTGATAGATACCGGCGCTGAGCAATTGGGTCTGCTTGCCGTTCCAGTGATTGACCCAAACGAAAGGCAGATCCGTCGAGCAGACGGTAGCCACGGTATCGACCAGCGGGTGTACGACAAGTAACATCTCCGTGATGCTGTCGCAACCGTCCGGCGTGGTCGATTGATGCGTATAAGTGTTACCTGTTGTACAAGGTTGACCGAAGAACATATAGGTATCACCCTGGTAGATATCGTGCCGCTCGAAATGGTAGTACGGTTCGTTGACGGCCAAGTGCAGTTCGACGATCGAGTCGCAACCCGTTGTCCTTGCCTTCAGCGTATCGAGATAGATACCGCCGGTCATGAGGTCCTTGCCGTGGAACTTGAACGGCAGATTGTTCTTACATATCTTCTCCGTGATGACATTACGCACGGTAGGCACGACGGTGATGGTAGCGATATAGATACTGTCGTATCCGTCTTTGGTACGCGGGTTGTAGTAGTACGTGCCGCTTTGGGTAATGTCATTGCGGTCGTACCAGGTGTACGGTGTCTCGCTTTCGCAGATCGTGATCTCTTCCATGAATTGATAGGTCTTATGGATCACGAGATTGAGGCTGTCGATCGAGTCGCAACTATGTGTGGACTCAAAGCGGAAACCGTGCTTACCGGGAGCATAGAGACTGTCCACACCGATCGAGTCACCGGCATGGTTGTAGTGGATCCATACGTACGGCGTATCGATATCCTTGATATCCACCGTCCACTCGTGGTAGTACTTCGGATATACGGTGAGGATGAGTACGTTCACCTGGTCGCAACCGTATTGGTTCACCGTGGTGTCGTTATGCGGACCGGCGGTGTGCACAAAGCGCGGTGCGAGGGTCTTCTTGTCCATACCCCACCTAACCGAATCTCCTTCACAGATGGTCAGATAAGTGGTGTCGTAGGTTTGTTTCCATACATTGATATGTACATAGTGGATACTGTCGTAGCCGTCCACGGTCTTCTCCCCATAGATGTAGTCATCAGTGGTGGTGATGTTGTTCAGACCGCGCCACTCGTACGGTGTCTCATTGGCGCAGATGTTAATTGTATCATCCCAGATCTTATAGGTCGGGTGGATGTACAGGGTCAGACTGTCGATTGAGTCACAACCGTGGATATTCGGTAAGGTGACGCTGTACGGTCCGGCGTGATAGAGCGAATCGTTCTTCGTCTGCAGCTGTCCGTCCTCCCACCAGGTGTGCGTCCAGACATACGGTGTATCGGCATCCGCGATGTCCACCCGTCTATGGGTGGTGGGGAAGCCGGGCCATACCTGCAGGTGCAGCGTGATGACGCTGTCGCAACCGTTAACGGCTTGAACAGTCTCGCTGAATATACCTGTCTCTTTATAGTACTTCTTCGGTTGGGTAGTCGAGAGGTAGGTATCGATCTGCACGGAGTCACCGGCACAGATGGTATCGTATATATGCGTCTCGTAGGTGCGGTGGAAATTGACGCACAGGTCGTAGATGCTATCTAACGGCCAGAACGTAACCAGCGTATCGACAAAATGAACCGTGTCGTCGGACAACGGGGTCGTGTACTCCCGCTTGTACCCTGTGGACCATACATGCGTCAGGGTCTTGTTGATCGGCGCACATACATCGATCGTGTCGCGGAAGACATGCGTCTGATGTACAGTGAAGTTCATCACCACGGCACTGTCGCACTTGTTGGCAGCCGTATGCATATGGCGGTAGGTACCGCTTACCCATAACGAGTCATCCTCCCATACAAACGGCAACTGTCGATCGGTGACGATCTGACTGAGATAGGTCGTCGGGATACTGTCGCGTGTCTCCAGATGGAGTGCAATGAGGCTGTCGCAACCGTTAGTTGCCGGGATGGTATCCCAATAGATGCCCTTCTTGCCGAAGAAGCGTTGGGTCAGCGTATTGTTCCGATGGTGGAGGTCAAAGCGTTTCTCGTCGCCTTCACAGATAGTGTCATATACATGCGTTACGTACTCTTGACGGTAGAAGACAACCAACCGGTAGTAATGGTCATAATGCTCGTAGGACGGATGCATCAGGGAGTCTTCCATGACGAGGATAGCGGTGTCCTGATCCGGCGTGGTGAACTTGAAGGTGTAGATCGAGTCGTCTGCAGTCTTCAGGTCATACGCCAACTCCTTATAGGCACGCTCACAGATCTCTATCGTATCCGTCACGCGGTAAACCGGATCCACGAAGAGGTGGAGGGAGGTGATGAATTTACAGTAGTGATGCGCCGAATCCATCGATGATACGGCCGGTGCGGTCGGATCCAACGGATCGATGACATCGACGTAGTATCCGATCGAGTCATAGACGCCGGTGGTGGCTAAGATACTGTCGTTGAAGACGTAGGTCTCTCCTTCGCGAATATGCTTGTACTGATGTACATGGAGCGTATCGGTATAACGCACTTTCCACATCACGATGCTGTCGCATTCGAAAGCCCGGTCGTTGTGGATCAGGGTGTGATGCGCCAGATCTTCCCAGGACGAGATCGTCGGAATGGTGTCGTAATAGTTACCCTCCTCTTTGAACCAGGTGTCTTTATGCGGCCAGAAGAGTTGAACCGAGTCACCCTTACACAGACTGTACTCGTACTCCGGGATATGTGTCTGGTGAGGACGCATGATGATATGCAGCGAATCCACCTTATTGCAGTTATAGAGCACGGTGTCTTTTGAGATCATCACACCTTTCCATTTGCCTCTCCATTCGTCCACTCTCTGACGTTCGGGGTCGAAGGCCGGATGGACGGTGTCACCGATATAGATCGGCATGTTCTCTTCGCATACGAAGATCGAATCCGTTCCGTCCACCGTAAAGTCCGGGATGATCGTCAGGTGGATATCTACAATCGAGTCGCAACCGCAAGCGGTCTTGAACAGTTGTGGTTCGAGGTATCCTTCCTCATAGAAGAATCTTCTATCTTCGCCTTGTCCCATCACGTACGGCAAACGGTGCTCGCAGATGGTGTCGAAGCGTTGGATCAGATAATCTTTGTTGATCCTGATCGATACATGGAAGACAGAATCGCACGGAGCATCCGGATCGTATGGATTGACCTGAACACGTTCTACAAAATCCGTATCGTTGAAATACACTTGGTCGCGCCAGGTAGCTCCGTTGGTACTACAACCTTTGATGAGCACCGTTGTGTCAAAGGGTTGGGTCACGGTGAGGTAGAGGGTGTGGAACTCCAGGATGCGTCCCTCGTTGCTGAAGAGCGTATCGGTAAATACACCGGAGACACCGTACTCTTTGTTGGTCTGCGGCCACAGATACGGATATTTCTTATCCGGATGGGTGTCCTCAGCCGTATCAATCGAACAAACGGTTACATCTTGGTATTCTTCGGCTACTACACGTAACTCGTAGATCATCTCGCAACCCGTAGCCGGATCGATCTCATCTTCGACGGTATAGGTCTTGGTGACCGGTTCTTCTATCGGGATGCCGCGCCAAACAAAGCTCTCGTCGCGATGCAGGATACGCTGCTCGATGCTGTGCGGTTGCGGGATCTTGGTGATCTCCAGGTAGATGATGCTGTCGCATTCGTTGTCCGGATTCTCTTTGTACATCGTATCGCGGAAGACCTGACCGATCGGGTATTTGACGGGGTCGAAATAACTGGTCTTGTTGATGATCGTATCTTTGTTCTCGCATATCTCGATATGCTCCACGCGTTTGGGAGCCGGATCGATGGTGAGGATGATGCGGTAGATACTGTCGGTGTTGTTGACGGTCTTGAGTACATCCTCGTACTGTTTGGTCTGACCCACCGCGTGCTGCAAGTACTGCCCGCGCCACAAGAGCGGCATTTGGGTCTCGCAGATGGTGGTATCCAGTTCGAACAGGTAGGACTTCAGTACCACTAAGTTCAACGTCTCTTTACTGGTACAACCGCCTTCGGACGCCACAATATGCGTATAAGTGCCGGACTTGGTGAGAACGGTATCCTGACGTTGTTCATCGTATAACTGGTAGGTCCAGGTGTGGGGTAAGTCGGTATCGACGATGGTGTCGGTGCGTTCCAGATTCATCGCCGTGTTGAAATGCATAAACACCTTCACGATACTGTCGCACCCGTGGATCGTATGCAAGTGTTCGATCACGGTCTGGTCCTGGTAGTAGTCCTTACCCTGGTAACGGATGAAGGCACCGTCCGAACAGGTGTACAGATGCTGAATCACCGTATCTTTGGGTGCAGGCCAAACGGTGAAGGTCAAGGTGATGATCGAGTCCACCTCTTCCAGACCGGCTTTCTTGACCGTATCGATATACACACCGCTGCGCCAGATGTCCTTGCCGCGCCAATGAAGCGTGTCGCCCTCACAGGCCGATATCTCTTCGGCATACTGGTTGGACTGCGGTGCGGCCGGGATGATGGTCACGTTGAGCTCATACGTACTGTCGCAACCGTGGATGGTCGATCCGTGGTCATAGTACGTGCCGTCGGTAGTGATCGTCTGTCCGTGCCAAAGCAGTACCGTTCCTTGCGGTAAGTCCTTATGCTCTTTGCTGTAGAACGAATGGGCTTTGTCCAAGTTGATACGCTCGATGCGGTAACAACCGTTGCTGAGCGTCATCGTGTCATACACCACCGCACTGCCGGTGTAGGTCTTACCGTTCCAGGTCGTCTCGTCGCAGAAGACGATCGAACGTACCGTCCGCTCAATAGGAGTAACGGTCAAATGCAGCGTATAGATACTGTCCTTGCCGTTGCGTGTCTTGTAGGCTGCTGTATAGGTGTGGGTACCCGTCACACTGCTCAGGTTACTCAAACCCTGCCAAACGAAATCATCCCCTTCGCAGATCTCGAGCGACTCCTCGAAATGGTACTCCGTCTCGTCTTGGGTCAGGATCAAACGATAGATATCGTTACAACCGGTCTCCGGGTTCGGGTCTTCAAACTCGTACGTGCCTACCGCAGGGAATACTGCTGTATACTCCTTACCGGCCGACCGGTAGGTCCAGGTGAATCCGTGCTCGTTGGTCACCGTGCCGTGCGTCTCATAGACAGCCGGGTAGTTCATCGATACGTGTACATTCATCAGCGTGTCGCAACTGACGTACGTGCGGTAATGACCCGCCTCGTCGTAGGTCTCGCCGTTATAGGTCACACGGCTGCCTTCGCACAGTACAAAGGCCGTATCTTTCTGTGTCACTTCCCGTACGGTCAGATCCAGAATATAGTAGGTGTAACTGCCGGTCGGCTCCTGCACCACTTTCGTATAGCGGTTTGTCTGGCTCGCGGAGATACCGTTCCATACGAAAGGTAACTCGTTCGGACAAACGGTGAACGCAGCGGTCACGGTGTCGATCTGATTGTACGTAAATCGCAGTGCCAGCACGGAGTCGCAACCCAAGCGGTTGGTGCGGTAATGGAAGTAGATACCCGGTTCGTTGATGGTCTCTCCATCCCAGATATACTTTTCCCCTTCGTTCCGTTGTACTGCAAAAAAGGTAGTGTCCGGATTGATGACATTCAAGGACAGCACCACGACGCTGTCGCAACCGGCTTCCTTATGGAAAGTATGACGATAGACACCGCTCTTAGTCAGGGTTTGGTCCACAAAAGTGTACTGGTCGCCCTTACACATCGTGTGCTCGATGGAGGTCTCCGGGATATAATTGACCCGCAGATTCAGGATATGCCGTACGCTGTCCGTCACGCCGTCCGCCGCTTTCTCAGTCTTGGTGTACTTACCGCTTACGGTGTAGGTCATGCCGTCGTAGTCCCAGATATAAGTCTGCCCCGGACAGATGGTCACGGTCTTTATATCCTCATACACATCCTGGTCGATATAGGCCGTGATGATACTGTCGCAACCTAAGGTGGACTTGTAGGTAAACGTGTATTTACCCGGACTGAGGATCTGCTTCTCCCGATAGGTCGTCGGGAAACTCAGGAAAGTGACGCGCTCGGAGATCTCGTACTTGGGGTTCACCTGCAAGTACAGGATATAGAGCGAATCGATCTCTTCACCCACCTTGGTCGTATCGTAGTACGTGCCGCTGTCGTGGTAGGTCTTACCGCGCCAATCCTGACCTTCACCCTGGCAGATCGTCAACCGGTCGGTGTGCGTTTTGACGGCATGGACCGGGTCGGTCAATATCACATGCAGACGATAGATACTGTCGCAACCACCGTTGATCGCCTGACGGACGTCCTGATAATCTCCGGCAGCGATGATCGTTTTACCGTGCCACTCAAAACTCTCGCCTTCTTGCAAAAGCCGATACTCGTCTTTCTCGAAACGCGGTAAGAGATTGACCACATACACCGTGATACTGTCTGCATCGGGGTTCGTGACCAGCGTCGTATCGTACAGGATAGTAGGTTCGTACACTACTACCTCGCGGTTACTCAACTTAATCGTGTCTCCCGGACAGATCGTGTAATTGAGCGTTTGAATGATGCCGTCTGCTGCATAAGCACCAAGGGCTGCTAAACTCAGCAGCGCGCAACTCAAAAATCTATAGAGATGTCTTTTCATAATCATTCATCCATTAATTATAGCACATACAACCGTGGTGGAAACCGGAACGAGCCGTACGACTGCCACCGATCATATACGTGAGTTTTACACCCGCAATGAAGGGTACCGTGCGTGCTGAACCGTCCGCCGTATTGAGGTAGGCGTTAAACACCACACCCGTGGCAGGTGCCTCACCCTTATCGTTCGGAGCAGGTAACTCAAAACGAGCTTTCTCGTCTCCCTTGTTGTAGTTATTCAGTCCGTATTCAAAATAGAAGCTCAGTTTCATTACATGACAAATACGACTGCTCGAGGGCATGGACGACAACAGATCGTAACCGATCTCGCCGATCAGACTCGCACCGACGTTCAGACGGTTCGCCTGACTGCTACCGAAAGCATACTCCTTCAGACCGCGATCCGGCAGGTTCTCCAAAATCGCATCCGTGATGTCTTCGTGGAAGCGCAGGTTATACGTTCCGGTCGTGGTACTCTTCGGATTGAGCGCATAACTGACCTTGATACCTGCACCTACATGGAAACCGTGCGTGTAGTAACCGAACAGAATAGGCACGTCGATGAAGTTCCATTGGATCTCATCTACCTGATTCACATCGTACAGCAAGATACCTTCCCGCATCAGGTTCGCGTCACGGAGCTTACCTGCGTGACTGATGGTGTAGGGGTCAAACTGCAGTTTCGACCGGTGCATGGAGAACTGTACACCTAAGTTCGCCCATAAACCGCTGTTACGGTACTCGTAACCCAAACCGAAACCGCCACCGACCTTACCGACCGGAACGACACCCTTCGCACGGGTATCCAATAACGAGTAACCTACATGACCACTCACGTAGCCGAAATGATAATGATCTCCCGATAAACCTCCGCCGCGATGACGGTAAGCCTGTGCCTGAACTTCACTCAGAATTACACCGAGGAGCAAGATTCCTAATAAAATTATACTGTGCTTCTTCATATGCGTATTTATACTATAATATTACTTACAGGCGCACACAGAGCACGTGCATGTGCGCACTATAAAGCGCCGCAAAGGTACTACAAAAATTCCACATGTAAAAATTTTTTGCAAAAAAATACGAAAAAATTTGCACAATTCAAAAAAAAGCAGTACCTTTGCACCCGCTTTTGGAGAATTGTCCAATTTTCAATCTCCAATTTGCAATGCGAACGCAGTTCGCGCACGGTGGTCTTAGCTCAGTTGGTAGAGCATCGGATTGTGGTTCCGAGTGTCGTGGGTT
>Ga0256405_10005922_pt1 | contig 20327 bp, 18 predicted proteins | sample RumenRJG_02DNA_FD_189096 | JGI IMG/M metagenome (GOLD analysis project Ga0256405, IMG submission 189096) | Bovine rumen microbial communities from Lethbridge, Alberta, Canada - RJG_02 | ecosystem: Host-associated > Mammals > Digestive system > Stomach > Rumen | place: Canada: Alberta... | reverse complement strand
AAAAATATATCTTCGCGACATCAACGTAAACCGATATCAGGACTTCTATGTCCTAACTACTTATTGTTCAACATCGGTAAACTTATATCAGGACTAGACATCAACCGCTATGAGGGGTGAGTGGAGGCGATCTGCGGGCCCTCGGTCTCCAGGGGACATCAAGTGACGGAGACTCAGGCGATCTGCGGGCCCTCGGTCTCCAGGGGACATCAAGTGACGGAGACTCAGGCGATCTGCGGGCCCCTCGGGCTCCAGGGGACAACAAGTAATGGGAGACTCAGGCGATCTGCGGCCGCCCCGGCCGGCGGTCGCGCTCTTCGGAAGGCCGCTCAATCATCTTCCCGGCCTGCAGCTCATCGTACGCCTGGCGGCGGCGGAAAATATCGATCGCCGTATAGATCGCGCTCATCATCGACTGAGGATCCGCCTCGTCGCGGCCGGCCATCTCATACGCCGTGCCATGGTCCGGAGACGTCCGCACGATTGGCAGCCCTGCCGTGAAATTGACACCGGTCTGGAACGCCAGCGCCTTGAACGGCGCCAGGCCCTGGTCATGGTACATCGCCAGCGTCGCATCGAAACGGCTGTAATTGCCCAGGCCGAAGAACCCGTCAGGGGAGTACGGACCGAACGCGAGGATCCCCTCGGCATTCGCCTGCTTGACGGCCGGCAGGATGATCTGCTGCTCCTCATCGCCGAGCAAACCGCCGTCGCCGCAATGCGGGTTGAGACCCAGCACCGCGATCTTCGGCTGGTCGATCCCGAAATCCCGCTGCAGGGACGCCTTCATCAGCCGCAGCTTGCGCAGGATCCGCTCGGAAGACAGCGTCGACGGAACATCCTTCAGCGGAATGTGCCCCGTTACGACACCGATCTTCAGCTGGTCGCTCACCATGATCATCGTATGGTCCGGCGCATCGAACTGGTTCTGCAGATACTCCGAATGGCCGGCATAGCCGAAGCCCTCGGCGGACATCGCCCGCTTGTTGATCGGCCCGGTCACCAGCACGTCGATAAAGCCCTGCTTGATCTCGGAGACCGCGCACTCCAGCGCCTTCATCGCCGACTTCGCGGCCTCCGGCGTGGACTGGCCCGGCTCGACGTAGACATTGTCAGGCAGGCAGTTGACGATGTTGATCTTGCGGGAACGGGCATCCTTGGCCGAATTGATGACGAACGTATCGACCGGATCCAGGTTGTGGATCTGCTTGCGGTAGAAGCCGAAGACCTTCGACGACCCGTAGACGACAGGCGTAAACGAATCCAGGATGCGGGCATCCGCCAGCGCCTTGATGATGACTTCGTATCCGATGCCGTTGCCGTCACCCTGGGTGATACCGACAACGAGTTTGTTATTGATCATATTGGTTTTCAAATTAAGTTCATGTCCTGTTGCAGTGAAGCTTCATAGCCCTTGTCAGGCGGGAGACCGGGCTGGTGGTACGCAGCGACCGCCAGGGCGTCACAACGCTCGTTCTGGGGATGGCCCGCATGGCCCTTCAGCCAATGGAAGGTCACATGGTGCCGGCGGTACAGCGGCAGGAACGCCTGCCACAGGTCCGGGTTCTTGACCTTCGCAAACCCCTTCCGCTCCCAGTTCAGCAGCCAGCCCTCCGTGATGGCCTTGACGACATACGAAGAATCGCTCCAGACCTCGACGTCCGCCCGGTCCCACTTGATCGCGCGGAGCCCCTCGATGACCGCCAGCAGTTCCATCCGGTTGTTCGTCGTCAGCGCGAAGCCGCCGCTCAGTTCCTTCTCCAATCCGGCGCACTGCAGCACAACGCCGTAGCCGCCCGGACCGGGGTTGCCGCTCGCCGCTCCGTCCGTAAACAAATAGATCACCGGTCTGCCTTGATTCATATTCATCATACAAAGATAAACAAAAACAGCGAATGATACCAAAACTCAATCGTTTTTGCCGAAAGTTGTTTTGGTTTTTCGGGGTATTCGCCGTATTTTTGCAAATCCATATCTATGCCCCGACGGGACCCCTACCGGAGGGGCGACAAGAGAACGAAAGAATGAAAAAGACAATTGCTAGAATCCTGGTGTGCGCCGCCGCCGCGCTCGTCGCCGCCTGCGGCCCGTCCAAGACGTACCAGAACATCAACTACATGCAGGACATCACGGAAGACACCGTCCTCAGCATGAAATCCAGCGAAGGCATCCTGGTCCAGCCCAAGGACATGATCTCCATCGTCGTGTCCCACCGCGACCCGGAACTCGCCGCGATGTTCAACCTCACCAATGTCAGCTACCAGGCCGGTGGCGAAACCCGCAACACGGGCAACTACCGCCTGATGGGATACTCCGTCGACAACCACGGTGACATCGACTTCCCGATCCTCGGCAAACTCCATGTCGCCGGCATGAACCGCTGGGCCGTCGCCCAGACCGTCAAGGACGAACTCGAAAGCCGCAACCTCCTGCGTGACGCCGTCGTCTCCGTCGAGTTCATGAACTTCCAGGTCTCCGTCATCGGCGAGGTCGTCCGTCCGGGCACCTACACCGTCTCCGGCGATAAGATCAACATCCTCGAGGCCCTCAGCCTTGCCGGGGACATGACGATCTTCGGCCGCCGCGACAACGTGACCGTGACCCGCGAGGAGAACGGCAAGCGCCACATCTACGTCCTGGACCTGCGCAACTCCGCGATCTACGACTCCCCGGCCTACTACCTGCGCCAGAACGACATCATCTACGTCACCCCGAACAAGGTCCGCGCCGGCCAGTCCACCATCAACGAGAATAACTTCCGCAGCGTCAGCTTCTGGACCTCGCTTAGCGCCACCGCCCTTACCGTCATCAACCTGATCATCACCATCACCAAGAAATAACATGGCCGAAGAAAACATCACCCGCCAGGCAACCTGGGGCCGCGAAGAAGAGGAAAATACCCTCCAGCTTGCAGATATCTGGGGCATGATCTGGAACAACCGGATCTGGTATGTCCTCTCGATCATCCTCTGCCTCTTCCTGGCCGTCTTCTACCTCTACCATACCCCGAAGACCTACAACCGGTCGGCCAAGGTCATCGTCGACGAAGCCGCTGAAAACTCCAGTCTCCGCGAACTCGCGTCCTTCGGCGCCGCCACCGCGGGCCGTTCCTCCCGGCTGGGCGGTACCAACGTCTACAACGAGATCCAGGCCTTCACCTCCCCGGACCTGATGTCCCGCGTCGTGGAGCGCCTCGGCTATGAAAGCCAGTACGTCGAACAGCAGTTCCTCCGCACCCGGGAACTCTTCACCGCAACCCCGGTGACCCTGGTGCTCGGCGGCGACAACCCGCCGTCCTCCTTCTCCTTCACCGCTGCCCGCCACCGCGACAGCACCGTCGTCCTGAGCGACTTCACCGTCGCCGGCAACAAGGTCAAGGGCGGCAAGGTGAGCGGCGCGCTGCGCGATACCCTCGAGACCCCGGTCGGCAAGATCGTCCTGCTCCCGACGGAGCGGTATGGCAACTGGAACAAGGACATCACCGTCTCCTGGACCAGCGCGATGAACATGGCGAAGAACATCGACCGCCGCCTGTCCGTCGCCCTCTCCGACAAGCAGTCCTCCGTCGTCGTGATCGGCCTCGAAGACCGCTTCCCGGCCCGTGCCGCCAACATCATCAGCACCCTCATCGACATCTATAACGAAGACTGGGTCGACAACAAGAACCGCGCGGCCCGCAACACCTCCGAATTCATCAACGAGCGCCTCGGCGTCATCGAACAGGAACTCGGCGGCGTCGAATCCGACCTGCGGACCTACAAGGAGACCCACGGCATCTCCGACATCCAGAACCAGGCCCAGGCCTACCTGACCGAGTCCTCCACCTACTCCGCGAAGTACTTCGAAGTCACGAACGCCCTCTCCATCGCGCGCTATGTCAAGGAGTACCTGATGGACCCGACCCACGCCAACTCCCTGATCCCGGCCGGCACCGGCATCGACCCGGCGGTCGAATCCCAGATCCAGGAATACAACACCCAGAAACTCAACCGTGACCGCCTTCTGAGCGCGTCCAGCAACGAGAACCCGGTCGTCGCCGACATGAACGAGGCCCTCCAGGCCCTCCGGAGCTCGATCAACCGCTCCATCGACAACCTGATCTCCACCCTCCAGCTCCAGGCCAACAAGATCCAGGGCCAGGAGAGCGAGATCCGCGGCCGCATCTCCAACGTCTCCGGCCAGGAGCTCCAGCTCCTCAGCATCGAGCGTCAGCAGAAAGTCAAGGAGGAACTCTACATCTACCTCCTCCAGAAGCGCGAGGAGAATGAAATCGCCTCCCTGGTCAACGTCGGCAACACCCGCCTGATCATGAACCCGAACGGCTCCTCCGCCCCGGTCGCCCCGAACACGAAGATGATCCTGCTCATCGCGCTGATCCTCGGCCTCGGCCTCCCGTTCGCCGTGTTCTTCCTGATGAACCAGCTCGACACCCGCGTCAAGAACCGCGGCGACCTGACCAGGATCCAGGCTCCGTTCCTCGCCGAGATCCCGCAGATGGGCGTCAAGGGCAACTGGTGGCAGCGCCTGCGCACCGACCGCTTCAATTCGCACAATTCCAAGATCATCGTCAAGCCCGGCAAGCGCGACATGATGAACGAGGCCTACCGCGTCCTGCGTACCAACCTTGACCTCATGGCCTCCAGCCAGGAAGGCTGCCACAAGATCATGGTGACCTCCTTCAACCCGAACGCCGGCAAGACCTTCACGATCATGAACATGGCGGCCACGATGGCCCTGAAGAACTCCAAGGTCCTCCTGCTCGACCTCGACCTTCGCAAGGGAACCCTCTCGAAGGCCCTCGAGACCGAAAAGGACGGCGTCGCCGAATACCTCAACGGCCGCATCGGCTTCGACGAGATAATCCACAACGTCCGCGAGCACCTCGACCTCATCCCGGTCGGCAACCTGCCTCCGAACCCGTCCGAACTCCTGCTGACCCAGAAGTTCGCCGAAATGATCGACAAGCTGGCGACCCGCTACGACTACATCTTCGTCGACTGCCCTCCGGTCGACATCGTCGCCGATACCTCGATCATCGGCAAGTACGCCGACATCACCGTCTTCCTCATGCGCGCCAACCTCTTCGACAAGCGGGCGATCCCGGCCGTCGAAGAACTCTACGAATCCGGCCGCTTCAACCGCATGGCCATCATCCTCAACGGCGTCGAAGGCGGCGGCAGCGGATACGGCCGCTCCTACGGCTACGGATATGGCCATGGCTACGGCTACGGCTATGGCTACGGCCAGGGCTACGGTTACGGCTACGGCAACCAGAACGACGACGAAGACGACGACAAGGAGGAGAAAGCCTGATGTTCGGTCTGTTCGGCAGCAAGCGCAAGTCCCTGGTTGCCAGCGGCCTCCTGCAGGGAGCCGTCGACAACCACTCCCACGTCCTCTACGGAGTCGACGATGGAGTCAAGACCGTCGAAGAAAGCCTGAAAATACTGCATTTCCTGGAAGAAGCCGGAGTGGAAACACTCTGGCTTACTCCGCATATCATGGAGGATGTCCCCAATACGACCGGGGGCCTGCAGGACCGCTTCGCCCAGTTGCGGGCGGCCTACCCGGGGCCCGTCCGGCTGGAACTGGCGGCGGAATACATGATGGACACCCTTTTCCTGGAGCGCTTGCGCGCCCGGGACCTGCTGCTCCATGGCGGCGACCGCGTCCTCATGGAGACGAGTACATGGTCCCCGCCGATCGACCTCTGGGACCTGATTGACGAGACCCTCAAGGCGGGCTACCGGCCGCTCATCGCGCATCCGGAACGCTACCGCTACATGGGGATGAAAGATTATGAAAAACTGATCCACCGCGGCTGCCTGCTCCAGCTCAACCTGCCCTCGATCGTCGGGGTCTACGGGGAAGAGGCCCAGCAGAAGGCCCAGACCCTGCTCGACAAGGGCTGGTACTGCATGTTCGGCTCGGACTGCCACCGGTTCCGCGCCATCCATGCCCAGTACCAAGCCGAGGTCCTCAAGGCCGACACCCTCGCGCGGCTCGCGAAACTCGCCCGCGGCATCGAATAGCCTGTCCTCCTGAGTGAAGTAAAGGATCTAAAAATAGAAACGATATGAACATCCTGGTAACCGGCGCCAACGGCCAACTCGGAACCGCCCTGCGCGAAGCCTCGAAAGGCTCCGCCGACCGCTGGATCTTTACGGACATCGGCCAGCTTCCCGGTGTCGAAACCGTCTATCTCGACATCACCGACGCCGACGCCGTCCGCATCGTCTGCGAATCCGAACAGATCGGCACCATCATCAACTGTGCCGCCTACACCAACGTCGACAAGGCCGAAGAGGACCATGCCATGGCCGACCTGCTCAACCGGCAGGCCCCGGCCAATCTCGCCGCAGCCGCCAAGGCCTGCGACGCGACCCTGATCCACATATCGACCGACTACGTCTTCCGCGGCGACCGTTCGGTCCCTTACGCCGAGGATGCCGCCACCGACCCCGCCGGGGTCTACGGCGTCACCAAACTCGCCGGAGAACGCGCCATTCTCGATTCCGGCTGCCATTACCTGATCTTCCGCACGGCCTGGCTCTATTCGCCGTGGGGCAAGAACTTCGTCAAGACCATGATCTATCTGATGGCCTCCAAGCCCTCCCTGCGCGTCGTCTGCGACCAGGTCGGCACCCCGACCTACGCCCCCGACCTCGCCGCCCTGATCGCCGGCATCGTCGAAAAACGCCAGCTCGACCGGCAAGGCATCTACCACTATACGGACGAAGGCGCCATCTCCTGGTACGACTTCGCGATGGCGATCCGCACCCTCGCCGACCTGCCGGCCTGCGACGTGCGGCCCTGCATGACCCACGAATATCCGACGAAAGCCCAGCGTCCGCACTATTCCGTCCTCGACAAAACCAAGGTCCGCGAGACCTTCGGAATCGAGATCCCTTACTGGCGCGATTCCCTCATCCGTTGTATCAAAACCCTGTAGAACGCCATGGAATTCAAGAGAAACATCCTCATCACCGGCGGTGCCGGATTCATCGGCAGCCACGTCGTCCGCCGCTTCGTCAACCGCTACCCGGACTACCGGATCGTCAACCTCGACAAACTGACCTACGCCGGCAACCTGGCCAACCTCAAGGACGTTGAAAACGCCCCGAACTACGTCTTCGTCAAAGCCGATATCTGCGACTTCGAGACGATCTGCAAAGTATTCAGCGACTGGCAGATCGACGGGGTGATCCACCTCGCCGCCGAGTCCCATGTCGACCGCTCGATCAAGGATCCCTTTACCTTTGCCCGGACCAATGTCCTCGGCACCCTCAGCCTCCTCCAGGCCGCCAAGGCATACTGGAACGGCGACTGGGAGGGCAAGCGTTTCTACCACATCTCCACCGACGAAGTCTACGGCGCCCTGCAAATGGATGGATCATTCTTTACCGAGGAGACGAAGTACCAGCCGCACAGCCCGTACAGCGCCTCCAAGGCCTCCAGCGACCATTTTGTGCGGGCCTTCCATGATACCTACGGCCTCCCGACCATCGTCACGAACTGCTCCAACAACTACGGCCCCTACCAGTTCCCGGAGAAGTTGATCCCGCTGTTCATCAACAACATCCGCCACCGCAAACCCCTCCCGGTCTACGGCAAGGGAGAGAACATCCGCGACTGGCTCTACGTCGAAGACCACGCCCGTGCCATCGACCTGATCTTCCACGAAGGAAAGATCGCCGAGACCTACAACATCGGCGGCTTCAACGAATGGAAGAACATCGACCTGATCAAAGTCCTGATCCGCACCGTCGACCGGCTCCTCGGCCGCGCGGAAGACGAGGACATGGACCTCATTACCTTCGTGACGGACCGTGCCGGCCACGACCTGCGCTACGCCATCGACAGCCGCAAACTCCAGCGGGAACTCGGCTGGGAACCCAGCCTCCAGTTCGAAGAAGGCATCGAGAAGACCGTCCGCTGGTACCTGGACAACCAGGCCTGGATGGACAACGTCACCTCCGGCGACTACCAGCGCTATTACGAGGACATGTACAAGGGCAGATGATCGTCGACGCCGACCCGCATTGGTTTGTGCTCCGGGTAACCTACAGTCGGAGTCTCAAGGTGCAGAAGATTCTGGAAGACAAAGGGATCCGCACCTTCATCCCAATGCGCTCCGTCCGTGTCGAAAAAGACGGGAAAACCCTCCGCAAGACCGTCCCCGCCGTCGGCAACCTGCTCTTCGCCCGGTCTGTCCAGCAGACCCTCTACGAACACATCAAGTCGGAAGGGGAGGCCCCGATCACCCGCTTCCTCTGGGACCGGAATACCGGCCGCCCCCTGGTCGTCCCCGACAAGCAGATGGACGACTTCATCCGCGTCTGCCAGGCCTCCGGCGACGATGCCCTCTTCCTGACCCGGCCGGACGCCAAACTTACCGAAGGCGCCCGCATCCGCGTCGTTTCCGGCCCCCTGGCCGGGGTCGAAGGCCGGGTCGTCCGCATCCGCAAATCCCGCCGCGTCCTGGTCGATCTGCCCGGCCTGCTGTCGGTCGCCAGCACCTACATTCCGCTCGACTTGCTCGAGGTCCTTCCCTAAGCGTTTTTTTTTGTTCAAAAGTCCAGATTTTGGGACTAAAACGAATTACGTACGTAGTTCGTAAGGGGGCTTTTTGCAAATGCAATATAACTTCGTTATATTTGCACTTGGATAATCATGCATTACAGATTAGCTGAAAAGGCAAAAAATCTCCGAGCCTCCGTCCGTTGCTGGACAGTGCGGACAGGCAAGGAAAAAAACACCGAAACGACCTGAGCCGCGCGGGCGATCTCCTGATCCCCGGGTGACCCTTGGTTGTTCATTTTCCCAATCCCCCCAATGGTACAGAACCGACTGAGCAAACTGAGCGGAACCTATCTGAGCAAGCGCGTCATCTTCGCGCTGGACCTCATCCTGTCCGTCTTTTCATCCCTGGCCGTCATCCTGGTCATCAACTTCATCGTCCAGGGCGACCTGATCCGGGGCCGTTTCACCCTGATCTACCTCATCACGGCCCTGCTCGCCTCCGGGTTCATGGCCTGGCTGACCAAGAGCTACCGGATCATCATCCGGCACCTCGCCGTGGGGGACCTCGTCACCTTCTTCTTCGAAGCCTTCGGGAAAGGGCTGCTGCTGGCGGTCGTGATGACCGTGGCCGGCTTCGAGCTCTCGACTTTCTTCCTCATCCCGATCCTGGACTTTTTCCTGACCTTCTTCCTGCTGGTCGCCGTCCGGATCGCGATGATCCTCGTCTACGAATTCTACAACGACCGGGTCCGGGAACGCGCCGAGCGCACCCGCGTCCTCGTCTACGATACCTCCGACAAGAGCCTCGCCACCCTCGTCCGCCTGCACAGTTCGACCCACTACCAGATCGTCGGCTTCCTGCTCCGCGGCCAGTGGACGAAGGATCTCAAGATCTCCGGCACCCCGGTCTACACCTTCGAGTCCGAAGCGGAACTCGACAAGATCGTCAGCCGCAGCGGCATGAACGCCGTCCTTTTTTCCCGTGACACCGACGCCCAGAAGGAGGAGGAAGGGCTGATCAAATACTGCAGCGCCAACCACCTCAAGACCCTGATCGTCCCGGACCTCGACGAGGTCGCGGAAGGGGAGGCCATCCTCCGGCCGCGCGAAGTCAAGGTCGAAGACCTCCTGGGCCGCAAGGAAATCAAGATCTCGATGGACGAGATCAAGGCGAACTTCGCCGGGAAGGTGGTCCTGGTGACCGGTGCCGCCGGCTCCATCGGCTCGGAACTCGTCCGCCAGCTCGCCGGGTTCGGCGTCAAGCAACTCGTTCTCTACGACAACGCGGAGACCCCGATGCATAACCTCCGCCTCGAACTCGAGGACAAGTACAAGGATCTGGACTTCGTCCCGGTCATCGGCGACGTCCGCCAGCCGCAGCGGCTGGACTATGCCTTCCGCCGGTTCCACCCGCAGGTCGTCTTCCATGCCGCCGCCTATAAGCATGTGCCGCTGATGGAGGAGAATCCCTGCGAAGCCGTCCTCGTCAACGTCGCCGGCTCCCGCAACGTCGCGGACAAGTGCCTCGAATACGACGTCGAGAAGATGGTCATGATCTCCACCGACAAGGCTGTCAACCCGACCAACATCATGGGCTGCACCAAGCGGCTCGCCGAGATTTATGTCCAGAGCCTCGGCCTCGCCATCGAAAACGGCACGAAACAAGGCCGGACGAAATTCGTCACGACCCGTTTCGGCAACGTCCTCGGCAGCAACGGCAGCGTCATCCCGCGCTTCCGCGAGCAGATCGCCAAGGGCGGCCCCGTCACCGTGACGGACCCGCGGATCACCCGCTTCTTCATGACCATCCCCGAAGCCTGCCGCCTCGTCATGGAAGCTGCGACGATGTCGACCGGCAACCAGATCTTCGTCTTCGATATGGGTGAGAGCGTCAAGATCGACACCCTGGCCCGCCGGATGATCACCCTCGCCGGCTTCAAGCCCGACGAGGACATCAAGATCGAATACACCGGTCTCCGCCCCGGCGAGAAACTCTACGAAGAAGTCCTCGCCACGACCGAAAACACCCTGCCGGCCTTTCACGAGCGCATCCGCATCGCGAAGGTCCGCGAATATGACTACGCCGAAGCGGCCGGCGCCGTCGACCGCCTGGAAGACCTCTCCCGCGCCGTCGAGATTCCGGACATGGTCCGTCTCATGAAGAAGACCGTTCCCGAATTCAAGTCCGAGAACTCCCGCTTCGCCGCTTACGACAACGAAAAACAAGCATAGAACATGGTTATTGCAGTAGCAGGAACCGGATATGTCGGACTGAGCCTCGCCACGCTGCTGGCGCAGCACAACGAGGTCATGGCCGTCGACATCCTTCCGGAGAAAGTCGACAAGATCAACAAACGGATCTCTCCGATCCAGGACGAATATATCGAGAAATACTTCGCCGAGAAATCACTGCGCCTGATGGCAACCCTCGACGCGAAATGGGCCTACCGGGAAGCCGAATACGTCATCATCGCCGCCCCGACCAACTATGACCCGCAGAAGAACTTCTTCGACACCTCCCACGTAGAGGAAGTCGTCGAAACCGTCCTTGCCGTCAACCCCGACGCCGTCATGGTCATCAAGTCCACCGTCCCCGTCGGCTATACCAAGTCGCTGGAAGCCCGCTACCCGCAGGCGAAATTCCTCTTCTCCCCGGAATTCCTTCGCGAAAGCAAGGCCCTCTACGACAACCTGCACCCTTCCCGGATCATCGTCGGTTTCGATGACGCGAAACTGTACAACTCCGCCCAGACCTTCGCCGCCCTCCTCAAGGACGGCGCCCTCGAGGCGGACATCCCGGTGCTGTTCATGGGCACGACCGAGGCCGAGGCCGTCAAACTCTTCGCCAACACCTACCTCGCCCTGCGGATCAGTTACTTCAACGAACTCGACACCTACGCCGAGATGAAAGGCCTCAACACCCGCCAGATCATCGACGGCGTCTGCCTGGATCCCCGCATCGGCACCCACTACAACAACCCGTCCTTCGGCTACGGCGGCTACTGCCTCCCGAAAGACACCAAGCAACTCCTGGCGAACTTCTCCGACGTTCCGGAGAACCTCGTCAAGGCGATCGTCGACTCCAACCGTACCCGCAAGGACTACATCGCCGACCGGATCCTGGAACGCACCGGCTACTACAACTACACCGGCGACAACACATACGACTCCGCCAAGGAGAAGGAAGTCACCATCGGCGTCTTCCGCCTGACGATGAAGTCCAACTCCGACAACTTCCGCCAGAGCGCCATCCAGGGCATCATGAAGCGCATCAAGGCCAAGGGCGCCAAGGTCATCGTCTACGAGCCCACCCTCCCCGACGGCACGACCTTCTTCGGCTCCCCGGTCGTCAATGACCTCGCCGCCTTCAAGACCCAGGCCGACGCCATCATCGCCAACCGCTACGACCCCGCCCTCGACGACGTCGCCGCCAAGGTCTACACCCGCGATCTCTTCAAGAGGGACTAACCGCCCCCCCCCACCCCTGCAGCAACTATAACAGCCCTTCGATGTAAAAGTGATGTGCCCTGCAAGCACAAACCCCGATATGCAAGACCGTAGGAATCCGAGCCCCGCGCCGTTCCTGCGGTTTGCCTTTAATTGAAAGATAATAATTTAAGATATTTTTATGAGCATCTTCAAAGACAAGACCCTAATGATTACCGGCGGTACCGGTTCCTTCGGGAATGCAGTTCTCAAGCGTTTCCTTCGCACAGACATCGGTGAGATCCGTATCTTCTCCAGAGATGAGAAGAAGCAAGATGACATGCGACACGAGTATCAGGCCAAGTATCCTGATGTCGCTAGCAAGATTAAGTTCTACATCGGTGATGTCCGGAACAAGAGCACGTTAAAGTACGCTATGAAGGGTGTCGATTATGTGTTTCATGCAGCGGCTCTGAAACAAGTGCCATCATGTGAGTTCTTCCCCATGGAGGCAGTGAAGACCAATGTAGTTGGAACGGACAATGTTCTGGATGCCGCGATTGATGCTGGGGTAAAATGTGTTATCTGCCTTTCCACTGACAAAGCGGCGTATCCTATCAATGCCATGGGAATCAGCAAGGCGCTGGAGGAAAAGGTTGCTATTGCAAAGAGCCGTTACTCTGGTGATACTAAGATTTGCTGTACACGCTATGGCAACGTGATGTGCTCTCGCGGTTCCGTAATCCCGCTATGGATCGATCAGATCCGCAATGGTAATCCTATCACGCTTACAGAGCCCTCGATGACGCGGTTTATTATGAGCCTTGATGAAGCTGTAGACCTGGTTCTCTTCGCTTTCGAGAATGGCAGTAACGGTGATATTCTTGTTCAAAAAGCGCCGGCTTGCACTATCCAAACCCAGGCAGAGGCCGTGTGTGAGCTATTCGATGGCAAAAAGGAAGAGATCAAGGTTATCGGCATCCGTCACGGAGAGAAGATGTACGAAACACTTCTCACCAAGGAGGAAGCTGCCAAGGCCGTTGATATGGGAGTTTTTTACCGCGTTCCTGCTGACAATCGCGATCTTAATTACGACAAGTTCTTTAAGGAAGGGGATACAAAGAGAGCCCTTATCGATGAGTTTAACTCCAACAATACTCGTCGTCTTAACCTTGAGGAGACCAAGGCCAAGATTGCAAGCCTCGAATACATCCAGAATGAACTTAACGGTATCCCTAACGTAGCAAAGTAATTGTCCATGAAAGGAATAGTACTCGCCGGAGGCTCCGGCACGCGGCTTTACCCGATTACCAAGGGTGTTAGTAAACAGTTGTTGCCCATTTACGACAAGCCGATGGTGTATTACCCCATCAGTGCGCTGATGTTGGCAGGAATCAGGGATATACTCATTATTTCTACGCCTTACGACCTTCCCGGCTTCAAACGCCTGCTGGGCGATGGCTCTGACTATGGCGTACACTTCGAGTATGCCGAGCAGCCCAGCCCTGACGGACTGGCACAGGCATTCATCATCGGTAAGAAGTTCATCGGTGACGACAGTGCTTGCCTTGTGCTGGGCGACAATATCTTCTATGGCAGTGGCTTCACCGGTCTGCTTCGCAAGGCCGTGAAGGATGCCGAGGAGAACAAGAAAGCTACCGTTTTTGGCTATTGGGTCAGCGATCCCGAGCGTTATGGTGTGGCTGAGTTCGACAAGCAAGGCAATTGCCTAAGCATTGAGGAAAAGCCAAAAGAGCCCAAGAGCAACTATGCTGTGGTGGGTCTCTATTTCTACCCGAACAAGGTAGTGGATGTGGCCAAGCACATCAAGCCCAGTGCAAGAGGAGAGTTGGAGATTACCACCGTCAATCAGGAGTTCCTGAAGGACGGTGAGCTGAAAGTGCAGGTCTTTGGCCGTGGTTTCGCTTGGCTCGATACCGGCACCCACGACAGTCTGGCTGAGGCAAGTACCTTCGTTGAGGTCATCGAGAAACGTCAGGGTCTGAAGGTTGCCTGTCTGGAGGGCATCGCTTACCGCAATGGCTGGATCACGGAGGAGCGTATGCGTGAGATTGCCAAGCCGATGCTCAAGAACCAGTATGGGCAGTACCTGCTGAAGGTGATTGATGAGATGAAGGAGGAGACAAACTCCAATTTCTTCCGTGACAAGGGTCTTGAGCGTCAAGAAAAGAAATAATAAAGCAAACTAAATATGAACGATCGTATAACCGTCACCTCGCCGTTGCTTCCCAACCTCGACGAGTTTAATGAGATGCTCAAGGAGATTTGGGCAAGTAAGTGGATTACGAACAATGGGCAGTTCCACAAGCGGCTGGAACAGGCCCTGGCCGAGTACCTGAAAGTGCCGTACATCAGCCTGTTCACCAACGGCACACTGCCGCTGCTGACAGCCTTGCAGGCACTCCGTATCACGGGCGAAGTCATCACTACGCCCTACAGCTTTGTGGCCACCACCCACAGCATCTGGTGGAACGGCTGCCGTCCCGTGTTCGTGGATATTGAGGAGAAGACCTGCGGCATTGATCCCGAGAAGATCGAGGCGGCCATTACGCCCAAGACCACGGCCATTATGCCGGTGCACTGCTACGGTAAGCCGGTGAATATGGATGCCATCCAAGCCATTGCCGACAAGTATGGCCTGAAAGTCATCTACGATGCAGCCCATGCCTTTGGCGTTGAGGTGAACGGCGAGAGCGTGCTCAACCGTGGCGATATGTCCACCCTCAGTTTCCACGCCACCAAGGTCTATAACACCCTTGAAGGCGGAGCCCTCGTGATGCACGACGAGCAGACCAAGAAGCGTATCGACTACCTCAAGAACTTCGGCTTTGCCGGAGAGACCGAGGTCGTGGCCCCTGGCATCAACAGCAAGGTGGACGAGGTACGTGCGGCCTACGGTCTGCTGAACCTCAAGCAGGTGGATGCCGCTATCGAGAAGCGCCATCAGGTGGCCATCAAGTATCGTGAAGCCCTGCGCAACGTCCCCGGCATCCGTTTCTTCGACGATATGCCTGGCGTTCGCCACAACTACAGCTATTTCCCCATCTTCATCAATGCAGAGGAATACGGCAAGACCCGCGACCAGCTCTACTTCGAGATGAAGGAAAAGAATGTGCTGGGCCGTCGGTATTTCTTCCCGCTTATCAGCACCTTCAGCACCTATCGTGGACTGCCCTCGGCAGCTCCGGATAACCTTCCTGTCGCAACGCGCATCGCCAATGAGGTTATCTGCCTGCCGATGCACCACGAATTGAGTGAGGAAGATATAAGCAGAATCCTCGAATTAGTAGTTAGATAGGAATGAAACAAAAGAAGCTGATGCTTCTAGGTGGGATACGCTATTTGCTCCCCGCTATTGAGGCAGCTCACAAACACGGATGTTATGTGATTACGGTGGATTATTTGCCGGATAACATTGCCCATAAGTATTCTGACGAATACCATAATGTGAGTATTCTGGATAAAGAAGCCGTGCTGCGACTTGCCAAGCAACTTGAAATAGATGGCATTCTTAGCTATGCTGTAGATCCTGGAGTGACGGCTGCTGCATACGTGGCGGAACAGATGGGCCTCCCGTTTACTTGTTCCTATGAAAGCGCCTGCATCCTGCAAGACAAATCCCGGTTCCGTCAGTTCCTTGCAGAAAACGGATTCAACGTTCCGAATGCCAAGGGCTATACCGATGCTAACAAAGCTTTGAAGGATGTTGATTTCTTCAATTGGCCAGTCATTGTAAAGCCTGTGGATAGCGCAGGAAGTAAAGGCGTTACTCGGGTGGATGATCCAAAAGACTTGAAAAGAGCCATTGAAACTGCTCTGGATGCTTCTCATAATGGTCATTTCATCATTGAAGACTTTTTGGAGTTGGACGGCTATCAGTCCAGTGCAGACTGCTTCAGCGTTGATGGGCAATTGGTCTATGCTGACTATTCAGACCAGTTGTTTGACAAGGATGCGGCCAACCCTTATACACCTTCCGTCGAGATATGGCCTTCTACAATGCCTAAAGAACGGCAGGAGGAATTAACCAAGGAACTCCAGCGGCTGATAACCCTTCTCGGATGCGGAACTGGTTTGTATAACGTGGAGAGCAGGGTATGCAAGAATGGTAAGGCATACCTGATGGAGGTCTCCCCGAGAGCCGGAGGAAACAGGATTGCTGAACTACAAAGAATAGGAACAGGCATTGACCTGATTGAGGCTGAAGTGTTGAAGGCAATTGGTGAACCAGTGCAGGACATTACCCATCCTAAGTATGATGGAGTCTATGTGAACGACATCATCCATTCTAATCGTGCCGGTAAGTTCTGCGAAGTGGAGTATGATGAGGCATTCAAAGAAAAGCATTTTGTCAGCGAGGCGATTTACCCGAAACGTGGAGATCAGGTTGAGGCCTTCCGAGGAGCCAATAATGCAGTCGGTTCGGTGTTCTTACGCTTTGAGAATCGTGAAGAAGCCAACAAGCACATTGCCAATCATAATAGCAATATAAACGTAATTGTAATATAGATGGAACCAATCGGAGGTTATTTCTCATTGGAGCTGCCGTTACATGGCGTGTATCATAGTAGGGCGTTGGCTCTAAATACAGGCCGTAATTGTCTGGAGTATATCTTGCGTGTCAGGAAGTACCGCAAAGTTTATATTCCTTACTATACCTGTGATGTGTTGCTTGAACCCTTTAGAAAATTGGATGTTGCATATGAGTTCTATCACATCAATGATGCCTTGGAGATTGCCGACCAGTTCGTATTACAACGAGGAGAAGCCCTTCTATTTACCAATTACTTTGGCTTGAAGCAACGGTACATAGAAAAACTTGCCTCCCAATACGGCAAGCAACTGATTGTTGACAACACTCAGGCTTTCTATTCCAAGCCGATAGAAGGAATCGACACATTCTATACTTGCCGCAAGTTTTTCGGTGTTCCTGATGGTGCCTATCTGTACATTGACAGGACGCTTGACGAAGAGTTAGATCAAGATGTGTCCTGGGAGCGGATGACATTCCTGAACAAGCGCATAGACTTGGGAGCAGAGGCAGGTTATGCTGATTTTAAGGAGTTGAGCCATTCTCTGATTGGCCACCCTATCAAGCGTATGTCCAGACTCACGGAGCGAATGATGTACAGTATCGACTATCAAGCTGTTGCACAGCAGAGGAGAGATAACTTTCATTATCTCCACGAGCAATTGGCACCATCCAATTTGTTGCAATTAAAGATAAATGATGATGCAGTGCCTATGGTTTATCCGTACTTTTCGGAAGGAAACGGTTTGCGTGAGAGACTGATTGACAACAAGGTGTTTGTCGCAAGGTACTGGCCGAATGTGTTGGAATGGGCTCCAAGTGGTAGCTTTGAGAGTAAACTGACGAGCCAGGTACAGCACCTACCGATTGATCAGAGATATGGCAGAAACGAAATGAATAGAATAATCGAAATAATCGAGAATGAAAAATAATCTTAGAGGAAAGCGGCTTTTGATTCTTGGTGGAATGCGCATCTCTTGCGAGATAGTTCGCAAAGCCAAGACAATGGGGATATATACCCTGGTCGCTGATTATAACAAGATCGAGGACTCGCCTGGGAAGCAGATTGCAGATGAGGCTGTAGATCTCAGTGTGATTGATGTTGATGCTGTTGTTGATTACATCAAGCATAATGCTATCGATGGCGTTTTCGTTGGCTTCAACGATATGCTGTTGCCTTACTATGCTGAGATATGCCAGAGAACTGGACTTCCTTGTTATGGTACGAAGGCGCAGTTCGAGACCTTGATTGCAAAAGACCAGTACAAAGCCCTTTGCCGTCAGTTCGGAGTCCCGACAATCCCTGAGTATGACATCAACGATGCGCATATCAAATATCCTGTCCTTGTGAAGCCTGTTGACAGCAGCGGTTCCCGTGGCATCACCATCTGTCATAACCGACAGGAACTTGACGAGGCCGTGGAGATTGGACGTAAGGCAAGTAAGACTGGGAAGGTGCTCATTGAACGGTATATAGATGGCAGGGAAGTGACTGTGTTCTGGACCTTCCAGGATGGCAACTACTATCTTTCTGCTTTGGCCAACCGTCACGTCAAGCACAATCAGGGGACGGATGTGATTCCTTTACCTGTGGGCTATACCTTCCCGTCTGTCTATTTACCGAAGTATCGTGCAGAAGTTGAAGAGAATTGCAAGCGGTTGTTTAAGCACTTGGGTCTGAAAGATGGTATGATGTTTATGCAGTGCAAGGTAGAGGACGGAACGTGTTATGTGTATGACCTTGGCTACCGTCTGACTGGTTCCTTGGAGTATAAGATTTTAGAACGGGTATGTGGCTACAATCCTCTTGAAATGATGATTTGCCATGCTTTGATCGGTAAAATGGGAGAAGAGAGTATAGCGGATAGGGCCTTACCCGAATTCAAGACTCCTGCCTTCAATGTTTCTTGTTTGTGTGCGCCCGGAACTATTACGAAGATAGAAGGAATCGATGAGGTGAAGGCGATGCCCGAGGTAGAGGATGTGGTTATAGCACATACTCCTGGTGAGACCATTACTGAACAAATGAAGGGCCTCCTGGCCCAGATTACTGTGCGTGTTCTCGGGTCGGTTGAGAACAAAGAACAACTGTTGCCCACTATGCAGAAGATTGACAACACTATTCATATCGTTGGGAGCGAAGGAGAAGAGCTCTTGCTTTCGGGAATCGAATATGATGACGTTAATGGATTTGTAATGTAAAACTACAATATGAAGAAAGTATTAATAACAGGTGCCTCCGGCTTTTTGGGGCATCATTTGGTACAGGAACTGCTCAAGCAAGAAGACACAGAGGTAATCGCCATTTTGGGCCGGCCTGAGGACAAGGCGAATGCATTGCCTAGTAATCCCAATCTCAAAGTGTTTCCTCTGAATGCTTTATATGATGAACCTTTTAGCGGAGTTGACACTGTCGTTAACTGTGCTTTCGCCCGAAGCAATGATCCAAAACTATTGGCAGGAGCATTTGATTTTACGGAACGTTCTATCAAACGATTTGAAGAGCTCGGAGTTGAGTCGGTCATTAATATATCCTCACAAGGCGTTTATCAACGTTTGGGTGTTGGTGAATTGTCAACGGAAGATTCTCCCATCGAACCGATAGATCTCTATAGCATGGCTAAATATGCTTCTGAAAAGCTATTCAGGGTCTCGTCTATTCCATACGTCACGAATGTTCGTCTGGCTAGCATTCTGATGCCTCAGCGCTTCCTCTATTTCTTCGTGAATAAAGCGAAGGCAGGCGAACATTTCACGGTTACAGCCCCAAACCAATATGCGGCTCTACTCGATGTAACCGATGCAGCTAAAGGACTTGCCGCTGTCGTTGCATTAACTCCAGAGGATAGATCGGATGTATATAATCTTGGAATTGGTACTCAGTATTCGTTGCTCGAATATGCAAAGAGTGTAAAAGTAGTAGGGCATCAGTATGGATATGATGTGAGTTTCGACGTGGCAGACAATGGTACTACAGTTTGTGCTGGCATGGATTGTTCAAGGCTGATGAAAGATACTGGTTGGAGCCCGAATATCATGAAAGATGAGATGATTTCAGAACTCTTTAAAAGCAAAATGATATGAGTAAGTTGCGTAGATTACGGCAGGTGGCCAGATATGGTTGGAAACATGCCTGTCAGATAAGTAATGAACATTTCTCCGGGAAAAAACGTTATACTATATTTTTCGACATATTTAGGTGTTACAACCGATATGGTATGTGGAGTAACCAGTATTTGAAAGAGCGGTTTTGGGCTCTTGATGCTGGTGAAAGAAGCCAAATTGGTAATAGCTATCGTCAAGCAAACCAGAAAAGAGAAGAATGGGTAAAGGATTTCTATGAGAATAGGGAATTCATAGCTAAATGGTCTAAGTACGACATTGAAACAAGCGCCGCTAAGAGGGGAAAAAGGAATGATGCTTATAGAAAAAGATACAACATGGGTGAAGGCAGCATAGTTGAATACGGAGTTGAATTTTCTCGCCAACATCATCTGCCCGGTACTATCAAAATAGGACGCCATGTGCTATTCGCCAAAAATGTGTTTATCGATTATTCTGGAGAGGTAATTATCGATGACAATGTTAAGATTGCCGCAGGTGTGAGTATGGAGTCTCATCATCGCGATCTTGAAGCCTATCAAAGGGGGAAAGATGTAAATATACCCACTCAATTACATATATGTGAAGGTGCGTATATAGGTAGTCGGCCCTGCTTTAGTCAAAACTGATTGATAATCAATAAAATAAACCCGAAATATGCTTGTTTTATTTGCAGAAAATGCTTATATTGAGGTCAGAAACCTGCAAATAATTGAAGCAAAAT
>Ga0256405_10005919_pt1 | contig 20333 bp, 13 predicted proteins | sample RumenRJG_02DNA_FD_189096 | JGI IMG/M metagenome (GOLD analysis project Ga0256405, IMG submission 189096) | Bovine rumen microbial communities from Lethbridge, Alberta, Canada - RJG_02 | ecosystem: Host-associated > Mammals > Digestive system > Stomach > Rumen | place: Canada: Alberta... | reverse complement strand
CACAAGGGAATGCGGACCTTTGGTAAGAATGAACTTACTACGCTCCTTAAGAATGCAGGTTTTGATAGAGCAGATTGGTACTATCCTTATCCGGACTATCGTTTTATGACCTCTCTCTATTCGGATCAGTACCAGCCCAGAGAGGGTGAATTAACCACAAATCTGGTTAATTATGATCAGGAGCGATACGTTCTCTTTGATGAAGCTAAGGCTTTTGATACCTTGATTCGCGAAGATCTCTACAGAGAACATGCGAATTCTTTCCTGGTCATTACAGGCAAGAAGCCCATCTCTGATATCGTCTTCAGTAAGTATTCTGCAGAACGTGATCCCCAGTATGCACTGAGAACGGATATCCGTTACCAGTCCATCGATGGTCAGAATTCCTTTGAGGATAAGATGGGTGAGCAGGCCGAATCCAGAGACTTACTGACGTCGGATAAGACAGCGCTTCTCGAAGAGGGGAAGAGCCATATTGCAGGGATTAAGACAGCTTATGATCATCTGACATCTCAATACGCCGGAAGCGGAATTGAAATCGGCCCCTGCAGACCAGGAGAGAACGAGAAGAGTGTCACCCTGGATTTCATCCCCGGACAGAATCTGCAGCGCCTCATGGAAGAACTTATCATCCAGGGTCGTGGGGCAGATGTTAAGCGAATTGTAGACGCCTATACAAAGCGTATCTTAAGTGCTGCTACAGACGACTTTGCGATGACGGATGACTTCCGAAGAGTCTTTGGCGGAGCCAGACTTCCGGAAGGTTTGAAGACGGCTAAGATATCCGACATTGACCTCATCTTCTCCAACCTGATCATTCCGGATGAAGCGGGAGATGACATTGAGAAGATTGTGAAGGCAGACTGGTCTGTAATCGATTATGAGTGGACCTTCGACTTCCCGATTCCGGTTCATTTCATTCTTCACAGATGCTTCTATCTGGCGACACACCAGCTTATGGCATGTCCGGAACTGAACTTTGAAGAACTGATCAAGGGAATCGGCATTAGCCCGGATGAATCGGAGCAGTACCTCCGTATGGAGGAATACTTCCAGAATACCATTCAGGGGAGCCTGGAACCGGAACGTAATATGCTGACGAAGATTGGAAACGGCATCATCCCCTTTGCGGAGATGGACCGCACCTATCGAGAAGAGCATGCAGTGAAGGATAGAATCGAGCATATGGAGCATGAACTGGATGCCCTCCGCCAGGAACTTGCAAGCTTTGGCATGCGTAAAGCTCTGATGAATAAATTTTTCAAGAAATAATATGGATAATACACAGATAGAGACAAAAGAAGAAAACAAGATTTCACAATCCACCAGACGACCAGTATTTGACTATATTCGACTGATCGCATGCTTTGGAATCATAGGATGCCACGTTATAATGGACCGCTATGACCTCGGTGGAGCAACTATGCAAGGGATTGCTCGAATCTGCCTGCCCATTTTTTTCTTGATGAGTGGATCGCTTATTTTAACGAATAAAAGAGAAGAGGCAATCGGGAAGTTTTATTTAAAAAGGGTTGAGAAAATACTGATTCCATTTCTTTTCTATGGCCTTTATTACTCTTGCTGGATCAATAAGGGACACAAGATTTTGGAAATGCCTCATAAAGCGTCACTTGTAGAGGCAATTAGATACTTACCACAGGGATTACTGGATAACCTTAGAGAACCTGTCTATTATCATCTCTGGTTTATGTATGCACTAGTGGGATTCTATCTGTTTGCGCCTTTTCTACGGAAAGGGTTGCAGGCATTAACACAAAAGGATATATGTGTACTTCTTGCCGTGATTTTGTTTATGGCAGCTGCAAATGTATATTTGCCATACTTAGGAATAGGATTCGGCGTTACAAATTATATCTTTACTTGGTTGATGTATCCGATTTTTGGGTACGCCATGCTTCAGATCAAATCGAAAAAGTCTTGGTGGATAGTATTTGGATGCGGCCTAGTCACATTACTTCTGACTATTATTTGGAAGGTGCAGGCGGGAAGTGCAGAAAAAATACCATCAAATTATTATGATTTGTCGCCCCAAATGGTCATTCAGACGTGTGGTATGTTTGCCCTATTTATGCTGATAGAGAAACCCCTAACGAAGTCTAATGTAATCAATAAGATTGTTCGATGGCTGAGCGGATACACCTTCTCAATTTATATGATCCATGGATATATTGTTCTCTACTACTTAGGGGTTCATCCTGGAATCACAGAAAGTTTTGGTGGTGTGGTAAAGTCTATTCTTATGGTTTTTGCATATTCATTGGCGTTCTCAGTTATTGTTGACAATATTATCGTTAAGAATTTACAAAGGCTCTTTCACTTCATGTGTGAAGGAATCCATAAGATGATAAACATGAAGAGAGTTCAGGCTATTTCTGAATAATCAGATGGGATAGAGTTTATGAATCAATTTCAACTCTTTTTTGACAGGGGGCAGGGCTTCGGAAGTGAAGCTGCAGGATCCTTCTCATTTGACGAACTGAATAATAGAGAAGTGGATCTTCCGGAAGGCGTGACCAATGTACGTCTGCTGGTAGCAGAGGGGAATTGTATCCTTAATATCTCAGAGGTAAAGGCTTGCTCTAAGACACAGGATGGAGAACCTCTCTGGTATGATCTTGTTTTCCAAACAGATGGATTTCGTCTGGGCCATAACCTCTTCCTCTTAGAGAAGGATGGTACAGAGATTGTGGGCTCTGATTTTAGATTCCGCACCTCGAAACTCAAACTCAGCATGGAAGAGATTGAGCTATCAGCAGAATCTACAGAGAAGCTGGCCCATTCCACCAAGAGGATGCAGGATGACAACAAGACCCTGGATGCCAAGTGGAAATATCAGATTGAGGTCTATGACGAGAAGGTTCAGGAAGTTGTTGCTCTGGAGAAGGACAAGGTAGAACTGAATCAGACCATTGACCAGCTTCGCGGAGAGAGAGATTTCTGGAAGAATGCCTATGAGACCATGGAGAATTCTTCTTCCTGGAAGATGACAGCACCCATTCGTTCCCTTAACGCTTCCATCAAGGATATGAAGAAGGCCTTCCCGATCAAGGAAGCACAGAAGGCATATCGTGCAAGAATTCATGAAGTGGGTCGGGAACAGGCGAAAAAGGAACTCTTCCTGCAGAATGCACTGGCTTCTGTTCAGTATATGTCCAGTGGGCGAAAGAGTCTGGACGATGAGAGACTGGAAGCAGCGGAACTTGCAAAGAGATGCAACCTGAGTTTCACTCTTGGCGCAATCGTTCGAAATCAGAGCCTGGAAGAGATTCGCCACTTTGTAGATCTTGTCATGAATCAGACCTATGAGGATTTCGAACTGATCCTTCTGGATGCGAGTAGTAAGGACCATAAGGCTCAGTCCAAACTGCTTCAGTGGATAGCATCCCTAGATCAGCGAATTAACGTAGTTCCTGTTACGACAGAGTCGAATCCAGCAGAAGTTCTGGTAGAGCATGCCGTTGGTGATTTCTTCACCTGGATCAACCTGTCTGACGAACTTCATGTGTCCGCCCTCTATGAGATGGCTAAGGCTCTGGATGGCAAGGATGATGCAGAGTTTGTGTATAGTGACTCGGACTTCTATAGCAATGATATTTCAGATGCTAAGGAGCCCTGGTATAAACCGGATTGGTCTCCGGACTTCCTGAATGGACAGAATTACATTCGAAATCTCTGGATGGCTCGCCTTAGGGACATGCAGTCATTAAATGTATCCGGACTTCTGAAGTCGGAATTCCATGCGGATGGAGAACTGAATCCCTATGATTCCGCCTTCGCAGATGAACTCCAGGCGGATGGTAAGTACGGACTCATCTTAAGAATTCTGGATCAGATCAATGATCAGAGCCAAGTGTCGGAATATGAAGTATCCCAGAAGATCCTCCATGTACCGGAGAAGTTATACTTCGAGAAACATGAGACACTGACCGGTACCGAGACAGAGGTACAGGCACAGACAGCTCTTGGTGCATTGAGAAAGCATCTCGGGAATTCTGTTCAGATTGAGATTATCGATAAAAAGAACTGCCTCTTCCATGTGACGGAGCGGGCGGATGCAGGAAGAGAGATGGGTAAGCCCCTCGTTTCCATTATGATCCCCAACAAGGACCATATCGAGGAGCTGAAGAGAGCCATCGACTCTGTGAAACGGCTGACGACATATCCCAATTACGAGATCGTGATCGTGGAGAATAACTCAAGCCAGAAGGAGACCTTCGATTATTATCAGGAACTGGAGCAGGCGGGGATCGCCCGTGTACTGCAGTTTAAGGATCACTTCAACTACGCTTCCATCAACAATTTCGGTCAGAAGGAACTGAAGGGGGATTACGTACTCCTGCTCAATAATGATGTCGAGATCATTACGCCCAACTGGATCGAAGAGATGATGTTCTATGCTGCGCGAAGGGATGTCGGAGCTGTTGGAGCAAAACTCTATTACATGGATGATACCATCCAGCATGCAGGTGTTATCATTGGACTGGGTGGTGTGGCAGCCCATTCTCACAAGGATTATGCAAGAGATGCGGCAGGATATATGAACCGCCTTAGGGTGGCTCAGAATCTGTCGGCTGTAACGGCAGCGTGTATCCTCATGAGACGCGAGGTCTATGAAGAGATTGGTGGAATGGATGAAGGCTATCAGGTAGCCTTCAATGATGCAGACTTCTGTGTTAGAATCCGCCACCATGGATATAAGATTGTATTTACGCCCTTTGCGGAACTTCATCACGATGAGTCGAAGAGCCGTGGAGTCGAGGATACGCCTGAGAAGGCAGAGAGATTCGAGAGTGAAGTGCAGAGATTCAAGAAGGAATGGCCCGAGCTTCTGGCTCATGGAGATCCTTACTACAATCCAAACCTCACCACCGCTAAGGAAGATTTCGATATCAAGGAAGAACTGAAAAGGTAAGAGTGCTTGAGAAAGCAGAGTTCATAGGAGACTACAATGGAGAAAAAGAGGTTAGCGGGCCTGGATGGAATTCGTCTGTGGGCAATTATCTTGATCGTAGCTGAACATACGGGATTTATTACGGAGAACGGAGCGGTTGGTGTAGCACTCTGCTTTGTTCTGAGTGGATTTCTGGCGGTGTATATTGGCGGAGAACATCCGGAAGAGAAGTTCTTCTCTCTCAAGAAGTGGATTCAGTACTACGTACAGAGAGCATTCCGTATCTTACCCATGTACTATTTCTGTATTGCGTTTTACTTCTATTTTTATCCTTCTATCTGTTTCGGAAGCTGGGATTCTGTGCTGAGACACTTTACCTTCCGTGAAGCAGGTATCCATTTCTGGTATCTTCAGCAGGAAGTCTTCATGTATCTCTTTCTGCCTCTTATTATGTTGTTTCTTGGAATTCTGGGACACTTTGTTTTGAAGAAACTTGGCGATAAGAAGGAGTGGGTATATATCGTACTTCTCCTAGGTTTTGCTTATTATTTCAAGCATCATCCCTTCCTTCATCTCTATGGAAATAATTCCATGCAGGAATTCCGCATCTATCTCTTTATGATGGGTATGGCAACAGGCTATTTCTGCAGAATCATGAAGAGAAGAGAATGGAATCTGAGCAAGGGAAAGGCGGTTGTAGGTAATGTGGCAGCTAATCTTGTGATTTTGGCAGTATTTCTTGTGACATTACTCTCATCACCCATGTTCCTTATCAAAATTGGGATTGATATCCGAGGACAGTATTATGGTGTAGGCCATGATATGTATTTTGGAGTTCTCGCAATGGTTTGGATCGTATGTGCAGTGTTCTGCACCGCTGGCCCGATTGTGAAATTCTTTGGAAATCCGGTTTTTGTACATCTGAGTGAGAGAAGCTTTGGAATCTATCTCTTTCATATGTTGCTTAGAATTAACGCAACGGCAGCAGTTCCGGATGGTTATAAGAACTTTATGATTATTATGTTCTTTAGTATCTGTATCGCTGAAGTTCTCTATGTAATCCTTGAGAAGCCAATGGGAGATTTTGGAAAGCACTTAAGTTTCAAGAAACTTGGACAGTACTACAAAGGACTCTTTGTAAGAGAATAGAGCAAGCGAGGAGGCTTGTCTGAATGAGTAATATATTAAATCAACCAGTTGAAAAGAATGGTCTTCTCTGGTTAATTGATAATTTCAGATTCTATGAGAAGATTGATGGCTCCAAGAGACAGATTATGATCTCTGGCTGGATTTTCGATAAGGAGAATCCGGCAGAGGATGTAGAAGTGACTGTTTCGGCCGGCTCAGCAAAGGTTGAAATCGAACGGATGCCTCGTAAGGATGTCTGCGATATGTATGACATCGCTGCTGAGAATGTTGGATTTCGAATTCTGATCGAAGCGGAGGCTTTCAATTTTAATGCAGGTAATATCCTCGTTACAGCGAAAGAAGAACTTCTCTCCATTGACCAGGAACTTCTGGATGCTCATAAGGTGGATAATGTTCATCATATGATCGACCAGTTTGCGCTGAACGGTAATGTGATCCGTATGGCTGGTTGGGGCTATCTCAGTGATCTCTACGAAGAGTATCGTCCACTTACCGTATGGGCTGAGACGGACTTCCCGGATGGAGTCCTACCTTCCCACGTGGGCGAGGATCAGATCTCTCCGAACGGCAAGTACATGATCGGCAAGGCCCAGTACATGTTGCGCCCGGATATCATCAGTCTCTTTTCAACCCCGGAGGACCAGGGCAGACAGTGGGGATTCTTCCTCCTTCTGGACATGACAGAATATGCATCTTGTGATATCTGCTTCGGCGAGAAAGGCTGCAATAAGAAGTGGCATATCGATATCGAAGAACTTCGCCGCGAGAAGCGTGAGAAACGTAGAAAGTATCTGTCAAAGTGGGAGATGCTGACCAAGGCTGATCCTATGCAGCGCGCCGACGATAAGTGGTATAAGAAGAACCTCACCAAAGAGGAATATGACGCGATTATCGCAAATCGACTCAAGACTGATGATGTTGACTATGATGTCTGGATGAGAAGACATGTAGTCGTATCTGAGAAGGAACTGGAGAAGCAGCGTAAGACTACATTCGAACGTACTCCTAGAATCTCTCTGGCAGTACCTGCTTTCCGTACCCCGGAGAAGTTCCTGCGTGAGATGATTGAATCTGTACAGAATCAGACCTATACCAACTGGGAGCTCTGCATCGCAGATGGATCTCTGGATGGAAGCCTGACCCCCATTCTGGAAGAATATCATGCTAGGGATTCCCGTATCCGCTTTGTAACACTGGATGCTAACTACGGAATCTCCGGCAATACCAATAAGGCATTGGAACTGGCAGAAGGCGACTTTATCGCCCTTCTGGACCATGATGATATTCTGACTCCGGATGCTCTCTATGAGAATGTTAAGAGAATCAATGAGACAGATGCAGACTGCATCTACTCGGATGAGGATAAGGTGGACTTCGATTTGGAAGACTACTTCGAACCCCACTTTAAGCCGGATTTTAACCTGGATATGTTCCGTTCCTGTAACTACATCTGCCATTTCTTCGTGGTAAGAAAAGATGTTCTTGCAAGAGCAGGCCTCTTTCGTGAGGAATACGATGGATCTCAGGACTTCGATTTCATCCTTCGCTGTACATCAGAGGCGAAGAGAGTAGAGCACATCCGAAAAATGCTCTACCACTGGAGAAGCCATGCAGCTTCCACTGCAATGAACCCTGAGAACAAGATGTACTGTTATACCGCTGGTCGTAAGACAATTCATGATGAGCTGGTTCGTAAGGGCTATGATGAGAATCATGTAGAGAATTACACAAGACTTGGTTATTACGAGCCCATCTATCCTGTACCAGGTGCGCCTAAGGTTGCATTAGTGACCTATGAGAGTAATGAAACTGCCATTGAGGAGCTTCAGGCGCGTGGTGATTGGTATGAGAATACCGAGGTGGTATTTGCTCATACCGATAACCAGCCGGATACCTTCGAATCTCTGATTAAGTGTGCAGTTCATTACATCGATGGAGATAAGGATGCGGAGGATACTGCAGATTACTTCTTCTTTGTAGACGGTACCCTGAAGGATGCCTCTGAAAACTGGATCCAGATGCTTCTGGGGAATGCGCTTCGACCTGAGGTTGGTGTCATTGGACCTATGGTATATAACGAGCTGGGAAGAATCTCTTCTTCCGGAAAGCTGATTATGTCCGACGGGCATGTAAGAGATATGTTCAAGGGACTTCTCAAGGAAGAACCCGGATATGCAGCCCATGCTCTTATGCAGCAGGATGTATCCGCAGTATCTAATCACTGCTTCATGATTCGAAGAGATGCTTTTGATGCACTTACCTTCGCTTGGAGTAATGTGGAGGAGAATCATGAGAACCGGCCTATGAAGGCTATGACAATCTTCTGTGATGAGCTCATGAAGCAGGATAAATTGGTAGTATATACGCCCTTCATCCAGGTGAAGGAGAAGGAATCTCCGATTTCTGAAGAGATTAAGGTAACTGAAGTTGCGACCGGAGAGTCCGATCCACACTACCACCCGGCATTTGATGAAAACGGGGAGATGTTTACGTTAAGACTATGAATAAAAGAAAAATTACTTTTGACTTTGTGCGTGTGATTGCTACCGTATGGGAGAGAGTAATGGTGATAGTATGAATGTAAAATATCGTCATGAATTTAAATATATGATTAATCTGCTCCAGCAGGAAGAGTTGAAGAATCGACTGTCCGCTGTGATGGAGTATGATTCTCATCTTCCGGAAAGTGGGTTTTATCGGATACGAAGCCTCTACTTCGACGATTACGACAACTCTTGTTACTATGATAATGAGAATGGAACGGATCCTAGAGAGAAGTTTAGAGTTCGAATCTATAATGGTTCATCAGATTTTATTCGACTGGAATGTAAGAGGAAACAGAGCGGGAAGGCGTTGAAGACCTCCTCTAGAATTACCGAAGAGGAATGTAGAATGCTAATGGCAGGAGAGGTGCTTCTTCCGCCGGATGATGATGACCCTGTCAGATGGAAATTCTATCTCAGACAGACAGAGCATTTGCTTCGGCCGGTGATTATCGTAGAGTATGACAGAATACCTTTTATCTGTCAGGAAGGAAACGTTAGAGTTACTTTTGATATGAATCTCTGTTCTTCGAATCGAATCGATCAGTTTTTGGATCCTGATATTACCAGGAATCCAGTAACGGCAACCGGGATGAATCTTTTAGAAGTAAAATATGACGAATTCTTACCCGACCCCATCTATCAGTCGATTCAGAGTAAGGGTTTACAGACAACAGCATTTTCTAAGTACTATTTGTGCAGGAGGTACAACCGATGAGCTTTAGCGATATTTTTAAGAAATCTTTTTTGGAGGGATATATCTCTACAGAGATTAGTCCCAAGACAATTGCAGTTACACTGGCTATTACTGCTTTATTTGCACTTTATCTTTTCTTTGTTTACAGAGTTTTTTCAAGAAAGACTTTTTATAATAAGAACTTCAATATGGCAATTGCTCTGATAGCGCTGATTACTGCAGCAATCATCATGACCATTCAGTCCAGCATTGTAGTATCTCTTGGTATGGTTGGTGCACTTTCTATCGTTCGTTTCAGAACAGCGATTAAGGATCCTATGGACCTTGTCTTCCTCTTCTGGTCTATTTCTATTGGTATCATCTGTGGTGCGGGGCTTGCAGGCATTGCTCTTGTAGCATCTGCAATTACCACTATTATGCTGATTGTTTTTGAGATGCTGCCGATTGCCAAGAGCCCTATGCTTCTTGTGCTTAATGCGAAGGACACTGCACTTGAGAATAAGGTTGAAGAGGTACTTAAGTCTACAAAGACATCCTATAAGGTTAAGTCCAGAACCTTCGAACCGGATCGTCTGGATATGATCGTTGAAGTACGCACTTCCGAGGAAGCAAAACTTGTATCCGAAATCTCTAAAATCGAAGGAATCACAAGATGCTCTCTTGTTGCACATGATGGTGAAGTAACACTCTAATTTGCTTTGATAATCGGTAGAAACAGGTCTTTCAGTGAGTTTTGAGAAAAAAAGGAAAATCAGAATTGCGTTGATCCTTAGCGCTCTGGCTATTGTCGGAGCCTTCCTTTTTGCTACAATGTCCTCGCCTGCCCATGATATTACATGGTCTGATAATCCTGACTTTGCATCAACGATGTACGTATATGCAAGAGATGATGAGGAAGAGACCAAGATAGAAACCGTTTTTATTGCGGATGCATATTATCTCTTCTTGCCATCCGGCATGGATTCAGAACACTTACAACTCTATTACGAGATGCCGAGAGGTTTTGAAACTGAGGTGAATGGGATAGAGGTCAAAGCAGGCAAGACACTGAATCTGGATAAGTTTTGTGAAATAGACCCGAAGCGTGATGCATATGTTTTGAATTGTAGGTCCATCTCTCGGACGAATAAGGATGACCTTCAGGAATCAATCTGTTATGTAATGTTCTTTGATCATCTTCGATCTGCTTATTTTTCCAGTGAAGACCCTGAGGATGAAGGCGAAATCTGGATTGGCACAGATCTCTCCAAGACAAATCGGGCAAAGGGGAAAATCACGCTCCTTGCAGCTGATACGAGCCGTATGGAGACATTTCCCGTGGCTGAATAGAGGATGAGAGGCCATACTTCCGCATTTATTAATAAAAAGTCATATCAGATGAAACTGGCTGGAAAGCAGGATCTTCTTGGAAGCGGAAATGCTCGCAAGAAGTGCTCATTCGTTGCAAATGGATTTGATTGGACACTACTCCATAATCAAGTAACATACGATTTTGCAATGGAGATTGAATTAGATGCGCCGGAGTGCGAGCAGGTGGATCTCTATTACGATGCGAAATACATCGGGACTTATCTTCTGTGTGAGACCTACGAATCACCGCTGGGAGATTGTGCTTACTTTATGGAAGCAGACCCAATCAATGGAGACTTTAATCTTGCAGGAACATCTTTTGAGTATGTAGATCCGGAGGAACCATCTCCGGAAGAAGAATCTATGATTCAGAATCTTGTAGTGAATCTCTATGAGCATAGGGGACAAGACCTAACAGAGTTGATGGATGTAGATTCTTACACTAAGCTCTATATGATTCAGGAGTTTTCAAAGAACCCGGATGCATTCAAGGCATCTACGTATGTTTCTCTTTCTAAGGCAGATAAGAAATTCTATTTTGGCCCAGTTTGGGATTTTGATATTTCTTACGGAATAGTAGGAACTGAAGATCTTGAACAAGGAGCGGAAGATTACTATCCCCTGTTAGATACGGAAGAGTTTCTGCCGTATCTCGGACAGAACTTGTCTGTGAAGAATGATATGGAGAAGATATATGAATCAGAATGGAAGGGCGCGTATGATACGCTGCTATCTGATCGTATGGATATAAGCGGGGGATTGAAATCTCTGACTATGTATAACAAAGCGGTGGCAGCTTCTGCGAAGATGAATGACATTCGATGGGTGGGCTTACATGTTTCGCTATTAGGAGAAAAGGAATTTGCCTCAAGAGAAGGGGCAATGTCTTATTTTGAAGAATATCTTCGGAAAAGAGAAAGTTATATGCAGAGCCTTGCATATGGAGAAGAGTAGAGGATAAGGGAGAACAGGAATGCAGGTGAAGAAGAATTCAGACAACAGAATACTGATTTCCATTGTCGTACCTTGTTATAACGAAGAAGAGGCAATTGGAATCTTTTATAAAGAGGCCAATAAGTATCTGCAGCAAATTGATGCAGATGCGGAGTTTTGCTTCATAGACGATGGAAGCAAGGATAAGACCTTGAAGATCCTTCGCGACTTATCTGACGGAGATAAAAGAGTGCACTACGTATCTTTTTCCCGTAATTTTGGAAAAGAGGCAGCACTACTTGCAGGACTCGAATTATCCAAGGGTGATGTAGTAGTTACAATGGACGTTGATCTTCAGGATCCGCCTAGTTTGCTACCTGAAATGTATGAGAAGTTAATGGAGGAGGATGGCGACTACGACTGTATAGCTACCAGACGACAGACCAGAAAAGGTGAACCGCCTATTCGTTCCTTCTTCTCTCGTAAGTTCTATAGCCTGATCAATAAACTGTCTGATACTGAAATTGTAGATGGAGCAAGAGACTACCGCATGATGTCCCGCCAGATGGTAGATTCCATCCTGGAGGATAAAGAATACAACCGCTTCTCCAAGGGGATTTTCTCTTGGGTCGGATTTAATACCTATTGGATTTCTTATGACAACATTGAGCGCAGTGCAGGAACAACTAAGTGGTCCTTTTGGAAACTCTTTATTTATGCAATTGATGGTATTCTGGGATATTCCACGAAACCGCTGTATTTGTCTTCCGCACTAGGTTGTATCATGTGTGTGGTTGCTTTTATCGCATTGATTTTTATTATTATCCGAGCACTGATCTTTGGTGATCCGGTTGCAGGATGGCCTTCCATGGTATCAATTATTATCTTCATCGGAGGAATTCTACTCTTTAGTTTGGGTATTCAGGGACTCTATATATCGAAGATTTATATGGAAACCAAGAAGAGACAGATTTACATTGTGAAAGAGAAAAAGTAAGTATGGAATCTATTTCTGAAAATAGAAAGAGGGAAAGTCTGGACAAGGATATAAATGCTTGGCTGCAGGCACATATTAGTCCTGCGCAGAGAGTAGCGTTTGTTACAGCCTTGGTCAGTGGTCTGATGACTCACTTTATCCTGCTTGCCCATGGAATGATGAGCCAGGATGGACTAACACAGTCGATTATGTATCATGCGAATGATTTTGAGACTGCAATCGGCCGATGGGGCATTCAGATCTTCGAAAAATTAAGATTTGGTATGGCTGTATCTTATCTCTCCGGTATCATATGCATCGTCGTTGTAGCTTTTGCGACAATGATCATTCTTCGAATCTTTGAGATTGAGAGTCGATTTGCAGGCTTTGTTACAGCCTGCTTCCTGGAGATGGCACCTGCTTTGGTTGTTACCATGCTCTATGAATATACGGCCGATCTTTACATGTATAGCCTTCTCTTTGCGATAATCGCAGTTTACTTTATAACGCAACAGGAGGGCTTTCTGAAGTCTGCGGTTCCTGGAATCGTATTCACGGTTCTGGCACTGAGCCTCTACCAGAGTTATATCGGTATCATCGTTGGAACTTGCATGATGGTGACCTTGGTCAGATTACTTCGAATCAGAGAAGATGAAAACGAAGATTCAGAAGAAGCGGATAATAAAAAAACTGCATTGCGCGATTTCCTCTCTTATGCTATCAAGGGCTTTTTTGGCTTTGTAGCATATTTCATTTGCACTAAGTTAGTTCAGGCCTTCATGCATATTGATGCCGGTGAATATAATGGTGTCGATAACATGTCTATTGGTGGAATTATTAAGGGGCTCCCTCAAGGCCTGGTAAAGGCATATAAGGGATTTGTGCAATATTTCTTTAGAGATTCCTATGTGTTGAATACAAACTGGCATAGAGATATTTTCTATGGAATTCTCTTTGTGGCGATTACGGTGCTTGTTCTGACAGCAATCATCACCAAGAAGGTATACCAGGAGATTCCTAGATTGATTGCAGTTCTCCTGCTTGGACTGCTTCTTCCGGTTGGTATCAACTTTATTGCTTTGATCATTCCAAGTATGAACTTCTATGCACTGACCTCTATGCAGATGGTTATGGTAATTCCTTTTCTGTTTGCTTTGCTAGAACAGTGCATTGGAGAGAAGATGAAATGGCTCCAGATGGTTGCCGTAGCTATGCTCGTACTTTTGATTCCAACCTATCTCTTTGCGGATATCCTGTCTTACAGAACCCTTCAGGAAACATATGACCAGTCCCTTTATGGGGCAAATCGGATTCTCGAACGTATGGAGGCAGATGAGGACTATGTGCCCGGAATGCCTGTGATCTTTACCGGATGGTTCAATGATACCTATTACCCTCAGGATCAGACCTATTGGGATTATTCTCTGGGCTATCTTGTGACAAATCGAACTAACCATGGGGATTATTACGCGAATAATGAAGCAATCCGTCGCTTCTATCTCCAGTTCTTTGGGGTACAGATGAACATGGCCGATAAAGACACATATACCCGAATTACTACTTCTTCAGAGTGTGAAGATATGGGTGTGTTCCCTAACGCAGATTCAGTTAAAGTAATTGATGGAGTGATGGTTGTAAAAATGAGCGAAGAGCCCTTTGTGGCTTACTAAATCAGAGAGTGAATTGATCTATCGTATGAAGAAATCATATTTAAAAATAGTAATGGTCATTATATCGGTATTCTCATGCATGGGCCTCTACGTAGCGTTTGGGGAATCTTCGGGAGAAGATGATACAAATAAGGCATCATCTTTAGGGGATGTATATACCTTCGCGGATAGTGCAGTTTCAGAGACAAAGATTTATTGCCAGAAGGTGGAAGGAGAGTACTATCTGTTTTTGCCTGCTGGAATGCCAAAAGTGATTAGTTTATATGGGCTGGATGGAACTGTTACTCAAGTCGATTTGAGTGATATAAATGTGGATGCGTCTGGGGCGAGAGATATAGAGACGAGTCTAGGTAATCTCAAGGTGATGAATTCTGCAAATATTCGTTCCGTATATCTTACGAGCGATGATGTTGAGAATTATGGGAGAGAATGGGTTGACCTTGATAATGACCATCAGAACCGAACAACGGGTGAAATTGTTGTATTTAATGAAAATGGTGTCGTAACAGACCGTTCGAAGTTGGATATGATTCGAGTGAGAGGGAATGCTACTGCTATAGAGCCCAAGAAGCCTTATAAGGTGAAACTGACTAAGAAGAAGGATCTTTTAGGCGTGGGGCGAAATACGAAGGAGTATGCTCTCCTGGCAGGATCAACAGACCCTTCATTAATTCGAAATCGGCTGGTTTTTGATTTAGGTGAGGAACTAGGCTATCAGTATAGTGTTCATGCTAAAAATGTTGATTTATATTATGACGGCGAGTATAGAGGGAACTACTTACTGGCTGAGTTGCCCGAAATTGAAATGACGCCTGCATACAATGGCGCACAGGAAATTGTTAATCAATCAGTAAATGGGAAGATTGACAAGTCGAATATTACCATTGCACAAGACGTTAATTCGTTTGGCTTGCAGTTTTCATATGTTGAAAACTATAAAGACCCAGATACTGTGGATGGTGGATATTTTCTTGAGTTGGATAATGGTTATTATGCTGGTACGCCTAGTACGTTTGTGACAAGTAATGGTACGCATTATGTTGTAAAGAGCCCGAAGTATTGCAGCAAAGCGGAAATGCTGTATATCAGTGAACTAGTGGAAAAAGCTTATCGTGCAGCCACAAATAATGGCATTAATCCTGAGACAGGAAAAGGAATAGAAGAATACATAGATTTTGATACATTGTCACAAGTGTGGTCAATGCAAGAAGTATGTGGAAATAGGGACTCATTTAATTCATCGACTTTTTTCTATATATGTTCAGGGGAAGATACATTACACACGGGACCGTTGTGGGACTTTGATAATGGAGCTGGTGTCATGGAAAAAGATGCAGACACCATGAAATATTACTTCTACATGGGAGTATTTACCCAACTTCACATTATGCAAAAAGCATGTGACAAGTATTATTCTGATAATGTTTATGAATTGATAAAAAAATATGTGCCTAAACAATGTGATATGTATTACGCAGAACTTGCAGCATCCGAACAGATGAATGCGACTATTTGGCCGAGAAGTGGAGATTCATTCTATCAGAATATAAAGGATGTAGAAGAATATTATCTACAGAAAAATGAATCAATTAAAACAACGATGAGTAATTGGCCTGGAGACATTAATAATCAGTCGGTATCTATCGTTAATAGAGATTTTGCGGTTGGGGCAGATACTACACTGAAACTTTATTATGACAAAGAAAAAGATGGGATATATGTTCGAGATATAAAATGCGACTCAGAAGATAAATATTTTCAGGAAGGGAAGAATTATCGTTATACAATTGATATTGAACCTTCTTACGGAAGTAAATTTGGAAATGACATTTCTGTCAAGTTTATGAATGGAAATGTTGAATCTAAAAGAATTCTTGAAGATGGGACACTGGAGGTCGTGTTGGACGCTGGAATCCCTCAAAAAAAGAATACGGTGTACGCGGGCGTGGATTTCGATTTAGTGTATGACAAAGAGTGGTATCTTGAACATCATCCAGAGGTTAAAGAATTAGTTGGAACAGAGGACGATGCTGTACTCACTTATTTTGTTGAAACGGGTATCCCAAATGGTGATCAAGCGTGTGAGGATTTCTCGATTGAAAGTTATTATTTGATTAACAGTGCGTCTCTGGGACCGGTATATGGACAGGATTATTCTATATTAATGACGCATTATCTTCAGTATGGCGGATATGAGATGGGATTCCGAGGAACACCTATTGAAGATGATCACCTTGAAGAATGAATTGAGAAAGATTTATGAAGAATAAAATAGTTAGATTATCGACTCTAGCAGTTGTTTCATTTCTGATTTTTATATATGTGTTAATGGAAACGGTTCTAACTGATGGTATAACCGTATATGAACCAGATCATCAAACTATGACAGATCAAATGAAGACTGGGGATGTATATGAAGAAACAATTGTACCGTCTCAGACCTCTTCGGTTGAATTAAAAGGGATTCAGATACCTTTTGTGAATTATGGTAATGAAATACAGAGTGGAACGATTGAAATTTTTGTATCCGGACGAGATGGCGTTATTTCCAAGAATGAACTCAATTTGTCGGAAATCATAGAATGGCGTTGGGAGAATATTCGTTTTAATGAAACCTATCAGTGTGCACCTAGAGAAGAAATATCTATAAGACTTGAAGCAAAAGACATTGGTGCTGACTCGACGATTTCCATTGCAGAATCTAGTACGGGTAATATTGCGTTGAAAATGGTTCAATCAAACTTGGATCGTTTTGAAAAGCTGTTTATTATATTTTCAATTATTTCAGCGATTATTGTTGTTTTGGCATACATATCGATAGTGCGTTTTGCCGTTCCTTTGGAATATGTGTTTTTGTATACGATAGTCCCAATCATGCTGATGATATCTATCCTGATACCTGTATACAGTGCTCCGGACGAGGTGGGACATATTTCAGTCGCATTCTGGTATCAGAAGGGCCAAGATGGGAAAGTGAGCATTTCTGATGCTGAAATAAATACAGGACTGCAGGAGATTGGGGCAGACCATGCATATTATGATTGGTATTTCGAACAACTGACCGCAATAGATAACGACGCAGTAATGGTGGATGTACCTGGAAGTAATTGGGAAGAAAACCCGCGCTTTTTCTATTTCATGAACGGAATGGGATTGAGGTTAGGCAGGATGATACATCTATCTGGTGCGGGAATCGCAATGATGGCTCGGCTATTTGGGATGATTCCAGTAGTATGGTTACTCTTCTATGCGATTAAAAGGGCCAAAACCTTTAAGACTGCTTTCTTTATTCTGTGTTCACTTCCTATGGTTGAGATGTTATCGGCTGTAGTTAATCCAGATGGTATTATTATTGCTATGTCTTTGGCGTTGCTTTCTTGTGTATTAAGTCAGACAACTAGAGTATACCAAATGAGGAGGCTAGATTATTTAGACTTAGCTGTGATTGCTGTATGCTCGTTGATTCTTGCAACAGCTAAATATGGAGCACTAATTCCACTGTGCCTCATACCATTGATGTTGGTTAGCTTTAATAAGCGGAATAAATTGTGCATGGAGAATGCTGTTTCGTTTGGCGCCGTTTTGATTCCGATATTTAGTGTCTTTGGAATATTTATTCCTTCTATACTTGGAACGGTTCACAAAGAACGTAATGTAGTTGGAACTTGGTCGAGATTCTATAGTGTAGGAGATGTCGTACATCATCCATTTAGAGTGTTCGAAATATACATGAATACGCTTTATAATTCGGGCAGTAACTTCTTCACACAGGCACTTGGAATGAGATTGGGGTCTATGGATGTATATATTCCGGAACTGATCGTAATTGCGTTGTTTGTACTACTTATGTTTGCGATTTTGTCCGAGAATAACGGAAGCAATATTTCTCATCCCAAGAAATGGTTCCTAGCGACAATAGCATTGTTAGGAGTACTCTGTGCGATGGGTGGAATGCTTATAGGCTGGACTGCCAGAGGCCGTGATGCAATTGAGGGATTACAGGGAAGATATTTTATTCCCTTCTTGATGCCTTTCTTGATCGCACTGTCTCCGGAACATGCATGGGTTGATGAAAATGGTATCTTCAAAAGGAAACTTGCATTCGCGTCAGTATGGCTCCAGTTCTTGGTAATAATGTCACTGTTCATTAGAGCGTAATCGTGGTAAAATTCGACTGTTAACGACAAAACTGATATAATTATCGCGGTTTATCTATAGATCAGAGACTGTGCATCCCAAGGGGATATTGAACTAGCTATGAATAATAAAACAAGTAATCGCAAGGCTGAATCCAAGCTGATTCTTCGCCTTGCAAAAAATGACTTTAAGGCTCGTTTCGCAGGTTCCTACCTTGGAATCTTTTGGGCTTTCGTAAATCCAATCGTAACGATCCTCGTATACTGGTTTGTCTTTGAGAAGGGACTCAATGCAGGCGGTGTAACAACTCACGCCGGTGTCTATGTTCCCTTCGTTCTCTGGCTGATCGCAGGTATGGTTCCCTGGTTCTACTTCTCGGAGGCGGTTTCGAGTGGAACCAATACACTTCTTGAGTATTCCTATCTGGTTAAGAAAATCGTTTTTAACGTCAATGTATTACCTTTCGTTAAGATCATTTCTGCGGGTGTCGTACATGTCATCCTGATTGTGCTGAGCGTCCTGCTCTACTGGGCATACGGTTTTACACCGGACCTCTACACACTGCAGGTGATCTACTATTCTTTCGCAATGGTATGCCTGGTACTTGGACTTGTATATATCAACTCTGCACTGGTTGTCTTCTTCCGAGATATGAGCCAGCTGGTTGGTGTCCTCATGCAGGTTTGGGTCTGGGTAACTCCTATCATGTGGAATCTGGATGGAATGATCGATGCGGGAACTATCCCTCATTGGGCAGCATCCATGTTTAAGGCTAACCCGGTTTACTACATTACCGCAGGTTACAGAGACTCACTGATTCATAAGGTGTGGTTCTGGGAACGCCCCGAGCTTACGATCTGCTTCTGGATCGTAACAACAGTCATCTTCATTATGGGACAGCTTGTCTTCCGTAGACTGAAGCCTCATTTTGCGGATGTACTTTAAAATCTTAACATTGTCACAATTCTGAGAACTTCACATTGCAGAAGTTCTCATTTGTGCGTTTATCAGACCATTAAGAATAAGAGCCCGGAGAAGACCTTCGGACAGAGGAAATCAGAGATATGGATCAGAATACAGTAATCAAAGTTGATAACGTCACGAAGATGTATAAGCTCTATGACAATCCCAAGGATCGTCTCAAGGAAGCTTTAATCCCGACCAAGAAGAAGAGATATAAGGAGCACTATGCTCTGAATGGAGTCTCCTTCGACGTCAAGAAGGGTGAGACGGTTGGTATCATTGGTACCAACGGTTCCGGTAAGTCTACCATCCTGAAGATCATCACCGGAGTCCTGAATCCGACCAGCGGTAAGGTTGAGATCGAAGGCAGAATCTCTGCTCTTCTGGAACTGGGTGCCGGCTTCAATTCCGAGTACACAGGAATCGAGAATGTCTACCTGAATGGAACCATGAGTGGATTTTCCAAGGAAGAGATCGACGAGAGACTTGACGATATCCTCTCCTTTGCAGACATCGGTGACTTCGTCTACCAGCCGGTGAAGACCTATTCTTCCGGTATGCTGGTTCGCCTTGCTTTCGCGGTATCCATCAATATCGACCCGGAGATCCTGATCGTCGATGAAGCACTGTCTGTAGGTGATGTATTCTTCCAGGCCAAGTGCTTCAAGAAGTTTGAAGACTTCAAGAAGCAGGGCAAGACCATCCTCTTCGTATCCCATGATCTATCATCCGTGCAGAAGTACTGCGACCGCGTTGTGCTTCTCAATAAGGGCAATAAGCTCGCAGAAGGTTCTGCCCGTGACATGATTAATCTCTACAAGAAGGTTCTGGTGAATAAGCTGGCTGATACCACTCTGGAGAATGGGGACAATCCTGCCCTGGCGGGTAAGGCTTCCGGCAATTCCATCACAGACCTCATCCAGGAGAATGGCAGAAAGAAGGCAGACGATACTCTGGACGGCAGCGGTATCGCCCGTATCGATAATGTAAAGTGTTGGAGAGA
>Ga0256405_10005918_pt1 | contig 20334 bp, 24 predicted proteins | sample RumenRJG_02DNA_FD_189096 | JGI IMG/M metagenome (GOLD analysis project Ga0256405, IMG submission 189096) | Bovine rumen microbial communities from Lethbridge, Alberta, Canada - RJG_02 | ecosystem: Host-associated > Mammals > Digestive system > Stomach > Rumen | place: Canada: Alberta... | reverse complement strand
TATAGAAATTACGAACTATATTTCTTCCCCATAATCCGCAGCCTAAAACTGCAACCTTTTGTTTATTCATACCTTATCCCTATTAATACTTAACCACAAAAGAGGACTATTTTACATCCTCTTTTATGATAATCAAATTATTTGTAATCTTCATTGCACAAGTTGGCAGAACTAAATCATTTAAACCCTCAGCAATGCTGATTATCTTTCCGGCACCCAAAACTACATCTTGACCTTTGTATGAAAAAATGTAATCAGTATTTCTGTCTGATCTGATAGTTATTTTTTCCATAATCACATCTTTATAATATATTAGTCAAAAACGTAATTTATAATAGCTGCTTCTCTAGCTCTTTTTACGGCTTTAGCAACCATTCTTTGGTGTTCTGCACAGTTACCTGTAACTCTGCGAGGAATAATTTTTCCTGCTTCTGTTAAATATCTTTTTAACTTTGCAGCATCTTTGTAATCAATTGATTCAATGTGATCAGCACAAAAACTGCAAGTTTTTCTTTTTTTCTTATCACTTAAGTCTTGTTTTGCCATTCATTTATCCTTTCTTATGCAAATATAACTTATTATTCACGCATCTAAAACGGAATTTCGTCTTCTCCGATAAGTTCGTCCGCCATCTCTGTGTCGGAAAACTTAACTATATCATCAGAAAAATCTGATGATGAAACAGATGAAACTTCACCCATTAATTCAATTGAGTTTGCATCTATTTCGAATATTTTTCTTTCGACTCCATTTTCATTTTTTACGTTATTAGTTTGTAATCTTCCTTCAACAAGAACCTTTGAACCTTTTGAAATTGAAGATACAACATCATCTAACGAATTTTTTTTAGCCAAAACTCTTATCAAGAGTTCTTCTTTTTCTCCGATATTTAAAACAAAAGCCGACACCGGAACATTGTTTGATGTAAAACGCTTTTCCGGATTTCTGTAAACTGTACCTGTTACTAGAGCTTTTGCTACTGTCATTTTCCTGCCTTTATACTGAAGCCTTTTCAGTTACATCTAAAAACATAACACGTAGAACGTTATCGTTTAATTTTAATGCACGTCTGTATTCAGCAACCTTTTCTTCAGGCATTGAAATAACTGTATTTACAAAGAAACCGTCTCTTGATTTCTTAATATCATAAGCTAATTTCTTACGGCCCATTTTATCTCTTGACTCTACTTTTCCGCCTAATTCAGTTAAGTCAGAATCAAGTTTTTCAATTGCTTTGTCAACTTCATCATTGTCAAGATTTGGTTTTAAAATCGTTAATAATTCGTATTTTTTCATTTTTTCTCCTTGTTATACACACATTATATATTTATATATTATCATAAACAAAAAAATTACAAGAACAATTTTTATATTCTCTTTTTTATGTTAACATTTTTCGTAATGAAAGGAAAAACATAATGTTTAAAGAAATTAAAAGCATATTTACACCGAAAGGCGAACTTGCAGGCATCCCGTTTTTAGTTAATTACGTGATATTGCGTTTATTTGCAACAATTATAAATTATATAGGTTTATATTTATATTTTAACGACCTAATGAATATCCCTGCAATAAAACTACTTAATCTTATTTTGTTAATTTTAACTTTTGGAATTGTTGTGGTAATTATATTTAACTACAAAAGAAGGCTCTTGCAAATAACAAATAATTTAGTTATATCAATAATCTTAGCTATACTTCTTTCGGTAATTTTTGACGTCATATTATTCTTGATATATTTTAAACCTATATTAATGATTTTGGAATTAATCATAATACCGTTAATACTGGCTGTTTTACCACCTAAAAATTGCGATAAAAAAGATTATTGGACAACATTTTTAAACAGAACTAAAAAAGTACTAAAACATCCGTTAACCATTTTTGTAATAATAATGATTATAGCCGATATAGGACTAATAAAATATTCCATAATCAAAAACAACAAAATAAGCAAAATAACACCTTCAGAACAAATGGAAAATCTTGTTATTAATCCTTTAACGTCATATAGCGGAAAAACTAAAGATGAAATATTAAAAACTAGAAAAGAATTTGTCAAAACATCAATTTTCAATAATGAAAACTATGAACCGAATAACAAAGTGTTTGGCAATATTGCAGATAAAAAACCTTGGTGGGGTATTGACTATATTCTATGTACGGATAAAAATATCCCTGTTAATTCGAGAGGCAATGGCAACTCTGAAGAAAGCAGATACTTAAACAATCCTAATTTGCTTGTAGGTGTAACTATGAGCAAAAATTATATAAAAAATAAAGAATTGAAAGATTTCTGCGAAGATAAATCCTTATTATTTATACCTAAAAGTATTTCTTACGATAAATCGAACAAACTAATTATAATAACATATAAAAGTTCAAAATATTTTACCGCCAAAATAAATCGACATTTTATCGAATTTTTACTTGTTGGCTTAAACGCAAGAGATTTTGGCTATGAATGGATATACATAACAAAATCAAATAATCTGAGATTTTTACCTTATAGCCTCGACAAAACAATGGTAAACGATAAACCACAAAAATTTAAAGATTTCATTCACCTTGGTAATGCTTGTCAAGTTGATGGCGGATGCAATAATTCTTCACCTTATCAGCCTGAAATGGCATTCTCATTCAAGAATATACCGGCTGACATGACTTTAAGTCTATGGAAAAATAAGCCTATTTACAAAAACCAGCCTGCTGATATTTACGTAAAAATGATTTTTGAATAAACACTAAAAGAAATATCTGAAGCCGTTATGCCTAAGGCAAAACGGCTTTTTAGTGCAAAAAAAAAGCTGCCATTTGCAGCTTATATACTTCATAATCTTGGGAGGAGATTTGGGGATAGTTGTACATGCATGATACCGCAACAATTTTTTTTTTGTTAGTTCCATGCCTAAAACCGTAACAAATATTTACAATCTATTGTCATTTGAAAGGAAATTTTAATATATATCTTAATTATAACCATTGTCAAGATTTAAGAATAAATAATATTTTTTTGATATAATTAATTTATACAAAAAAGGAGAAATATTATGGCATCAAGAGTAAAAGCAAGCCACATTTTGGTAAAAACAGAAGATGAAGCTAAACAATTATATGAAGAAATTAAAGGCGGAAAAGATTTTTCACAAGCTGCAATGGAATATTCTTCATGCCCGTCAGGACGCAATGGAGGAGATTTAGGATTTTTCCCAAAAGGAGTTATGGTAAAGCCTTTTGAAGAAGCCGCATTTTCATTACCTGTAGGTGAACTATCTCAGCCGGTTGAAACACAATTCGGATGGCATTTAATTCTTGTAACTGATATTGAAGAATAATCGTAATGAATGAATATATAAAAAATGTCCGTTTGTTTCTAAAACAGGAACAAATTGATTATTTGCTTGTAAATTCCACAAATGAATTCTTGGTGGAATATAATGATTTGCAAAAAAATTCAAGATACTTTTTAACAGGATTTACAGGTTCAACAGGTGATGCTATTGTATCTAAAGATAAAGTATATCTGTTTGTGGATGGAAGATACCATATTCAGGCTGATTTAGAAGTTAATCATAAAGATATAACCGTTATAAAAATGGAAATTGGTCGTTTTCTTGATGAATTACTTGAAATATTGGACAAAAATTCTACTCTTGGCATCTGCTCAAAGAAAAATTCCAAATACAGGTATTCTAATTTGCAAAACAAATTAAAAGAAAAAAATATTCAAATAAAATTGTTTGATGAAGATATTACAGAGAATAAAACAGATGCAAACAGTCAAACATTAACAGAAATATCAATAGAATTATCCGGTAAAAGTTCAAAAGACAAAATTGACGAAGTAAAAAATAAATTAAAAGAGAACGAAGCATTATTAATAACAAATCTTGAAGATTTATCATACCTATATAACATCCGAAATTTTAATAAAGAAAACTCATGTTCTGTTGAGGGTAAAGCCATCATAACAAAATTTGAAGATATTTTGTTTAAGGATGAAACACTACCAAATTTTGAAAAATCTGTAAAAAATCTTACAGGTATAGATACAATCTATATTGATGAAGCTTATATTAACACCTATGATTATAATTTAGTAAAAGAAAAAGCTAAAAAATCAGAAATTAAAATTCCGAGATTTATAAAAACTGATGAAGAAATAGAGCATTACAAAGATTGTTTTAAGAGGACAGACAGGGCTTTACTGGCAACAAGAGAGTATATTTTAGCAAATGACAATATTTCTGAATATGATGTTAAAAAAATTTTGGAAGAAAATTTTAAAAAATATGGTGCAAAATGCCAATCATTCACATCTATTGTGGCAAAAGATAAAAATTCGGCACTCGCACATTATTCAAAATCGTCTAAAGATGAAATACTGCAAGATGGTTCTCTAATACTTATAGATTGTGGAGGCTACTATGGTGGCGGACTTGCAACAGACATCACGAGAGTCTTTGTAAAAGGTACACCGTCAAAACTTCACAAACAAGTATATACAACCGTATTAAAAGCCTTTCTCAGAGCCTTTAATGCAAACGAATTTGATTGCGGGTTTGATATAGATTACATAGCCAGAGATTTTCTTCATAAAAATGCGCCCGAAAATTTCGTTTTTAACCACGGTTTAGGACACGGCATAGGCATTAGCGTACATGAAAATCCGCCAACTCTTAATTCCATCAGCCCTGCATCATTCGTTGAATTGCAAGATAATATGTGTTTTACAATTGAACCCGGACTTTACAGAGAGAATTATTTTGGTGTAAGATTGGAAAATTCATGCTATATTAAAAAAGGAAAAATATATTCATTTGTAAATATGTGCTATGAAGAAAAGCTTATAGATTTTTCAAAGCTTACAAACCAAGAAAAAAAATGGTTAGACAATTTTGAGGTATTATAATGGAAATAACAAGCGTAAATAATGATTTAGTAAAAGATATAGTAAGACTTCAACAAAAAAAATATCGTGATGAAAGCGGAAAATTTATATTAGAAGGTTTAAAATCTATAGAAGAAGCTTTTAATTCAGATATAGAAATAGAACATATATTTGTAACAAAAGAAAAAGCTTACCATTACGATTTTTTAGATGAAAAAGTAATCTATACAACAGATGCCGTTCTAAGCAAATTATCCACTACAGACTCTGCACCTGATGCAGTTGCGGTAGGTTTACAAAAACATTTTAATGTGGATATTTTAGAAAAATCAAGAAGGGTAGCATTATTTGAAAACATAAAAGATTTGGGAAATTTGGGTACAATTTTACGTACAGCTACAGCATTTTCTCTTGATGCAATAGTTCTTTACGGCAATACAGTTGACTTATATAATCCAAAGTGTGTTAGAGCTTCTGTAGGCAATTTATGGAAAACTCCGGTATTTCAAGCCGGAGATTTAACGTTTCTAAAAAAATATTTTATTGATTTCAAAAGAATAGCGACATTACCTAAATCAAATGACAGCACTTATTTAAAAGATTTTCAAGTTCAAGGCAAAACATTAGTTATGTTTGGCGCAGAAGCAGATGGTTTAAGCAACGACTTGATAAATTTTGCAACCGACAAAATTACCATTGAAATGGATAGCAGCAAGGTAGAGTCTCTTAACTTAAGCATGTCTGCAGGTATTATTTTCTATAAGTTATTTTTGTTATAATATTATCTTATGAACACTGGCGAAGTAAAAAAGATTTGGGAAGAAATTAAAAAAGAGCTGAAACTACAGGTTCCTGCATCTACATTTGAGCCATGGATTTCACCTCTTGAGGCAGTGTCTTTTGAAGATAACCATTTTACACTAATTTCAGGAGAAGCTTTTGGCATAGAATATATAAAAAGAACTCAGTACAAAACCATTTTAGAAGCTTTTAAAAAATATTTTAATAGAGAAATTATTGTTAACATTGAGTTTAACCAAGAATATTCCGATAAAATAAAAAAAGAAAAACAAAAACTTGAACGTAAACTCCAAAAAGAATACAAAGAAGAAGAAGAACACAAAAAAGCCATTGACAATTTATCCTACGTAAAATCATTAAATATAAATCTCAGATATAGATTTGATAATTTTGTAGAAGATACTAACAACAAAATAGCTAAGGCCGCAGCTGAAGCAGTTGCTAAAAATCCAATAGCAGCTTATAATCCACTATACATTCAGGGTGATTCCGGTTTGGGCAAAACACACCTCATGCAAGCTATTGGTCATTATGTTACAATGAACAGCGACCTAAAAGTTCAATGTATTAAAACAGAAGATTTTATAAATGACTACGTGAATTCAACAGCTTTTGTTCCAAATAAAAATACAACATCTGCCATGAATAAATTTAGAAATAAATACAGAAATGTGGATATTCTTTTAATAGATGATATACAATTTATAGAAAACAAAAAGAAATGTATTGATGAATTATTTCAAACATTTGATACTCTACATCATTCAAATAAGCAAATAGTACTGACCTCGGACAAATTGCCAAAAGATTTGCCTGAGATACCAAAAAGATTAAGAACACGATTTGAGCAAGGGCTTGTAGTAGAAATAAAACCACCTGAATATGCAACAAGAGTACAAATACTGAAGAATTTTGCAGAAGAAAAAGGTGTTGAAAATGTACCTCAAGAAGTTTTTGAATATATTGCAAAATACTATAAAGATAATGTAAGAGAACTGGAAGGTGCATTTACAAAAGTCAATGCTTATTCAGACATTGAAGAAACACCAATAACTCTAGAATACGCAAAAAAAGTACTCAAATGCGAAGAAAACACTTCCAAACCGACAATAGAAAAAGTTATAGAAAAAGTTGCAGAGTTTTATGATTTATCATCAAATGACATAACAAGTTCATCCAGAGTTCAGAATATTTCATACGCACGTTCAATTATAAGCTACATAGCAAGAGAAAAATTACAAACTAGTTATGAAGCTATTGCAAAAGCACTCAATAAACGCCACCAAACAATTACTTATTCCGTAGACAAAATGAAAAAAGAAATAAAAACTAATAAAAACCTGAATTCTGAATTAAATAAATTACTAAAAATACTTAGCTTATAAAATAAAAAACAAGGCGGATGCATTGCATCCGCCTTGTTTGATTTATAACTGTTCAGTTAATTAAACTAAAGTAGTCATTAATTTTGTGTCGTTTAAAGCTGACCACATCATACCGTTTTTGTTAGCAATTTCCATTAAGTTGCTGATTACAGCTAACATAGAAATTTTAGTTTCTAATTTGTTAATGCAAGAACCGCAACCGATAACGCTAGCACCTGCAGCAAATGCTAATTGAGCAGTTACTGTGTTGATGTGAGAAGAAGTCATAATAGGTAATTCAATGTTTTTAGATAATTCAATTGTGTTAGCAAGTGTTAATTCAGCTTGGTTTAATAACAATCTTGTACCTTCTAACATTGTAGTCATTTCAGTTGTAATATGACCTTCTGTTTGGATTAAGTCGATGTGTAATTCTTCTAATTTTCTAGCTAAAACGATTTGTTCAGCGATAGGTAACATACCAGGGATAGTTACTGAGAACAAGATTTCTGATCTGTGTTCTGAAATTAATGATAAAGTTTCTTCTACAAGGTTGATGATTTGTTCAGAAGTCATTGTTAAACCTTGTTCATATAACATTTCGAAGTTGCCTAATTCAATAGCATCAACGTTGTATAAGTTAACAGCGTTAGCTAATTCCATAGGAACAACTGAAGAAGCCATTAACATAATATCAGAATTCATTTCAGATATTAATTTTTGAGATAATTCTAAAACTTCTTGAGTAGCAGCAACATCAACAGCTGTAGCTTTTGCTTCAATAGCTGAAGAAACAATCATTTCAACTCTTTCTAAATCCATGTTGTTGATACCAGAAATAACTTTTAAAGCTCTTTTTTCGTTCATTGCTTGTTGGAACATTTCAATACGTCTCATTTTTAAATTTCCTTTCCTTATCTTTACTCATATCTCTATTGAAACCTGACGTTAAGTTTCAATTGGATTATAAACTAAAGATTTAATAGTTGCAATAATTACACTTAATTTTGTTACATTGGTAGTAGCTTTTTTTTTAGAAGACTTCTATAATATCACTATTGACAAGGGTTTTAAGGATTATGATAAAAAAAATTATTATTACAATTTGTTTCATTTTTGTTACAAACGTCGTAGTTTATGCTTATGATTCAGAAGAATTAATCTACATGAGTATTTATGAAAAAATTAATCCTGCAATAGTTTCAATTGATGCTGAACTACCATTAGGTGTTTCAAGCGGAACCGGTTGTATAATTGATAAATCAGGATTAATACTGACAAGCTCGCATGTTGTTGAGGGCAGTAATAAAATTGAAGTTACATTACACAACGGGCATGTATATAAGGCAAATTTAATAAAATTGGGTAAATCTGATATAGCATTAATATCAATAAAAAGTAAGGAAAATTTAAAGGTAATATCGCTGGGAAACTCTGAGAATATAAAGGTAGGTCAAAAAGTCATGGCTATAGGGAATCCTTTTGGGTTTAACGGAACACTCACACAGGGTATAATTTCACGAATAGATTACGCAAAAGATAAAATACAAACGGATGCTGCAATAAATCCCGGGAACTCAGGTGGCCCGTTAATAACGACTAATGGAGAGGTCGTTGGGATAAATCAATCGATATATAATCCGGATAATAACATTTCAAATATAGGGATAGGATTTGCAATACCAATAAATACTGTAAAAGAAATGCTAAAAAAAACGAGCCGTTAGGCTCGTTTTTCAAATCTTATTTCAGTCCAAGACTAGCAAACAAAACCGCCGTCAGAAGAACTGAAAGAACCGCTGTCTGCAACAGAACCTGCTGTTTCACAGCCCGCATCAGCTATAGAACCTGCTGTTTCAATATCACCAAAAGCGATAGTGCCTGCAGTTTCGCTAGCCAATGAACCTGCTGTTTCAGGAGCTGAAGAATATTGACTATAGTCAATTTCAGGAGCAAATGGATTGCTTGATTGGAAACTGTCAATTTGAGCATTTGATGCAATCAAACCTGCAGTTTCAGCAGCAGCTAGAGAACCTGCTGTTTCATTTCCTGAAGCAATAACTCCTGCATTTTCAGCGCTTTTTGATGCTGTATAAGCATTTGTATTAAATAAATTAGAATTGAAACCTAGTGCCATAATTCACTCCAAACTAAACTAACGTTTGTTCACGAATAACTACATGTATATAAAAACACAAAATCCATGCGAATTTCGCAAATAACCCAAATTGTTACATTACTTTACATATTATTTACAAGTTTTTAATATTGAATTTATGCTACAATAATTAAAAAGGAGTTGAAATGAGAAATTTTATAGTCGCATTTATGCTTGTAATATTGCTTTCATCAATAATGTTTGTGATATTAAGACCAATTCAGCCTACACAAGTTAACAATGACAAAAAAGAAAAATCTAATGTAGAAAAACTTTTAACAGAGCCATCACAAACCCCTCAAAATTCTTATCACGAAATGTCATCTGCTGATAAAAAAGAAATTATAGATGAAATTTTGCAAAGATTTCAAAAAGATAAAGACGAAGAAAAAGTGCAAGTTGAGCAAAAAAATATACAGCAAGCACAAGAAGTAAAACCTGAAAACAATTCCAAAAAGGAAACTACTTCCAACAATAACCAACAACAAAATCCGCAAGAAATTAATTTACCAATGATAAGCAATGAGCAATATAAAAACTTGCAGGAAGAACTTATAAAAAAATATGGTAATAACCCAAATGCGGAAATTCCACCTGAAGATGTACAAGCTATTTTCTTTAAAATGCTCAACCAACAACAAAATAATTAATTATTGTTAAAAATTTACGCATAAATACAATTACACTTATTTTTGCAATATAATATTACTGACAGGAAGTTGGTATGATTTTAGCACTGGTTGTTTTTGTAGTAGTTATAGCTTTAACAGTATTATTCATCAAGATGAACAATACCAAATTGTTTTTAACTTCACTTATTGCAATTTGTATGTTAACAACCGTCGGAATTTGCATTCAAAAGCCGATTATGCACAAAAATTTTTCAATAAGCATAATTGATTATCTTATAAAATTTGATACTGACGGTTCAATAACAACAACGAAAGAAACTACGACAACAACAATTAAAGAGGATAAAGAATAATGAAAAAATTGTTTGCCGTTATTATTTGTTCTTTCTATATGTTATCTACCCAAGTTTGTTTTGCGGCAAATAATTTATATTTTGTAAAAAACACGCAAAAAAGTGTAGTTTCAGACATTGTTTCTCAAGTTTTATCTGCTGAAAAAAATTATAACATTACAAAACAAAATCCTTATCTTGCAGTTTCAACAAAAAACGGTTCTGATTATATTTTAATAATTCTACAGACAAGCAGCGATAATTTATTTTACTATTTTCAATCAAGTAAAGATGAAAAAATTGACAAAGCAATAAAAAAACTATTGAAAAAACAAAATATAGTATTTGAACAGTCTTATAATACAATGTACCTTTCAACATTTGAAAATCAAGCTCAAAAGATTTTAACAAACACAACCTCAAAATATACTTTTGACGAGCCAACACAGCAATCAACAGTTAACACAGCTGTTCAAAAGAAAGATAATACTGTTTTAAAAGGTTATGTAGGACAAGTTTCAAAAGGTTCTGTGTTTAATGCGTATTTACAAACACCAATAAATACAGCAACCGCCAATATTGGAGATAATGTTACAGCGATATTAACGGAAGATTGGGTTTATAATGGCTATACAGTAGCTCAACAAGGAAGTACTGTTACCGGTCAATTAACAAAAGCAAGACATGCGACATACGGTTCAAGAAATGGTCGAGTTGTAATCAACTTCAATCGAGTTACAACACCTGAAGGCAAAGTTTATGACCTTTCAACCGAAAAAATAGATTTTACCATAACTAACGAAGGTAAAATTCAAAGTACAGTTTCATCAGCACTTAAAGGGGCGTTAATAGGAGCTGTCGGAGGTTTAATCGTAGGTTTATTGAGTAAAGACGCCAATGCAGGCATATCAACCGCAATAGGCGCAGGTGTGGGTGCCGGAACTGCAATGGCAGGTTCTGCTCTTGAAAAAGGTGTTGATGCGGAAATTCCTGTGTATACAGAATTGGAATTAACGCTTACAAAGCCTCTAAATGTAGTAATAGGATTATAGAAAAGGAATATTATGAACAATAAAAAATTAATTACACTCGGATTTTTAATTTTGGCAGTCTCACTAATAGGAAAGTTAGTATATTCAGGATTGAAAAATCTTAAAGTAGACGAATTCCATAAATCTGCAATTATATTTGTTGTTGATTCGTCTGCATCTAACCAAAAAATGCTACCTACAGAAATCAAATATTTAAAATCTTTATGTTCAATTTTAGATCCGGAAGATGCAATAAAAATACTAAAAGTATCAGAAAAATCATATTTAATATATGAAGGTTCACCTGGAGATACATCAGGAATTACAAAAGCAGTTGAAGCATTTACTAAGTATGATAGAAAAGACTACGGAACAGCCTACGGTGAAGCTATAAAAAAAGCCCTTGACCATTGTCTTACAATGAAAAAAGAGGGATATATTCCATCAGTTGTAGTAATAGGTGATTTAGAAAACGAGGGCAATGATGCAAGACAAATTAACTGGAATACGTTACCTCTAAACATAGAAGCTGTACAAAAATACATTCCTGAGCTTTCAATGATGTTTGTATTCGCTCATCCAGAAAAATTAGACATAGTAAAAACAAAATTAAACCCTGTTCTAGGCGAAACCAAACTTGTTGTCGCAAATGAACAAAATGCACAAAAAGCACAAAGAAGATTTTTAGAAGCAATAGGAAGATAGGAGATATCAATGGCTTTCAGTATAATAACAAAAAACGGTGAAAAAACTTTTAATGATAAAGAGTTGGTTAATATCTGTTCAAAAGATGGTTTTGACCTAAAACTTGACGTTGAATTTGATTGTATGCTTGCAGTTCAGTATGATGCAAAAACAAATAAATGCACCATTTTAAATCAGTTTAACAATGAAAAATTCTTGTTTAAAGGTAAACCAATTCCTGCAAGACTTGAGGTTGATAAAGTTTGCAAGGTTATGATTGACGGAACAGATGAATTTATAACCGTAAAAGTATTAGGTTCTTCTGTAACAACCGAACTTGCGGATGAAAATTTAACCGAAAACGATATGAAAGAACTTTATGGAAATGGTGTAAATGCATCTGCTATGCTTAAAATAGAACACCGAAAAGCTGAATTAGAACAGGCAAGAATTGCTATAAATAAAGAAACATCATATGGAATAAATGATTTAACTCATAAACTTTCAATGAATTCAAAAAGCGGTATAACTTTACACATAGCACTTTTATTAATGTCGCTTGTGTGTTCATTTGGTGTTTCAAACTACTTAACAGGTTTACCACTAAAAGATGCTGGAGCTGTAATTCAAATGCCGACAAACCTTAAACTTATATTTATATATATGTTTATAATTTATGGCATTGGATTAACTCTAAAACAAGGTGTTTTCTTATTTTTACAAAATAAATCAGGTGAAGACACTCAATCATCACGCATTGGTGAAAAATTTATGGTAGTTCTTTCCTCATTATTTTACATAGCAATATATTTAATAAATGTATTATATTATCTTGAGCCAAAGACAATGCCTGTGTTTGCAGTATTAATTTCACTATTTTTTGTAGGTACTGCAGCATCATTGGCATTTGCTTGCGGTTATTACAAATACAACAGCGTTGAAATATCAAAAGACCTTGATAAATATGAATACAGAGAAGATTTTGAAAAGGTTGTAAAAGAATATCAGCAATGGATTGAAAGATTTGTAAATAATTTAAGTCAAAACAAAATCCAAGCGATTAAGGATAAAATTTTTAATTTACAAATCAAAAGCATATTTGAAATTGCATTAGGAATTTGTACAGCTCCATTTTTGGCTTATGGAGTTTCAAACACTCTTGCAATGTGCTTTCCTGAAGCAGCAGGCTGGATTAGAATACAAAGTTTAAGAATTAGTCCGATATTCTTAGTTTTGGCATCTGTAATGATTGTATTTGCATTTTTTGCATTCGTAAATGCTTTTGCATGTAATAGAAAAATTCAGGCTTCAAATGTATTGAAAAAAGATGGTTTTAGCAATTATCTTCAACATGGTGTTGAAATCTACGGTCTTGAAGGTGTTAGAAAATTAAACCGAGAAATGCGCCAATCTTTCATTATTGGCGGAGCAATAATATTTATAGAATTTTCTATGAACGTATCGTACTTTATGCAGCAATGGGGCGAAGATTTAGGCGGTATTTTACTAAGCGGACTTGCGGCTCTTGTTCCAACCGCAATATTAATCGCTGAAACTTATATGCTAAGCGCTACAAAATTCGAAACATCAGCTTGTGATGATTTAATATCAAAATTAAATTAATATGAATTATTCAATATTTTTAAAAATATCACTAATTTTAGCGATTATAGCAACAATAGCTATTTGTGCATTAAAACCGAAAATGCACACGACTGTTCTTGTATATGATTCAAGCTACAAAATTGTTGAACATAATATTGATACAACAATAGAAAAAGATATCCCAACCGTTTCACAAACTCAAGAACCACAAGTTGTCGCAAAAAAAGTTGAAACAGTAAAACAAGAACAAAATCAAATGACACCAAAACAAACAACTGTAAAATTAACAAAGAATAGTAAGTATAAACCTGTTGAAGTTCAAAAACAAACTATAAAACAACCTAAAACACTTACAGAACAAGAAGAAGAAATTGAATGGAATAAATGGCGTTCAAACTTGCAAAATCAAATTATGAAAGACGTAAGACTTCCAATAATACCGCAAGGTACGGTTTTTAAATTTGAATTTGATGTAGATATGTATGGTAAAGTATCAAACGTTCAAACAATATCTCTAACTCCTGAATTTACACCTTATGCGATACAATACATTGCACCTGTAATTAGAAGCTATCAAGGACATTCCATTCTTAATTTTCCAATAGGCTCTAACAGAACGCAAACACATGTAAAAGGTGGCTGGAAAATAGCACAAACAGCTAAATATAGCACACCTAAAGATTATAATGATACAGAAAAAATTAAAAAGTGAGGATAAAAATGTTTAAATGTAAAGAATGCGGAACTGAATATCAAGCAAAACCAGATTACTGCGATTGCGGTAACGATACTTTTGAAGAAATCGTAGCTGAAATACCTAAAATTGAAAAAGCAAAGCCTGTTGAAATAAAACAACAAGAACTTGCTGCACCAAAGCCTGCTGAAGTTGCACAAACAACTGTAAAAAAAGCTTCTGCTATTGAACCTTATGCGATAATAATTTTCTCAACATGCATAATCCTTTCACTTATAGTAATTTTATTTGTTGCAAACCCTAAGCCACAAACTGAAACAGCAGTAAAAGAAACTGAAAAAACGGAAACTACAAATATTCCGTCAATAGAAAAGTTATGGAATAATTCAACACAAGACATTTCTGAGTACCAAAATACAAGTAAAACAGAAGCAAAAGTTGAACAACCACAAAAAGAAGAAGATAGTTCAAAAAAAAAAGTTGAAGTAAAACAGCAGACAACTCCTGTTCAAAAAGTTCAAACTCCAGTTGCGAAACAAACACCTAAACCACAAGTTAAAAATAGTCATCAACCTGTTGCAGCAACAAATAAAACTACCACAGCCACGACAACAACTACAAAGCCAGCTACAAAAATAAATCCTCAAGAATTAGCAAATTATAAAATAAAGTTGAGAAATTATATTGCATCAAAAATAGCATTTACAAGTGTTGTAGGTGATGGAGAATGCAGTTTTTCTTTTAAAATATCTTCAAGCGGTGTTCTTACAAACAAAGCTCCAGCCAAATTATCAGATAACGACAGTTTGAATGAAGCTGTATATAACGCATTACGCCAAGTTTATTCTTATAATGCTCCTCCATCAGGATATAAGAACGAAACTCTAAAACTAACCGTCAAAATGTATAACAATAGTTTTGAAGTTTATTTGAATTAATTTCCGTAGTATTCGTATTGCTGAGTTGGAGCTGGAATTTCTTTCGGTTGAGAAGTCATAGAATGAGTTAAAACAGTAGAAAAATTAGATAAATTATTAACTTTATACATCTTTCCACCTGTTGTATCCGCTAAACAAGATAATTTGCTGTTAAACCAACCTGATACTAAAACAACATCAATATGAACATCATTTCTCTGACTAATAAGTTTTTTTGCAAAAGCACAAGGGTCGCCGCCGCAATTTTCCCCACCATCAGTAACAAGAACAATTTTTTTAGGATAAGTCCTTTCCATACCTGCAAAATCTTGATTTACCGCCCTGTCCAGAGCATACACAAGAGGTGTTGCACCACCAATTGAAACAGAATTCATACCATTCAATAAATTATTTGAATTTGCTCTCATTATTGGAGCAACTTGTGCTGTTGCTGAGCAATAACCACTTGTAGAACCTATTGTTTTATCTTGTTGTGATACGACTTTATATTTACCATTCTTTTTTACAACCTTTTTAACTTCAGCTAATGTATTTGTATTATTAGGGTTTGCGCCAAAGTTATCATGCCCAAAAACTCTAAAACCGACATTTGTTGTTGACGGAATTTGGGCAATAATTTGCGACATAGCCTGCTTTGCCTGTATAATCCAATTCGACATACTTCCTGAATAATCCATTACAAGTTCAATTGTACTGACAGGAATAGCATTCACAGTATTTGAAGCAACATAATTTGAAGAGTTATAAACATTGTAAGGATTAGTTGTATTTACACTCGGAGAAACAACCTTTCCGTTATTTTTAACAACTCCGGATGTATTAACCTTATATTTTGCAGCAAATGCGCAACAAGTCATTAAAGATGACAAAACTATGGTGGTAATTAAAATCTTTTTCATAATATTATTCCTTATCTATTAAAAAATTAACATAGCGTAGCGAGGAAGCTTGTATAACGAATGCTCACTTTCTATAAGCCCTATTTCTTTGTACGGTATTCCCAAATCTTCGCACAATTTCTTTTGCAGCCAATATTCAGCTTCTCCCTGATTAACAACAAATATTGCACCGCCATCGTTTAAAGATTCGTGAGCATGCATCAACATTTTTTCCGGTTGAAAATATTTCATTGGCAAACCCCATTTCTTGTGAGGGTTAGCAGTTATAAATGGCATGAACCAAGTTATGTAATCAAACTTATCTTCTAAATTTAAAAAATCATCTGCAATATAATATGTAAAAGGAAGATATTTTATATTGTATCTTGCAATCTCATATCTACTATACAAATTCCTAAATGATGACAATGCCTGTTGAAAAAAATATACTCACCTTTTGCATAATTCCAACTTTTTGAACCAATATCAAGAATTTTTAAATCATCTTTTGGGTAAACGTTAAAATACTTGTCTAATATATCAAGTATATATAAATTTTCTTGGCAATTAATTCTTGTAATATCATGCTTTAAAATGGTCAAGTCATATTCTGACGGTGGAATTAAATCTGATACATTTTGTGGTCTTGGAGAATAATTTTTACGGGAAAACCTTGTTTTTTCCCTGATATAAAAATCAAATTTATTTTTAAACTCCGACATACAAATCCTTAAACATTACAAATAAAATATATCAGTAAAATTTTAGCACTTATAGGTCTTAAACGTCAATTGTAAAGTTTAATGAACATGTTTGCCATGCCTGAGAGCATGGGTATAACATGCATGTACACTAATTCAATCGCCTCACCATAAGTCGTGAGGCTTTTTTTATGCAATAAAAAAGGGTTGAATTAATCAACCCCACACACATTTACATTTCCTATCCTTACACAAAACTTTTTATTAAGCTAAAGTCGAAGTTCTTGAACCTGTTTCGTTAGCTGCAATCCATTCATTCATTTGAACAAAACCGTCAACTTCACTTTGTCTTCTTGTCATTCTTCTTACTGCATTACTGCAATTACCTTCAATAGTTTGGAATGTTCCGTCATTATTGATAGAAGATACTATACCAACGTGTCCTGTACCGTCGCCATTGTTCCAAACAACAACATCACCAACTTTTGGAGTGTATCCTGATTTTGCTTTTTGATAATATCCAGCTTTTTCAGCTTTTCTTCTAATGTTTTGAGAAGATGCATCATAACCGAAAGTTGAAGCATTACTGTTACCTTGACCTTGACCATAGCACCAAGAAACGAATGATGCACACCAAGGAGTTCCGTTTTGAACACCGTTTCTATATTTGTTAACATCAGCACTATTATTTGATGAACCGTTTTCTCTTACACCTATTTGAGATTCAGCTAAACGAACAGCATCCATTGCACGTCTGCCTGTTAATCCAATTTGAGGAGTGTTTCTTCTTGGAGTAAATGTAGATGCAAATAAATTAGAGAAGTTGAAATTAAATGCAGGCATTATTGGCATTGCCGGCATTGCTGGCATTTGGAAATTAAAACCTGATGTTAATGAACCAAATTGACCAAAACTACCAGTCATATTAGCGGTTGAAACTGCAGAGAGAACGTCTTGACGGAAAGATGTCATAAACGGATTATATGAATAACCAAAATTATTAAAATTATAATTAATAGGTGCCATAATATCTCTCTAATTACTCTCGTACTTATAAAAAGTTATTTTTTATAAAATAATTGCCTTTTTTATACGAAATATTAAGTTTTGTAAAGCGCCTTGAATTTAATATACGCATGCTTTTGCATGATTTTAAAAAATTAATTGCGTACCAAAAATTATACGGTTTGAATTCGGTTTGTAATCAGATTGGCAAAAAACATAGTTTAGCATAAATTTTAAAGCGCTGCCTTTTATATAATAATTAATGCCGGCAGTATATTCCGTATCTTTGTTATGAGATTTTGAAGTATCTGCGTTAAAAACATCATATCGAGCTAATATCTGCAATTTTTTGGTTATATTATATGATAGCGTAGTATAAAAACCTTGCCCGTTATTTCTTGTAAGTCCCGTTAAACCGTTTGAACCGTGAGATGCCGCATATTCACATTCTAATGCGACTTTTTTATATTTATATGACAAGTAAGCACCTACAACATTGTAATCAAATTCCCTATGACCTGCGTTCAATCCTCCGCCAATTTTAAGTACACCATACTTACCATTTGTTTTACCAAGAGGTTTAAAATTTACCCAACCGTTAAATTCCGCTCCTCGTGTCATATTTTTCCACATTCTGCCTGAACTTGTAACACCAAGATTGTATTCTATAAGGTCATAATCCCCTGCAACTTTAAAACCCACACCTCTTACTGAACCGAAATGTCTTGAAAGTTGAGAACGAGCTATAAAAGGTAAAGTATAACCGCTAGTTCCACCCTCCATACCGATAGGAGTTCTAAAACTTCCAATTGTTATATCATTGTGAGGTATATATTTCAATGTTATAAAATCATCTTTAAACATTGATTGAATATAACTGCAGCCCTCTGTGGGCATAAAATTTATAAGAAATCTATAATCAATAGGTTGTTTTTGAAATTTACCAATGAAAGCAATTTCTGCAGTAGGTTCAATATATTTGGTATTATAATGCGAGCCTAAAAAATTAGCCTGCAATTGTCCTTGATATGCGAAAAAGGGTTCAAAAGTTTCCAATGGACCGTGTTCAAATTTAAAAGTTTTATAATCTGCAAATACAGATTTTGTATCATACATGATGTCATACTCAATTTCAGCAGCCAAAGGTTGAGGTGCGACTTCTGTTTGCGCATATAATTCAGGAATAAAATTTTCTCCCTCTGTTGATTGTATTGCCTCAGGTTGCTCTAATTTAACTTCCTCTAAAAAATTAGGCTTAGTATCTTCTATTGCAAGATAAATTTCCTCTTGCGCAAAACAAGAATTTGAAACAAAAAGTAAGTATATAAAAACGGCAAATAAAAGCTTTTTCATACCAATAACATTATCGCACAAAACAACTTGTAAATAAAATATTTTTTTTGTAATATTATTTTCTAAAAAAAAGGAAAGTAAATGGCAAAAATCACCAAAAATAAAAAATCAACAAAAGTTGAAGCTCCTATTGTAGAAGCTTTGCAAAAAGCTTATGACAAACCATCCTATCAATTTCATATACCCGGACACACGAGAGGAACAGGTGTTTTAAAAAGTTTTAAAAATTTAATCGGTTCAAAAGCACTTAAAGTTGATACAACAGATGAATTTGATAATTTAGGAACTTTAACCCCGCCGACAGGCGCAATTGCTAAAGCTCAAGAACTTGCAGCAGAAGCTTTTGGCGCAAAAAAAACATTCTTTTTATTGAATGGTTCAACAATTGGCAATTTAGCACTTGCTATGGGTATTACTAAAAAAGGTCAAAAAATTATTACAAACAGAAATTGCCACCGCTCTCTATTAACAGGAATGATTATATCAGGCGCAGAACCGGTATGGCTTGTACCTGAAAAGCTTGAAGAATGGGGTTTATGGGGAAGTATAAGACCTGAAAAAATTGAAAAATTATTAAAAACAACAAAAAATGTTGGTGCTGTTTGGATTACAAATCCGACTTACGAAGGTGTTATATCTGATATTAAAGCCATTAGTAATCTTTGCAAAAAATACAATGTTCCTTTGATTGTAGACGAAGCTCACGGAAGTTTGTGGAATTTTAATGATTCATTTCCAACCCCTGCATTAAAATTGGGTGCAGATGCCGTTATTCAATCACTACATAAAACAGGAGGAAGTATGAGCCAAAGCTCAATGCTTCATATTGCCAAAAATTCAATGTTAGATGTTAATAAAATAGAAAGAGCTTTAAAACTTTTACACACAACAAGTCCATCTTTAATTTTACTTGCAAGTCTTGATGCTGCAAGAGCGAATTTATCAAGTGAAAACGGTAAAAAACAAATTGAAAGAACAATTAAAAATGCAAAATATTTGCGCAAAAGAATTGATAAAATGCAAAACATCCATCAATTAAAAGCTGATTTTGGCTTTAAAACGGATATTACAAAAGTATTCATAAAAGTTGACGGACTTTCAGGTAAACGTTTAGAATCTATACTTGAAATAGACTTTAACATAGAAGTTGAAAGCGCTTCTGATATTGGTGCGTTAATACTTGTAAACTTAGGAAACAAGCGTTCCGAGATAAAATATTTAGCTGATTGTCTTGAAAAAATTACACAAACCGACTACTCGGATATTT
>Ga0256405_10005917_pt1 | contig 20340 bp, 15 predicted proteins | sample RumenRJG_02DNA_FD_189096 | JGI IMG/M metagenome (GOLD analysis project Ga0256405, IMG submission 189096) | Bovine rumen microbial communities from Lethbridge, Alberta, Canada - RJG_02 | ecosystem: Host-associated > Mammals > Digestive system > Stomach > Rumen | place: Canada: Alberta... | reverse complement strand
AAGGCTTCCGTCGAAGAGGCGGTAGGCGCTCTGTTCCCCGGGGCCGAGGTTTCCGAATGGTTCCAGTACGGCGGGGAGCCCTACCACTTCCGGATGAACGTGCCGATCAGGGAGCAGCAGGTCCGGAACGCGGCGACGGATTACAAGGACAGGATCTTCTTCCTGGTCAACTACTTCAAAAACCTTCGCTCGGTGCTGGAGACGATCCTCTTCACCTTTGAAACGGAGCTGGACACGCAGCTCTGCACGTACTCGCACCTCGGGCGCGGCCTGATGGTGACGAGCCTGCCGGAATGGTTCCCGGACTGGCCGGAGGACGTGGGGCTTTACGTCTCCGGCATGATGCCGCGCTGGACGAAGGTCAAAATCGAGAACGATCTGACGCCCTTCGCCCTGGTGGCGCATTCGGACGGGGACCGGCTCATTCTTCTGCCGTATCTTCCGATGCTGGGCTATCACGAGCTGTCGGCATGGGAGGACCCGGAGGATCTTTCGCTCCACATCGAGTGTGAAGGGCTGACGGCGGAGACGGACGAGAAGACGCACACACTGATTATAAGGGGAGGTTAATCCATGGATTACGGTTTTTGCGTCACGGACGCGGGCAGATACCTCATCGCCCGGCTGCTGACCGGCGAGACCATGCACACCACGAAGGTCATGGTTGGGAAAGGGAGAATCCCGGACGGCGTTCGGATGGCGTCCGTCACCGATCTTTACGAGGTGGTGGCGCAGGCGACGTCCAACACTCCGGCCTGCAGGGACGGGCTGGCCTACATGACCATCGAATACAACAACACCCTGAACGGCGGGCTGGAGCACGGCTTCTGGCTGAACGAGTTCGGCATCTACGCGCTGGATCCGGCGGCGGGCGAGGTGATGATCTGCTACGGGACGCTGGGCGACTATCCGCAGTACGTTTCCGCCCTGACGGAATCCCGCGGGATCGATGTGCGCCGCTTCCCGGTGGCCATTGCCATCGGCGAGGACAGAGGCATGGTGGTGGACTACCACACCGATCTCTGGCTGACGGCGGAGGACCTGGACGAATACTTCAATCTGGTGCTGAAGCCGCTGATCATCGCGGAGATCGAGGACAGGCTGGACGCGCACGACAAGGATCCCGACGCCCACGACGGCACCCCCGCTGATCTGCGCTGCGACATCCGGCCCCGGGTCTGCATGGCGGAGCTTCTGGAGGAGCTGGCTGTGGTGACCGGAGAGGACATCGGTTACGCGCATGAGGGGATCGAAGCGTTCAGGACGCTGGACAATATTTCCGTGACGAACGGCAACTGGAACGACCGGCTCTGCCGGATCGAGTTCTGAGGAGGAGCGACAAATGGCAACCACGATCATCAGGCCGCACATCAACGGCAGGACGCGCGAGTGCAGGGTGACCACAACCATGACGGTCTCCGGCTCAAAAATCGGCTGGAGGGTATATCTGGAATTCACCGATCTCACAGCCGGGGAGGTGGAAAAGCTCAGCCTTTACGTAAACGATTCGGACAGTGACCAGCCCGATTCGTACAGCACGGATTACGGCGTCGTATACGGGGGAGACGTGAATCCGATGTTTTCCGGGCAGTGGCGCGCCTCGAAAACCTCCGGGCCGGTCACCTTCCTCTTCCGCTTCTGGGGTTCGGACGGATACAGCACGTTGTTTTTCGCCACGTCGGACAGCTACTCCGGCGCGTCGATCTACGAGGCTCCGACCTGCGGGATTACGCTTCTGAGCGCCGGGATCCACGCGGGAAGCAGGGTCTCCCTGCGGTGCACGGTCACCGGAGAGCCGACCACCGGCTCCGTCATGCGGGCGTACAAGGCACCGGGCGCCTCCAACTGGAGCGACGTCACGATCCAGACGGGGCTCATCAGCACCGCGACGATCTCCGACGCCATTCCCGCGGACTACAACGGCGGTCAGGTTTACTGGCGGTTTGTGATCTCCGACGGGTCCTCCAGCGACGTTGCCCTGACCTCGACGGAGACGGTTGCCGCCAATGCCGCGCCGTCCACGCCCTCCGCGCTGACGATCCCCGCGGACATCGCGGCGGGCGCGTCCTTTACCGTGAGCTGGGGCACGTCCACCGATCCGGACGGAAATCTGGCCGGGTACATTCTGGAGCGGTCCGTCGACGGCGGCGCGTACTGGACTCAGGTTTACAAGGGCACGGCGCGCACTACCACGGACACGCTGATCACGGGCACGGCGAGAGTCCGCTACCGGGTCAAGGCCTACGACACGTATGAAGCGGAATCCGGGTACAAGTACAATCCGTCCTCCGGCGATCACACGGTCACCAACAACGCGGCTCCCACGGTACCGGCGTCTCCCATCACGGTTTCGCCCGCTTCACTGACGGCGGGGGTTCAGGCGGTGATTACCTGGGGTGAGTCCACCGATCCGGACGGGGACGCCTTCAACTACGTGCTGGAACGCTCCGTCGACGGGCTGACGAACTATCAGGCGGTCTACACCGGCACGGGCCGGAACTACACGGACGAGGTGGGAAGCTGGTCCACCGTCTCCTACCGGGTCAAGGCCGTGGACGTTCACGGGGCGTCCTCCGACTACCGGACGGCGGACACGAAGGTCGTTTCCGCGAACAAGGTTCCGACGCTGAGCGTGAAATACAGCGGCACGGAGCTGTCCGACGGGGCGGAGCTGGGTTCCTTCTCCGCGGCATTTACGCTGGTCTGGAAAGTTGCGGACGAGAACGCCTCCGACGTGCTGACGGTGAAGGAGATCGTGGACGGGGCGGTGAAGAGGACGGTCACGGGAGCGACGAGAGGAACCAGCTACACCTTCAACTTCCAGACCGGTTCCGCGGCGTCTACCTCCTACTGGAACAAGGTGCTGAACGGTTCCCACACGGTGGTCATCGAGGTCTCCGACGGCTCCGTGACGGTGCGGAAGTCCATCTCCTTCGTCAAGATTTCCTCCGGGCTCTGCGTCATCACCCTGCCGTCCGCCATTGCGACGGATCAGTATCCGGCTGTGGTGGCCCTGTCGATCTCCGGCTACATCCCGGCGGCGACGCTGGCGGACGCGGACAAGTTCATGGTGGAGGTCACGGCGGACGGGACGAACTGGGAGCGCGTCGACGTATTCCGGGACAGCTCGGCGGCGGTTCACGGACGGAAACGGGGCACCACGGGCAACGTGAACGCGGAACTCTACGGCGGGCACTGGCTCTTCCTGCACAAGATTTCCCATCCGGGGCAGGTCTTCAATTTCAAGATCAGCGTCGGCGGGGTGAGCGGGGAAGTGACGCACATCGATTCCGTCCATTGGGCGTTCAGCGAGGCGGCTTCGTCTGCGGCGGTGGCTTCCGCCGTATTCAACGGCGTGGCGTAAGGAGGCTTGACAGTGTATCACAAGACTTTGAATATCGGCGGGATTGACTATCCGGTGGAGACGGTTATCGTCGGGGAGGGCGCTCCCGGATCCTCCGTTGAGGGCAACGTCGGACAGCTATACTTTGACAACCGGGACAAGCGGCACTACAAGTGCGCGTTTGCCGACAGGGAGAAGCAGCGGTGGTCGTGGGTTCCGCTTGACAATGACAGCGCTTCCCCGGTCACGGTTTCAGCGTCCGGCAATCCCGTTGTGATTCCGGACGCGGCGGGTGGGCGGGCGTTCCGGTCGGTGACGGTGGACTTCGAGCCGGTGCAGGATCTGCATGGGTATGACGCGCCGTGGCCTGCCGGGAGCGTAAAGAACAAGTTTGACCCTTCTGTATATTCTGAATTATTGTTGGGAAACGGCAAATTCAGAGGAACCGCAAGCCAAATAGTGCAGGTTCGTTATAAAATTCCCCATGATCTGGTTGGAAATCCGGTCACGTTTTCCGCGTACCTCGATGCAACCAACTCAGGAGCGTTGACCTATGCAAGATGCGAAGCATATGTTTCCGGAGAAGCCATTCTCGGACAAAGGATCAATAATGGCTCTGCCGGGTATTCTTCTGTAACATTTACACCAACATCGGAAAACGACTATGTTCGGCTGGGGTATGGTTCTTACGGTTCTGAATCATACACTTTCTATGATATTCAGCTTGAATCCGGCTCTGCCGCCACTGCATATTCTCCCTATTCCAACATCTGCCCGATCAGCGGATGGACCGGGGCGAACATCCACGTTTCCCCGACCACTGATCCCTCGGACGGGCGGACCTATTCCGTCGAATTCCCCTCCGAGGCCGGGACGGTGTACGGCGGGACGCTGGATGTGACGGCGGGCACGCTGACCGTGGACCGGGCGTATATCAGTCTGGACGGCACGGAGGAATGGGCGGCGATCAACAGTTTGCTTGGCTACCCATACGCCTATTTCTATCTGGTTATCGGGGAACGCGGATCCGTCGTGGACAACAGCGGAATCTGCTCCCATTTCGCGCCGGTAGAAATCTCATCCTCCATCACGAGCGTTAAAACGGGACAGAAAATCATCAATTCATCTGCCAGTCCCAAATCGGCCAGACTGCTGATCCGTCCGGAAGACGCGGCCAATGCCACTGTCGACACCTTCAAGGCATGGCTGGCGGAACAGGCGTCGGCGAATACCCCGGTTCAGGTGTGCTGGAAGCTGACCGAACCGGCGGTTTATCCGCTGACTCCGGTGGAGATCATGGCGCTGGAGGGGATCAATACCATCTGGGCGGACTGCGGACCGGTATCCGTGGAATACATCCGGGACACCGGCGCGGCCATCGAAGCGGCGAACGCCGACACCCGGGCCATGATCGGCGAGGCGTCCGGGGAAACGGCGTCCCGGTCCCTTGCCGTCGGCGAGTATGTCACCGTCGGCGCGGGACTTTACAAGGTGATCTCAGCGGTCGGAGAGGGCGAGACGCTGGTTTCCGGGGTCAACATCGCAGAGACCACGGTCGGTGAGGAGCTGACGGAGCAGAACAGCGCGGCGGAGCAGGGCTTCGGGAGACTGGACGGGGCCATGGAGAAGCTGCTGTTCATGGACGTGAACGATCCGGCGCGCTGGACAAACGGCGCCATCATCAGGGCCTCCGGCGAATTCTCGGCCTCGAACATCCGGATCAGGACGGAGAGCGCCTTTTCGGACAGTCTTTCCCGGATCGTCAATTCCGATCCGTCCCTGTACAAATACCTGATCTTCTGCTACTCCGCAAGCGGCGCTCCCTCCGCCGACAGCTACGTCGGGTGCTGGGACGGCACGGGATTTTTAAAGAGCGGCGCGTTATGGCTGACCGGGGACACCGACATGGCGGTTCTCAGGACGGCGGCGAGGCTGGCGGACGGGCAGGAGGAACACTGGTGGAGGATCGTTCTTTCGCTTCAGACCGACGCCGTGATCTCCCCCGGGAACGGAACAGCTCTGACCATTATCGATGAACGGCTCGGTTTCCTCGACGCCAGAACCGACGCGCTGGACGGACAGATCAAAGCCCTGCGGGAGGAGTCCGTGGTGAGCCGCGGCGTGCTGACCTCGGCGGACGATCTGGACGCTTTATTCGACAACGGCGTCTATCAGTATTACGGGACGAGCAGACCTTCCGGAGCGCCTGACACCGACGGCGGCGGCATTATCGTCGTACACACGGTAAACGTCGTCACGGTGCAGGAGTTCTTTGGACGGAATTCCGGCGGTGCAGTCTGCTACTGCCGCAGAGTCCGGACTAGCGTCGGCTGGACTGAATGGATCATACAGTCCGGAACAGAGTCCGGGTTCGGGGAGCAGCGCATTCTGAACGCCGAAGACGATCTGAACGACGTCATCGAGCCGGGAATTTACAAATACGTTTCGGGCCGGGCTCCCGCCAACGCGCCTTCGCCTATCGGCGGCATTGTGCTGGTATTTTCCAATCACGGGCTGATCGAACAGATCTATTCCTCCGAAAACAGCATGTACTTCCGTCTTCGCGGCACGGCGGGGAACTGGAAGCGCTGGGCCGGATCCGGAATCGGAACCATGTCCGCCCTTCCCGTGCTGGAACTGACCGGGGACACGACCGGCATGACCAAGGAGAACGCCGTCGGCATGGAGTATTCCATCTTCGGCGTGAGCGGCACCTGCAAGGTCAAGTGGCAGGGGTCCTCCTCCCTCCGGTATGCGAAGAAAAACTACACCATCAACAAAATGAGCGTCCCGCTGGACGGCTGGGCAGGCTGGGCGGCTTGGGTGAACGCCTATCGGAGTCGGACCGGCAACGTCTCCCGGATCCCCACGGCTTCCCGGTGGGGAACCCGGAAGAAATTCGTCACAAAAGCCAACTACATCGACCAGTCCATGGCCCGGAACATTGTCAGCGCCCGACTCTGGGGACAGATTGTGAAGAGCCGGGCGGACGCCGGGGAAATCACCGACAAAAGAGCCGACGCGCCGAACTGGGGAGCCATTGACGGTTTTCCGGTCGAGATCCAGATCAACGGCGTCAGCCAGGGACTCTACACCTTCAACATTCCGAAGGACAAGTGGACCTTCGCCATGGACGGAGAAGCCGGGGAATTCGTGGTCGGCGGTGAGAACAACAGCTACGGGCCGTGCATGTGGAAGTCCCCCATCGGCGTATCCGACTGGAGCAAGGTGGGTGTTTACGATCCCGAGCACGATGCGGACTACAAGGCCGGGGATTTCGCTTTCGACGACGACACGCTGATCCGATGCACGGAGGCGGCGGTTCCCGCTGACCCGGACGCCGGTACTCCTGCGAAGAAGGCGGTATGGGCCAACTGTTTCGCCGTGGAGGTAGGTCCGGGCGACACCGACGAGGAGGTGCTGGACGGCATGAGGGCGGCGATGTCCAGTCTGGAACGGGCGCTCACTGCCGCATCGACTGCCGGACCGGATTGGGAGACGGCTCTCGCGCCGTATCTCGACATCGGCTCCGTCATCGACTACTTCATTTTTACCTGCTGTATCAACAACCACGACGCGCTGGCGCGGAACATCCTGTACGGCACCTACGACGGGCAGAGATGGTTCATGAGCGCTTACGACATGGACACCACCTTCGGATGCGATCCCTACGGAACGAGCTGGTTCCCTGTGGTAAACGACCGGAATCAGTTCGCGGAGGCGGCGAAGATGAACCGGCTGGCATGGCTGATCTTCACCTACAGCGCGGACCGGCTGGCGGCGCGTTACCGGGAGCTGCGCGGGGGCATTCTGTCGGACGAAAACGTATGGCGGGAGTTCTCGCAGTTCGCGGTGGACATTCCCACGCGGGATTCCGACATCGACCGGGAGCTGTGGCCCAATTCCCCCGGAACCGCTACGGCGGACATCGGTCAGTTCCTCGACTACTACCGGATGCACTGCGCGTATCTGGACAGCGAGGTCGAAACGCTGGCGTCCTCCGGAGAAGATGAGGAGGATAGCGGAGGTCAGACCGTCATCGTGAACGCGGACGAGGAGATGTCGTTCCGATCCGTGCGGGCGTCCTTCGGTCCCCTGCGTCTGGCGTCCGGGAATCCGTCGTCCGAAAACGTCAGGCCGCTCACCCCCCGGAACGGGATCACGGTCTGGCGGTGCGGTACCAACCTCTACACCGGCGCGGGCGACATCTTTGGATCCGGGTACGACTCCTACGGGGAGATCGTTTCCGAAGATGGGGTGCGGATCACGTCCTCCATCGGCGTATCCGGACAGGAGGCCATTCTTCTCCGCGTCTGGGGCGCCCCGCTGAATTCCGACGTCCCGGTCCGGGTCGCTGCGTACAATTCCTCCGGCGCGATGCTGAACAACGGGTCCCTGATTTACAACGAGAATGTCAGAAACGGGGCGTCCGTCGTTCCTCTGACCCTCCCGTCCGGCACGGATTCCGTCCGGGTATCCCTTCCCGGGACATGGAGCCTCGGCGTATTCGAGGGTGATACGGCAGAGGAATACACGGCGGAATTTCCGTCCGAAGCCGGGGAGGTTTACGGCGGCGTCTGGGATCCGGTTTCCGGAAAGCTGACCGCGGACCGGGCGTATCTGGAGCTGGACGGCACGGAAAAGTGGGATGCGGTCAGCTCCGGTCACCGGATGTACTTCCGGCTCTTCATCGGAAAGGCGTACTCCGGCGTGAACGAGAGCGGAATCTGCTCCCACTTCGCGCCCGCGTCCGTCAAGACCGCCACATCCTACACGGGTCAGCGGATCTTCACGAGTACGGGACTCAACAGGCTGGCTCTCGCCGTCCGGCCCGAAGGAATCGCGGACATGACCGTGGAGGACTTCAAGGCATGGCTGGCGGAACAGGCCGATGCCGGGACTCCGGTACAGGTCACGTACCGTCTGACGGAGCCGAAGGTTTACAAGCTCGCTCTGAACGTGATTCCCGCGCTGGTGGGAGACAACACTCTGTTCTCGGATGCGTGGGAGTACGACGGGGAGTGGGATGTGACCGGAGACCTCGAAACCGGAGATACCGCGGCTCGTGCGATGGTGGCTGAGGTATCCGGTGTCACTGCTTCTCGGTCTCTCGCAGTCGGCGAGTATGTCACCGTCGGCGCGGCTCTTTACCGGGTCACTTCTGCCATCGGTCAGGGCGAGACGCTGATGCCCGGAACCAATGTCACCGAAACCACGGTCGGGGCGGAGCTGGTCCGGCTGGCGGGGATGATCAATCAGTGAGCGGTGAACAGTTGTGAGCGATGAGGCTCCGCCGTTTTCCAACTCCATCACTCCATCACTCTACACTCCATAACTTTTTAAACCACAGGAGGGTTTATCATGTACCAGTATTACATCCTCGAGATCCAGAAGCACGCGAACGGAGAGTACGGCCACATCGTCCATTGGGCCTACGACGAGAACGCGGACCGGGCCAGACTCAAGGCCGAGGCGAAGTATCACGAGGTTCTGGCGGCGGCGGCTGTGTCCGATCTGCCCCAGCACGCGGCGGCTCTCTTGGCCTCCGACGGCGCGGAGATCATGCGGCAGTGCTACCGGCACGCGGTTCAGGAGGCTGTCCCCGAGGAATCCGAAGAGGAGATCCCGGAGGAGTAATTCCCGCTGAAGACCGGTCTGCTTCACGACAGGCCGGTCCAAATTTTTTCCACAGGAGGAGCAGATGGTATGAGCGAAGGCTGGCAGTTTTTTCTCGGAGGGGGTGTTCTCCTCTCCATTGTCGAGGGCATCAAGGCCCTGATCGGGTGGTTCATCAGGCGGAAGGCGCAGAAAGAAGACAAGGCCGAGGAGAGGGAAGAGCTGAAGACCGAGGAGAGGATCAGCGCCATGGAAGCCCGGATCGAGACGCTGGAGGTGAGCAACAAGGAGATTCTGGAGTTGGCCGAGGCTCTGGTGGAGGCCCAGCGGTACGTTCTCTACGACCGGATCCGGTATCTGGGGCAGAAGTACCTTGCCGCCGGGGAGGTGGATATGGAAGACCGGAGGATTTTGCACCTGCTTCACGCGGTTTACCACGGGGACGAGACACACCGGGGCTGCGGCGGAAACGGGGACCTCGATCTTCTCATGAAATCCGTGGACAAGCTGCCGCTGAAGATGTCATGAAAGGAGTGAGGACGTGGGTATTCTGAAACTGCCCTACAACGGGCGCGTGAAGCTGGAGTCTCCCTTCGGGAACCGGGTGCTGAACGGAGTCCCCGGCTGGCACGCGGGAATCGATCTGGTGGGTTTGGACGAGAAGATCATCCGGGCTCCCTGCGACGGGGTGATCGGCGTTTCGACCATGATTCCGCAGGCGACGGACAAGACGCTGACCTGGCAATGGGGCAATTATGTCCGTCTGGACTGCGCGGACGGCATGAAGATCTATATGTGCCACATGGACCGGCGGATTGCTGTCGCGGGGCAGGCGGTGAAGGCCGGGGATCCTCTCGGAATCGAAGGGAACACGGGGTACTCGTTCGGTTCGCACTGTCATTTCGAGGTGAGGCCCGCGGGGGTGTCTTCCGGGGTGGATCCGACGCCGTATCTCGGGATCCGGAACGCGGCCGGCACATACGAAAACCCGAAGGAGGCTCCGGTTTCCTCGTCCGGGGTGCCGGGGGACGGGAACATTCCCCACGAGTGGGCGGCGAAGTACGTTGAATGGGCCATCCGAAAAGGCATTCTGCGCGGGGATTCGACCGGAAAGCCGAACTACCGGCTGAACGATCCGGTCACGCGGGAAGAGGCTATCGTGTTCATGGGACGGTTTGCGGAGGTGCTGGATGAAACCTACACTTAAACGGAAGTTCGCCTCCGGCGAATTCCAGAAGTTCCCGCCCTGCGGGAATCTTCGGCGTCTGGTGAGGGCCCGGAGGTGGGCGCGGTTCCGGAAGCGGGTGGGGAGTATCTTCCACGCCTGGAACGAGACGTACATGAAGAGGATCAACACGGTCATCATCCTCAACGCCATTGCCTGGGTATGGTGCTCGTACATTCTGGCCTGGTGCGGGCGGTACGAGATCGCCCAGCAGCTGAGTCAGACGGCTTTGACGGCCATCCTCGGGGTGGTGATTACCTACGGTCTGAAGAGTATGACGGAGAACGTCTCGAAGAACGGATACGTGGGGAAGATCACCGCGGAGAACCCGGCGGTTTCCCTCGGGCGGAGGAAGATTTTTGACATGGACGATGCCGCATAGTCGGCGGAAAGGGAAGGGGTATGAATCCTTACGATGTGCTGGGGATCCTGGCGGTGGTGCTGTGGGTCATCTTCCTGGTGGTTTCCCTTTACTATCGGGCGAAGGGAAACGCGGTTGAGATGATCGCGGAGCTGATTGCGCTGGCGGAGCAGGAGGCGGAGGCGACCGGTCCGGAGAAGATGGACATGGTGGTGAACTGGCTGTACGATTATGTCCCGGCGGCGTTCCGGGGGATCCTCACAAAGGCGAGGCTCCGCGTGGTGGCGCAGAAGGTATTCGACTGGGTCAGACGGTATGCGATGGAATATCTGGAGAGGAAGAAGAAGCCGCCCGAGGGGGATGTGATCCGGGAATATGAGATTCCGGAGGGGGATCTTTTAGACGACGGGAAATGAAAAAAGCCCTGCCGGTCGGGGTGGATCGGCGGGGCCGTGTTGCATGATCCGCGGTTTCGTGTTGCATTTTCGTGTTGCATGGTTCCGCAACACGGCGCGGAAGGCCGCGAAATAGTGCGGAAATTTTGTGCGTCGCAGCGTGATTTTGGTATAATTTACATAAAAACAGGGCGGTTTGAGATCGGATTTTGTGTAAAATCTGCTCAAATTCGCCCTGTTTTTGTTCTCTGAGTGACTGGACTTGAACCAGCGGCCTCTACCACCCCAAGGTAGCGCGCTCCCAACTGCGCCACACCCAGTTGCGCCCCGGAACGTCTCCGTTCCTGACAGCCCTTGTATTATAGCACTGCCTCCCTCGTTTGTCAACCCTTTTTTCAAAAATTTTTCTCCCGGGGAGAGGGGGCATTTGTAAAAGCGGGGAAAGAAAATGAAGAAAAACCGCGAAGCCCCTTGACGAATACCGCCGGGTCGTGTATCATAGTAAACTGGAAATTCACTGGAAATCAGGTGCGGCACAATGGCGGAAACGACCCGGAGACGGCTTTTGCCCGGAGGGGTGCGCGGCGACGTGGACATGACGGAGGGGAGCATCCCGAAGCATATCCTGACCTTCGCCCTGCCCCTTCTGGTGGGAAACATCTTCCAGCAGCTGTACAACATGGTGGACACCTGGGTGGTGGGGAACTACGTGTCCTCCGAGGCCATGGCGGCGGTAGGCAGCGTGGGACCCATCATCAATATGCTGATCGGGTTCTTCCTGGGTCTGGCCAGCGGCGCCGGGGTGGTGATCTCCCAGTACTACGGCGCGAAGAACGACGGCGGCGTGTCCGAGACGGTCCATACCTCCCTCGCCATGACGCTGATCATGGCGGTGGTCTTCACCGGCATCGGCATGGGCATGACGCCCTTCATGGTGGACATGATGGGTACCCCGGACAACGTGCGCCCCGATACGATCACCTACCTGTCCATCTACTTCGCCGGCGTGTCCGGGTTGATGCTCTACAACATGGGCGCCGGGATACTCCGGGCCGTGGGCGACTCCAGAAGACCCTTCTACTTCCTCGTGGTGTCCGCCGTCATGAACACCGTGCTGGACCTGGTGTTCGTCATCGTGTTCCATATGGGCGTGGTGGGGGTGGCTCTGGCGACGATTCTGTCCCAGCTCACCTCGGCGGTGCTGGTGATCCTGGTCCTGCTCCGGACGCGCTCCTCCATCCGGTTCAGCCCCCGGAGACTGCGGATCCACTGGCCCACCATGGGGCGCATCGTGAAGGTGGGCATTCCCGCGGCGGTGCAGATGGCCATCACCTCCTTCTCCAACGTGTTCGTGCAGAAATACATCAACTATTTCGGCTCCGACGCCATGGCGGGCTGGACGGCCTACAACAAGGTGGACGCCCTGCTCTTCATGCCCATGCAGTCCATCGCCCTGGCCTCCACCACCTTCGTGGGGCAGAACCTCGGCAAGAATCAGGTGAAGCGGGCCAGACAGGGCGTCACCGTGGCCCTGGGCATGGCGGCCCTCTCCACCGTGTTCATCATGATCCCCGTGATCCTGGCCGCGCCCTATACCGTGGCCTTCTTCAACGATGAGCCGGAGGTGGTGCGGTACGGCTCCATGCTTCTGCGCCGCATCTCTCCCTTCTACATCGTCTGCATCGTGAATCAGGTCTGCTCCGGAGCCCTCCGGGGAGCCGGAAACAGCCGCGCGCCCATGTTCATCATGCTGGGCTCCTTCGTGGTGTTCCGGCAGATCTACCTCTACATCATGGCCAACTTCATCCGCAACGAGATCATCCCCATCGCCATGGGCTATCCCGCCGGATGGATCGTCTGTTCCGCCGTGACGCTGATCTACTATCTGCGGGCGGACCTCGGAAAATCAAGACTGGTGTGACAGAGCGGAGCCCTTCCGTATTCCCGCGCGGGACGGAGGGGCTCCCGTTTCTTTTCCGGCTTTTTGTCCGAAAGGACTGTTCAGGCGGGGAAAAGTATGGTATAATCAGGCAAAGACTTCCTCTCTGGAGGTTGTGACTATGTACACAGTGACGATTCCGGTCATGATCCGGAAGGGCTTTCAGGCGGAGGAGACCCTCTCCGAGCTGAAGCGTTCCGGCGCGGACCGGGTGCTTCTGGCTCTGCCCCGGTCCATGAAACGGACGGAGGGCGGATTCCGGATCGATACGAACGCCTTCATGGATGTGTTGAAGGACCTGATTCCCCGGTACGAGGCCGCGGGACTGGAGGTCGGCGTCTGGCTGGGGGAGACCATGGGCCACGGCATGGGCGCGGGACGGGGGAACTATGTCTATCAGCCCTTCGTCAACATCCTGGGTCAGGAGGCCAACGGCGGATTCTGCTGCGCCGACGAAGCCTTCCGCGCCGACGTGACGGAATGGGCGGCAAAGGCGGCTCGTGCCGGGGCTGAGCTCATCGTGCTGGACGACGACTGGCGCATGAACGCCCACGGAGCCGGGATCTTTTCCGGATGCATGTGTCCGGACCACGTGAAGCGGTATGCGGAGCTGGCCGGGGAGGACCTCGGGCGGGAGGAGATCGTCCAGCGGACATTCACCGGAGGACCGAGCCGGTACCGGGATCTGTGGCGTTCTCTCATGGGCGGGGACATGCTCCGGCTGGCCCGGGAGATCCGGGAATCGGTGGACCGGGTGAATCCGGACTGCCGCGTTGGGATCTGCACGGCTCCGTCGGTCGTCGGCAAGGAGGGCGCGGATTTCATGCAGATCGCGGACACCCTCGCCGGGAAGAACCGTCCCTGGGTGCGGCTCATCGGCGCGCCGTACTGGGCGAAGAACGGAGCCGACCTCGCCGCCGTCATGACCCTGGAGCGCAGGCAGGCCCATATGGCCGGGCAGTGGCGGGACGAGCGGGAAGCGGAGATCCTGCTGGAGGGCGACGTGTACCCGAGGCCGCGGTTCGTCTGCCCGTCGGCCTATCTGGAATGCGCGGATCAGATCGCAAGGGCGGACCGGCAGTTCACCGGGGCCATGAAGTACATGATGGACTATACCTCCTCACCCCGGTACGAGCACGGCTACATCGACCGGCACGTGAAGAACGCCGCGCTGGGCCGGGAGATCGAGGGACTGTTCCCACGGGGCGCTCAGACGGGCTTCGTTCCTCTGGAGGCGGCGGATCTGTTCCGGCACATGGAGTTCGGCGAGGGATTGTCCCCGGAGGAAGCGGACGCCTCCTCCTACGAGGATTTCCGCGGGATCTCCACCCGGTATCTCTGCGGGGCCTGCGTTCCGGTCTCCTGTGACGCCGGGGTGCCGGTGGTATTCGGGCAGAACGCGCGGCTTGTGGGCACAAAATGGCAGAGAGTCGAATACGGCGCGGTGCTGGACGCGGAGGCCGCAAGGATCCTGACGGAGATGGGCTGGGACGTGGGCGTCGAGAGCGTCGGGGAGCACATGGGAGCGAAATCCCCGGAGACCTTCCTCGACACCGGCGAGATCGTGCCGTTCTCCGGCCATGTGTACCGGCGGATCGTGCCGAAGGAGGGGGCTGAGGTGCTGACCCGGTTTTCCGACGGATCTCCCGCGGCGTTCCGGTATGAGAATCGGGACGGCGGGCGGTTCCTCGTCTATCCGATCATCGCGTCCTCCGCCGATACGGGAAGCACGTACTTCCGGAGCTACGAGCGGCACCGGGAGCTGATGGAGCAGGGCCGCTGGATCGGGGAGGCGTATCCCGAGGGGATCTGGTTCCCGGCGGACTGCGCGGGCAATCCCGATCTTTATATGATCACCTCCGGCCATCGCATGCCGGACGGGAAGTGCGACGGGCAGATCGGCCTGTGGAATCTCTTCCCGGACGCTATAGAAGAACCGGTGATCGAGCTGGACGCGGATCCGGAGGAGATCCGGTACGTGAACTGCACCGGGGAGGTCTGTGGAAGAACGGTCCGCCTGTCCCGGATCGAGCCCTTCGGCTTTGCCGGGATCGCCTTCAGGGGAACGAGGTGAAGGATATGACGTGGGAAACGGTTACGCTGTGCAAAAAGGACGCGCTCCGGGTGTGGGTGCATGAAAAACGGACCCTGATGGGGGAGGCCGCGGCCCGGGACATCGCGGAGGAGATGCGGCGGCTGCTGGAGGAAAAGGACGAGATCAACATGATCTTCGCGGCGGCTCCCTCCCAGAACGAGACCCTGGCGGCGCTGGTGAAGGAGGACGTGGACTGGACCCGGGTGAACGCCTTCCACATGGACGAATACGTGGGATTGGAGCCCGGCGCGCCCCAGAGCTTCGGGACCTATCTGAGGGAACACATCTTCGGGCTGGTGCCGTTCAAAACGGTGAATCTGATCGATCCGTCGAACGACGCGGAGGCGGAGATCGGGCGGTATTCCGAACTGCTTGAGGCGCATCCCGCGGACATCACGGTGCTGGGCATCGGGGAGAACGGGCACATCGCCTTCAATGATCCCGGAGTGGCGGATTTCGACGATCCCGCCCTTGTGAAGGTGGTTCCGCTGGACGAGGTCTGCCGGATGCAGCAGGTCCACGACGGGTGCTTCCCGAATCTGGACGCGGTGCCCACCCACGCCCTGACCCTGACGGTTCCCGCGCTGACCCGGGCGGCGGCCATGTTCTGCTCGGTTCCGGCGGCCACCAAGGCGGAGGCGGTGAAGAGGACCCTGACGGAGGAGATTTCGGAGAACTGCCCCGCGACGGTCATGAGACGGCACCCTCACGCCGTGATGTACTGCGACCGGGACAGCGCGCGGCTTCTTGGATTTGAGCGGAAGACCGCTGGCAGAAGATAAGGAGGAGAGAGCATGAAAAAGCTGAGAGTCGGCATCATCGGCCAGGGAAGAAGCGGCCGGGACATCCACGGGGCCTTCTTCCGCACGGAAGCTGGGCAGGAGCATTACGAGGTGGCCGCCGTATCGGATCTCATCGAGGCAAGACGCGAGCGTGCGAAGGCCGAATATCCGGGATGCGCGGTTTACGAGGATTACCGGGAGTTGCTTGCCCGGGACGACATCGACGTGGTGGTGAACTCCACCTTCTCCCATTTCCATTTTCCCGTCACCATGGACGCACTCCGGGCCGGGAAGAACGTGGTCAGCGAGAAGCCCTTCTCGAAGTACGCCATGGAGTGCGAGCAGATGATCCGGTGCGCGAAGGAAAACGGCGTGACCCTGACGGTGTTCCAGCAGTCGAGAGTCGCACCGTACTTCGTGCGCATCCAGGAGATCATCGGCACGGGACTCCTGGGCGAGCTGCAGCAGATCACCATCCGGTTCTCGGGCTTCTCCCGCCGCTGGGACTGGCAGACCTGTCTCCGCTACTACGGCGGATGCCTGCAGAACACGGGGCCTCATCCGCTGGACCAGGCCCTGACGCTCCTCGATTACGACGGCATGCCCACGGTGTTCTCCCAGCTGCGCCGGATCAATTCCGCCGGAGACGCTGAGGACTACGCCAAGGTGATCCTGACGGCTCCGGACAGGCCCCTCGTGGATCTGGAGATCAATCCCTCGGACGCCTACAGCGATTTCACTTACCGGATTTCGGGCCGGAAGGGCTCCCTCTCCGCCACCATGTCGAAGATCCGCTGGAAGTACTTCGACGACTGCCCCATGCCGGCCTTCACCCTGGAGCCCATCTGCGGCGCGGACGGCCTCTCCCCCGCCTACTGTTCGGAGAAGCTGACCTGGCACGAATTTGAGAAGGATCTCACGGGCAGCGCCTTCGACGCCGGTCCGAAGGTGTTCTACGACAACCTCTACAGGCATCTGACGGAGGGAGCCGAGCTGCTCATCAAGCCGGAGAAGCTGGTCCAGCAGATCCGGATCATGGAGCTGGTCCACGCGCAGAATCCGCTGGTCTCGGACCGGTGACGGAAGGACGGAGGACGGACTGATGGTCAAAATCGCCATTCTTGGAAGCGAAAACAGCCACTGCGCGGGCTTTGCCTCCGTGCTGGCCCCGAGAGAAGGGGAGCGTCGGTTCCCGGACATCGAGCTCATCGGCGTGGCCGGGGACGAGGCGTCCAATCGAGCGATCACGGACAAATACGACGTGCCGCGCGCCTCGACGGATCCGGCGGCCTTCGTCGGAGAGGCGGACGCGGTCATGATCACGGCGCGGCACGGGGGCGTCCATCTGCCCTATGCTCTGCCGTATATCCGCGACGGCGCGAAGCTCTGGATCGACAAGCCCATCACAGCCTCGGTTGAGGACGCGAGAGAGCTGGTGCGTCTAGCCCATGAGAAGCACCTTCTGCTCTGCGGCGGCTCGTCCCTGGCGGGCGCGGAGGGCACGGTCCGGATGAAGAAGCTGGTCCGGGAGAAGGGGGAGGCGGTCAACGGAGGCCACGTGACGGCCCCCGTGAATCTGATCAACGACTACGGCAACTTCTGGTTCTACTCCCAGCACCTCGTGCAGATGGTGACGGAGGTGTTCGGGCAGAACATCGTCTCCGTGAAGGCCGAGCGGAAGGGTGAGGGTGTTCCGGCGGTGTTCCGCTATCCGGACTTCGACGTGACGGCCTACTTCGGGACGGGGTATTCCGTCACCGTCTACCTCGGCGGACACGGCGTCGCCTGCGAGAGGATCGATCTGGGCGGGGAGTACTTCATGCCGGAGCTGTGCGAGCTGGCGGACATGCTCCGGGAGGGGAAGGTCCGGCAGACCCCCGAGGAGCTGGTGTATCCCGTCTTCATCATCGACGCCCTGATCCGCTCCATGGAATCGGGCGGCGCCGAGACGGTCCCCGAAACCCTATGAGAACGAAGATCGGAAACGTCCGGGTCGTGACGGAGGACGGCGTCCGGGACGGGCTGAAGGTATATTACGAGGACGGCCTGATCCTCGATCTGACGGAGAAGGATCTGCCCGCGGACCGGACCGTGGACGGGGAAGGGGCGTACCTCTCGGCGGGATGGATCGACATCCACACCCACGGGGCGGGCGGCGCGGACTTTCTGGACGGCACCGCGGAGGCCTTCCGGACGGCGGCGCGGACCCATGGGATGCACGGTACCACCACCTTGATCCCCACCACCACCTCCGTGGACGGGGAGCGGATCCTGCGGACGGCGGAGGCCTACGAGGCGGTGCGGGACGATCCGGACCTGCCCTCCATGCCCGGCCTGCATCTGGAGGGGCCGTATCTGGCGTCCTCCCAGAAGGGGGCCCAGGAGGACCGCTTCATCCGGCCCTTCGACGAGCGGGAGACGGACGAGATCCTTGTGGCGTCGGACCGGATCCTGCGCTGGACCGCGGCTCCCGAGCTGCCCGGAGCGGAGCGGTTCGCGGGGGCCTGTCTCTCCCATGGAGTCCTCCCCTGCATCGGCCATACGGATGCCACGTTTGAGGAGACGGTTCGGGCGTATGAGGCGGGCTTTACCCACGTGACCCATCTCTACTCCTGTATGAGCAGCGTGCACCGGGTCAACGCCTACCGGGTGGCGGGAGTGCTGGAAGCGGCGTATTATCTGGACGGCATGACCGTGGAGCTCATCGCCGACGGATGCCACCTGCCCCATGAGCTGCTGCGGTACGCGTACAAATTCAAGGGCCGGGAGAAAATCGCCCTGGTGACGGACTCCATGCGGGCGGCGGGCATGCCCGAGGGGCCGTCGGTGCTGGGTGCGCTGGACAACGGACTGCCCGTGGCGGTGGAGCGCGGCGTTGCCTGGCTTGAGGACCGGAGCGCCTTCGCCGGATCCGTGGCCACCATGGACCGTCTGGTCCGCACCATGACCGAGGCGGGGATCTCCCTGACGGACGCGGTGTATATGGCGTCGGCCTCCCCCGCGAAGATTCTCGGACTGAGTGACCGGGGTGTTCTGGCTTCCGGAAAGCGGGCGGACTTCACCCTGTTCGACGAGGGGATCCGGGTCACGCGGGTCGTCTGCGGCGGGCGGGACCTGTACGGGAACGACAAACCATAACGATGTAACGATTTGGAAAGGAATCTGGAAAATGAACAAACTGACTGACACCCGGACGCTGACAAACGGCGTGAAGATCCCGGTGGTGGGCTTCGGCACCTGGCAGTCCCCCGACGGGGCAATTGCCCGGGACGCGGTGCGCTGTGCCCTTGAGGCCGGATACCGGCATGTGGACACCGCCGCGGCCTACGGCAACGAGGAGAGCGTGGGAGAGGGCATCCGGCTCTCCGGCGTGAAGCGGGAGGACATCTTCCTCACCACCAAGCACTGGATCACGGACCGGGGCTATGAAAAGACCCTTGCGGCCTGCGAGGCGTCCCTGAAGCGGCTGGGCACGGACTACATCGATCTCTACCTGATCCACTGGCCCTGCGTGGAGAAGATCTCCCCGGACTGGGCCGAGATTAATCTGTCCACCTGGCGGGGCTTTGAGAAGCTGTACCGGGACGGGAAGATCCGGGCCATCGGCGTCAGCAACTTCCTGCCGAAGCAGCTGGAGCCCCTTCTGAAGGAAGCGGAGATCCCGCCCATGGTGAACCAGATCGAGTTCCATCCGGGCTACACCCAGCCGGAAACCGCCGCATGGTCCCGGGAACACGGGATGCTGGTGGAGGCCTGGAGCCCCCTGGGATGCGGGACGGTGCTGGGGGATCCCACGGTGAACGAGATCGCCGCCGCCCACGGAAAGACCGCCGCCCATGTCTGCATCCGGTACGCCCTGCAGAAGGACGCCGTTCCCCTGCCGAAATCCGTGACGCCCTCCCGGATCGTCGACAATACCAACGTCTTCGACTTCGCGCTGACGGATGAGGAGATCGCCCGGCTGGACGCCATGCCGAAGACCGGCTACAGCGGCTTCTTTCCCGACGACGCCCCGGCCGACGCGCTGTGAGCGGAACGGCGGACGGGAGAATCTGACGGAAAGCAATCAAAAAGGGGCTGTCGCATTAACTCCTGAAAATGGAGAAATGCGACAGCCCTTGTAAATCAATCGGTCTTGTTGTGGAGCAGTTGAAAAAATGTTTTCCGTCAAGCACCGGCGAGGGTTTCATAAAGCGATTGCATATCATTCGTTTCCCCTCATCCGAGTTTGACATGTCCAAACTCCAGGGAGTCGCCTTTGGCAAACCGCTTCATGCCGGTTTTCGCTGTACAATGTACGGCTTCCCCCCGGGGAGGGGAAGCTGTCACCTATGGTGACTGATGAGGGGGAACTGACAGGGTATTGATCGCCATATTGCATCTCAATGAAGCGAATGCATATCGTGCGCTCCACCTCATGTGCCCCCGGATGGAGGAATGAGACAGTCCCTTTCTGACGCCGGATTATGCCGTCTCGACGATCCTCGCGCTGCCCACGTAGCCGTAGACGCCGTCCGCGGCCTTCACCAGAGCCTGGAGCGCGGCGGTCACCTCGGCCCGGTCGCCGGAGAGGCTCACCACGTC